>ENA-ORXD01001869-ORXD01001869.1-sediment-metagenome-genome-assembly--contig:-NODE-1869-length-15573-cov-3.461280_pt1 | contig 15573 bp, 20 predicted proteins | sample MGYA00237862_ERZ511471 | MGnify/ENA metagenome assembly ERZ511471 | reverse complement strand
ACCGTGAGCCGTCCGGCTCATGAGGATTTCGCCTGTGCAATCAATCCGGAACAAATGAAAAAACTTGCGGGTTTGTTTTCCTGTCCCGTCGAAATTCTAAAAAATGTATCATCAACCAAACTTTCCGAAACAACAGGTTCAAAAACTACGGAAATAGATATTCTAAGTCTTCTGGCCAGAAGACCTTGTACGCTGGAAGGGATTAGTTTGGGGCTGGGATTACATCGGCACGAAGCGGTAAAAATGCTGCAAAGTCTTCTCGACAAGAAGCTCGTTTCTGCAATGCAAGCCAATCACGTTCTGTTCTATAAGATGGCGGACAAAAAAAATTAATGATTTTGCCTGATGGAAAAGAAATTTAAAATACCAATTGCAGTTGAGGGATTAAAGCTTATTATCTTGGCGATAATTTTCTCCGCTTTAATGTTTCTTTTAAAATATAATATTGCCGGAGTGATATTATTAATTATTATCCTGTTCTTTATTTTCTTTTTCCGTGATCCTAATCGCGAAACTCCCGCAGGAGATAATTTAATAGTCTCACCTGCCGACGGTAAAATAGTTACTGTGAAAGACATTTTTGAAAATGATTATCTGCAACTGGACACAAAGAGGATCAGCATATTTCTTTCAGTGCTCAATGTGCACATAAACCGTATTCCCATCAGCGGCAGGGTAGAGAGTGTTAAGCACAACCCGGGCAAATTTCATATTGCCGCTCTGGAGAAGGCTTCTCTGGAGAATGAGCAGACGGCGGTTGTTATATCAAATGGTCATGAGAAAATACTTTTAAAACAGATAGCCGGAATTATAGCGCGTCGAATTGCCTGCCGTTTGCAGCCGGGGGATATCATACAAAAGGGCGACCGCTACGGAATGATTTACTTCGGTTCACGGGTTGATATTTTTCTGCCCAGTAACGCGGAAATAAAAGTCAAATTAGGCGATAAAGTTAAAGGTGCAAAAGATATTATCGCCATATTAAAATAAAAGATAGACGATTAGATGTGAACGGAAGCAGACTGCAGGAAAAAGTTATCATCTCAGGCAAGTGTGGATTAGGGCGGCAAGAAGATCATGGCAAAACGCAGGATTTGATTATAGTTCGATCCTATAAAAAAATGATTTATTACAGAAATATAGATGTAACTGTTCATAAACACTCGAATTGACTATAGAATGAAGAACACTGAAGACGTAAAAAGATATATGGAAACATGCAAGGAAACATTCTGGCAGCATGTTTTCCAAAGAGAAGCAGACTATCTTATCGCGCATCTGCAAGGCGCTCATGACATTTTAAGCGTCGGCTGCGGCCCGGCCGTCATTGAAGGAAAACTAAGTGCGCAGGGATTCCAAGTTACGGGGCTTGATATTTCCCCGGAAGCTTTGCAATGCGCCCCGGACGGCGTCAGAACTGTGACGGGCCGGGCGGAAGACATGTTGTTTTCGGAATCCTCGTTTGATGCCGTGATTTACGTTGCCTCTCTCCAATTTATAGAAAATTACCACCAGGCCCTGCAAAGATCACTTAGAGTATTGCGGCCACAGGGAAAGATTATCGCCATGTTACTCAACCCCCAATCTGAATTTTTTAAAAATAAGCGGCGTGATCCGGATTCCTACATAAATCTGATTCGCCATACGGATTTGCAGCAAATTGAAAATGCCCTTGCCGAAAATTTCACGATCTCAGCAGAATATTTCCTCGGAATAAAAGAAGAAAAAATATTCGCCAGCCATAACCCGATTGAATCCGCCCTCTACGTCATTGTGGGCAGAAAAAACATTGCTTCATAAGGAGCAGCAAGAATGAACCGAAATTATGAAGTCGATAGGGCAAAGCATTTATTGGGAATTTCCCAACATAATACAGCAGATGATGTAAAGAAAAATTTGAAGAAAAAATAAAAAAAATAACATAATATGTGAAGAAACCTGAGGAAAAGAAAAAATGAAAGAACTGGTGGTTATCAGCGGCAAAGGAGGAACGGGAAAAACCAGTGTCACGGCCTCGCTGGCTAAACTTGCTTTACGTTCGGTCATCTGTGATTGTGATGTGGATGCCGCCGATTTGCATCTTCTGCTGACGCCGCAAATCATCGAAGAACATGAATTCATCAGCGGTCATGAAGCTGTTATCCGACAAGCAGATTGCATCGGCTGCGGCATCTGCCAGGATATCTGCCGCTTCGACGCCGTTAAAAAAGAACAAACATCCGCCGGTGATTTATTGTTTTCGATCGATCCGGTTGCCTGCGAAGGTTGCGGTGTTTGTGTACGCTTTTGTCCGCAAAAAGCAATAGATTTCCCGGATTGCCTTTGCGGCAAATGGTTTATCTCTCAAACACGTTTGGGACCGATGGTGCACGCGCATTTGGGCGTAGCTGCCGAAAATTCCGGCAAACTGGTTTCCACCGTGCGACGCGAAGCTCGCCAACTGGCGGAAAAAGAAAATTACGATCTCATTATCGTGGATGGCCCGCCCGGCATCGGTTGTCCGGTAATTGCTTCCATAACAGGTTCGTCAAATGTTCTTGTCGTCACAGAGCCGACTGTCTCGGGTGAACATGACCTGGAAAGGGTATTGTCGTTGACGAAACATTTTCAAATTCCCACGGCAGTCTGCGTCAACAAATGGGACATCAATCCCGAAATGACCTCACGCATTGAAGAAAAAGCGCTTCGCTCAGGCGCACAAATTGCCGGACGGATCCGTTATGATGACGCCGTAACACGGGCTCAGATTCAACAAAAAACTGTGGTAGAATTTGAGGCGCAAAGCGCTCAGGATATAATACAAATATGGAAAAACATTAAGCGACAGGAGGAAACACACTAATATGGAAGTGATTAATCTGGACGGTTTTGATCAGGCGAAAAAACATGCTGAAAATCCTCAAAACATGGGGATTCTCGAAGATTTTAATGGACATGCAAAAATTACCGGCCCGTGTGGAACTACCATGGAGTTTTGGTTGAAGGTTCAAGACGACAAAATAAAGAAATTATCCTTTACCACCGACGGTTGCGCACCATCAATCGCCAGCGGAAGTATAGCAACTTGTCTTGTTCAAGGCAAAACTGTAAAAGAAGCTGGAGAATTAAACCAGAAAGATGTTATCGATGCACTGAATGGTCTGCCTAAAGATAGCGAACATTGCGCGCTTTTGGCGGTTAATACATTGCAGGCCGCCTGCAATGACTTTCTTTCCAAACAAAAACCGCAGCAGCAGGACGATAAAAAAACGTGCAGCACATGCAATGATTCCAGCTGCTCAGCCAAAAAACAGCAAAAAGGCGAAAGCCCCGAAGAATACGCCGACCGGCAAAAATTGCAGGCGCGACTTTGCCGCATTCGCTATAAAATAGCAGTTCTTTCGGGCAAAGGCGGCGTCGGCAAAAGCACGGTGGCCGTCAATCTGGCCGCATCATTGGCGCTTTCCGGCCAGCGGGTGGGACTGCTGGATGTGGATATTCATGGACCCAGCATTCCCACCATGCTGGGGCTGGAACATGAAACAATCCAGGGCAATGAAGGTGAATTATTCCCCGTCGAATGGGGCAGCATGAAAGTTATGTCTTTGGGATTTTTGCTGCAAAATCAAGATGATGCGGTGATTTGGCGCGGCCCGATGAAAATGGGCGTCATTAAACAGTTTTTGACCGATGTCAATTGGGGTGACTTGGATTATCTGATTGTCGATTTGCCTCCCGGCACGGGTGACGAGCCTCTTTCCCTTTGTCAGTTAATTCAGCCGCTGGATGGCGCGGTCATTGTCACCACACCGCAGAAAGTGGCGGCGGTGGATGTGCGCAAATCCATCAGCTTTTGCCGCAAACTTTCCGTGCCGGTGCTGGGAGTGATTGAAAACATGAGCGGCTTTGCCTGCCCGAAATGCGGCGAAATCACACAAATTTTCCCGACAGGCAGCGGCAAAAAAATGGCAGCGGACATGAAAGTGCCTTTTCTGGGCGCCATTCCCATGGATCCCGCCATCGCTCAAGCCAGCGATGAAGGCCGCGCCTTTATTTACCATTTCATGAACAGCGCGACGGCAAAGCTCATGCAGGACATCATCGATCAGATCACGATTTCGGATAAAACAAAAAAATTAAATTCTTAAGGAGGAAGAAAGCATGAAAATAGCAATACCATTAGCAGGAGGAAAACTAACGGCTCATTTTGGCCACTGCGCAAGCTTTGCATTGGTTGATGTGGATCCGCAGACAAAAAAAATAATCGGCCGCGAAGAAGTAGCTGCGCCACCGCACCAGCCGGGACTGCTGCCCACCTGGCTGGCCGATAAGGGGGCGACCATGATAATCGCGGGCGGCATGGGACAGCGGGCCCAGCAGCTTTTTGCCCAGCAGGGTATCCAGGTTATTGTCGGCGCGCCTTCCGAAACTCCGGAGCGAATAATTGCCGATTACTTTGCCGGGACGCTGCAAACTGGGGATAATCTGTGCGACCACTGATCGGCCTAAAATCAATAACAATCGACTAAACTTTTACAGGAGGCAGCAAATGGACCCCAAAAATATTTATAAGCAAATTATGGAATTAAATAAAAATGTATTTGAAAACACCTTTAACACAATTACCGTTTTGCAGGATCAAACCGAAAAGATGATGAACAGTCTTTTGGAAAAAACACCGTGGTTTTCGGAGACAGGGAAAAAGGCCTTCGCTGAATGGATAAAAGCCTATAAAAAAGGCCGCACTGACTTCAAAAATCTGATTGATGAAAATTTCAAAAAAGGGGAAGATTTTTTTAAGGAATCGAAGTAATATTATACCACAGCGCAAACGAATAAATTTAGTGAAAAACAATGATGCGGCCATAATGAATTTGACTGGCCGTATCATTAAAATAAAACAGGAGCTGCATCATGGAGACGATAGCATTGAATATCGTGGATAAAATTGAAATATTATCCCTGCAGGACAACTATATTGATCTTACGGCAGCGGACAACAGCGCGGTTATTTCCCGGGCCACGCCACTAAAAGAAGGTGAATTGCGTGTTCGGTGCTCGCGGAACACGGCTTTTCAGCACTGGTCAAAACTACTTGTCAAGGGAAAACTCACACGTTACTGTTTGATTTTGGATTTTCCGAAAACGGCGCAGCCCAAAATGCCCAAACGCTCGATGTTGACATGACACAGGTAGAAGCAGCAGCGCTCTCCCATGGCCACAGTGATCATACGGGCGGCATGAAAAAGCTCATGGCGTTGACCGGCCGGCGCAAAATTCCTTTTGCCGTTCATCCCTCTGTCTTCAAATACCCCCGTTATGTAAAATTTGGAGAAGATTTCAAAATCAATTTTCCGCAACTGACGCGGGGAATGTTCAAAAAAGCCGGCTTGTCTTTAATTGAATCGGAAATACCTTGCCTTCTCTTGGACAATACTGCTCTTTTTCTGGGCGAAATCCCCAGAAAAACGGATTTCGAAAAAGGTTATCCCATTGCTTACTGGCAAAAAGAAGGCCGGGAAGTGTGGGACGCCATCGAAGACGATACCTCCATTGTTATGCATCTCCAAGACAAAGGGCTGGTTATTCTCTCCGGCTGCGCGCACGCGGGCATAATCAATACAGTGCGCTATGCAGTGGAAGTAACCGGAATTGATAAAGTTTATGCCATCATGGGTGGGTTTCATTTAGGCGGCCCTTTGTTCGAGCCCATTATCGACCGGACGACGGAAGAGTTGCAAAAGTTTCACCCAACCTTTGTTATTCCGGCACACTGCACAGGCCGTAAGGCCGTTATGGCAATAGAAAAAAAGATGCCGGAGCAGTTTATTCTGAATATGGCGGGAACGAAACTTACCTTCAATTAAGCATAATTAAAATGAAATCAACAGAGGGAAAAAATTTCCCTAATACTGCCAAACAGGAGGTGTCCTATCTTGCAGCGCAATATAAGCACTTTTTATTTTAGTCCCACAGGCACAACCAGGAAAATCGTCACTACTCTGGCCGGTGCACTTGCTACCAGTGCGGAAAGCAAAATAGCCAAGGATATAGATTTTACCTTACCCCCAGCCAGAAAAGAACCGGTATCATTTACCGCACAGGATCTTGTGGTGGTTGGTCTGCCTGTTTATGCGGGGCGGGTTCCCAATGTGTTATTGAAATACTTAAATGCTGTCCGGGGCGATGGAACTTTGGCTGTCGCCGTGGTTGTTTACGGCAACCGGCATTATGATGACGCCTTAATCGAATTGAGAGACATCCTGGAATCAAACGGCATGAAGGTTATTGCAGGCGGCTCGTTTATCGGTGAACATTCCTTTTCTACGATTCTCGGCCAAAATCGACCGGATGAACAGGACATGTCCGCAACAGCGGAATTTGCCGGGCAGATTTATGCCAAATTAGCCGTTCAAAATGTATGGGAGACCATATTTGTACCGGGGAAAAAGCCTTACCAGCCTTATTATCAGCCCAAAGATAAAGACGGCAAACCGGTTTTTATCCATAAGGTTACGCCCAAAACCAATGACGATTGCATTGATTGCAAACTCTGCGCCAGTCTTTGCCCCATGGGATCAATCGACACCGATGATCCAAAGAAAATTACAGGAATTTGCATTAAATGCGGCGCCTGCATAAAAAAATGTCCGATGCAGGCCAAATATTTTGATGATGCCCATTATTTATGGCACAAAAAGGAATTAGAGGACGCCTATACCTTTCCCCGCCGGGAGCCGGAATTCTTTTTATAAAATAAATATGCAAAACATTGACTTCGATCAATGCAATCGTTTGCTCAAATTGTTAAATGACAATTAAATAAGCAATTAACAATTCAGGAAAGAGCATTCAAATTGCTGCTTTTTCTTAGGAGTAGGGGGAAATATGGCAAAAAGGAAAAAAATAATTGTGATCGGCGGTTCGGCCGCCGGCCCTAAGGCAGCGGCCAAAGCCCGCCGCATAGACAATGACGCGGAAGTGATTATTCTCCAAAAAGAGGCTGACCTCTCCATGGCTTCCTGCGGTTATCCCTATTATGTCGGTGGTTATTTCGATGACCGCAACATGCTTTTGTGTACACCGGCCGGTGTTGTAAGAAATCCGATGTTTTACCTCAACGCCAAGGATATTGAAGCCCGCGTCAGCACGGAAGTAAATCAAATCGATACCAAAAATCACTCAGTTTCATTTAAAAATATCATCTCAGGAGAAGCCGGTGAAATCAATTACGACAAATTAATCATTGCCACCGGCGCTGTACCGCGGCTGCCGCCCATACCCGGCATCGACTTACAGGGCATTACAACGCTGCAGTCAATGAAAGACGCGGATTTTCTGCGCAAGGTGCGCGATGAAGGCAGGATCAAAAAAGCTGCTGTTATCGGCGGCGGTTTGATCGGCATTGAAACTTGCGAGGCGCTGCAATTGGCGGGAATTGAAATTACCGTAATTGAACTTCTGCCGCAATTGCTCACTTTTCTGGACTGGGAGTTGGCCAAGCTTGTCGAAAATCATGTCAAAAGCAAGGGCGCCAATGTCATCACTGAAAACGGCATTGCCGCTTTTTTGGGTGAAAACGGCAAGCTGACGGCAGTCAAGCTGCAAAACGGCACAGAACTGCCCTGCGAACTGGCGGTGGTGGCCATTGGCGTGCGTCCCAATGTCAAACTGGCCCAGGCTTCCGGCCTGAAAATAGGTGAGACTGGCGGGATTGCCGTAAATGAATATATGCAGACCTCCGATCCGGACATCTATGCTGCGGGCGATTGTGTCGAAACGCTCAACCGCATCACCGGCAAAAAAGTGCACGCCCCTTACGGCGATCTGGCCAACCTCCAGGGCCGGATAGCAGGTGAAAATGCCGCTTCGGAAAACTGTGTTAAATTCCCCGGCACAATTCAAACCGGCATCTGCAAAGTGTTCGATTACGCGGCCGGTTCTACCGGACTTTCCGAAACAGCCGCCAGAAAGCTGGGTTATTCCGACATCGTCACCGTCATGAACGCCAGTCCTGATAAACCGGGTTTTATGGAAGGCAAACTTCTGGTAACCAAGCTGGTTGCGGACAAAAAAAATGGCCGCATTCTCGGTGCCCAGTGTATTGGACCGGGCAATGTCGCCAAACAAATCGCCCAGTGGGCAATGGCAATTCAGGGAAAGCTCACGGTTGAGGATCTCGTCAACGCCGATCTGCCTTATGCTCCTCCTTTCTCTCTGGCGATTGATCATTTCATCTCCACGGCCCATTTGCTGCAAAACAAAATGAAAGGTCGGCTCAAGGGCATCAGTTGCCACCAGGTGCATCTGAAGATTCTGGCCGGAGAAAAACCCTTTCTGATTGATACGCGCGGGCCGGAAGAATTCGAAGAAATACGCCTGGGCATCGGCGAGACGCTGATTCCGCTGGGGGCAATCCGCAAACGTCTGAAGGAACTGCCGGAAGATAAAAACCGCGAAATCATCTTATACTGCAAGATATCGCTGCGCGGCTATGAAGCGGCGCTGGCGCTGGAAGGAAACGGCTGGAAAAATGTCAAAGTCATGGAAGGCGGCATCATGGCCTGGCCCTATCCGCGAGAAAAATAAATTATGAATGCTGCCGGCACAGAAATTACAGGGAAGATGACGCTGCTGGATATTGTTTCGAACTGGCCGGCAACGGAATCCGTATTCCGTCGCTACGACGAACAGGCGGGTGTTTGCATCTGCTGCAATTGCCTGTTTGATACGGTCGAAGATGTCGCAGCCAGATTTTCCTTGGATCTGTCAATTATGCTGCGTGAAATTGCCAAAGCGGCAGTAGAGTCAAAAGCCACCGAAAAAATTAAGTCATAATAGTGTTGGAGAGGCGGAAAGGGGTTAACTTTTACTTTTAAACATTTACGCGTAGAAAGGAGGCTTTAATGTATGGCTGAGGAAATCAAGGCCGGCTGTGCTCGTCCCACGGGCGGTCCGGTCGGAGAAAAACCAAAGGCGAAAAAAGAAACTGTCCAGCAACCGTTAATAGAGGAGGTGAAAAGCATGGTCACTGTCGGCAAGAAGGCGCCGGATTTCACGGCGCCGGCGTATCACAAAGGCAAATTCATTAATGTTCAACTGTCCGAGTATCTCGGCAAATGGGTCGTTTTATGTTTCTATCCCGGCGATTTCACTTTTGTTTGAGCAACCGAAATCTCGTCGGTCGGCGAGAAATATCCCGAATTCAAAAAACTGGGTGTGGAAGTTCTCTCCATGAGCGTGGACAGCGTTTTCGTCCACAAGATGTGGAACGACAATGAATTATCCAAAATGGTCAAAGGCGGCATTCCCTTTCCCATGCTCTCCGATGGCGGAGGTAAGGTCGGCAGCATTTTCGGCGTCTATCTGGAAGACGCGGGCGTAGAAGCGCGCGGCCGATTTATCATTGATCCCGACGGCATCATTCAGGGATTTGAAGTCCTGACACCGCCGGTGGGACGCAACGTTAACGAAAGCATCCGGCAAATTCAGGCCTTCCAGCATGTCCGCCAGAGCAAGGGCACGGAAGCCACGCCTTCCGGCTGGAAACCCGGCAAACTGACACTCAAACCAGGACCGGATCTTGTCGGCAAGGTCTGGGAAGTGTGGAAAACAGACATGGCGTTTGATTAATTGAGCTAAAAATATTACCGGTGGTGCGACGGATAAATTTGCCGCCCACCGGTAATTTAATTTGCAAGACTGATCGATCTATGTCGGCTAAGGAGAACTGATGGATATATACGAAGAGATTTGTAAAATTACCGGGAAGGATTATGTCTCGCGGGAGAAAGAAGATCAGTATATCTATTCGCGTGATTCGGGCGCACAACCTCCCCGCTCTGTGGATTACGTGGTAATGCCCGGCACCGTGGAAGAAGTTCAGCGTATTCTAATGCTGGCCCATAAAGAAAGAATTCCCGTTACTCCTCTGGGGGGAGGGTTTACCCTGTCTGCACTTGTTGTACCCCAAAAAGGGGGTATTGTCCTGGACATGAAGAGGATGGACAAAATCATCGAAGTTAACGAACTCAGCCGCTATGCCTTGATCGAAGCCGGCGTTTCCCAAGCCGCGTTGCGCGCTTATTTAAAAAATCATCATCCCCGGCTTCAGCACTCCACACCCGAGGCACCCCCAACGGTCACGGTAGTAGGCAACGCCCTTATTCAGGGGCACGGTCACCTCACCCCACGCTACGGGCTCAACTCCGATATGGTCAATGGAATGGAAATCGTTCTGCCGACAGGGGAAATATGCAAGTTGGGGTCTTCCGCTGTCAGCGATTTATGGTACACACGCGGACCAATCCCGGACTTGCCGGGCCTTTTTATCGGCTGGTTGGGCACGACCGGTGTGGTCACCAAGCTTTCCCTGAAACTATACCCCCGGCCCAACTACCGCGAAGTCCTGGTCTTTTCCTCCGACGACATCGATGCCATTCCCGAGGTTATTTTTGAACTGACGCAGCTTGATCTGCTGGAAGATTTTTTCCTCATCACCCAGGAAAAGCCGGATTGGATGAACCATATCTTTTACGTCGTGATTCTTTCCGCCCATTTTGAGGAAGAACTGGCACTGAAGATGCGTATTTATAGCGATGTTGCCAAAAAAATCGGCAACGGGAAAACAATTCAAATAGTTGAGAATCTTCATCCGGCATTACGCACGCGGTTTCTTGACGTCCCGCCCAAAGCCGCCGTCGCCGCCGATTTTCGCAAGGGCGGTGGATTCCAGTATTCCGCCGCTATTCTGTCCTTTGACAAGGTTCCGCTGGCCTGGCGCAAGGGTATAGAAATCGCCCACGCCCACGGCATGATCGCTTCTTATGTACATCAGATTCTAACCTGCCACAGTATTATGTTCGGCTTCAATTATTCTTTCAACCGGGGCGATGAAGCCGATATTGAAGCGGCACGACAGGCAGTGGAAGAGTCGAATAGATTTACCCTCGACATCGGCGGCATGATCTGGAAGGGCGAAGCTGCGGCGCAAAAACTGGTGATGGAAAAAATGGATCCCAATACTGCCGGCCTCATCGGCAAGATTAAAAAAACACTCGATCCCCATGGAATCATGAACCCCGGAAACTGGGAGGTGCCCCAATGAGATACGAAGATATTCTCCATCGTTGTTTCCGGTGCGGGTTTTGCAAACTGACTGATGATTATGAAGATTTTAACTGTCCCCCCCATAAAAAATACCGGCTCGAGTCATTTTCGCCGGGGGGCAGAATGTGGCTCACCCGCGCCTGGCTTCAAGGCGATGTGCAGATGAGCGAGCGCTTCCAGCAAATTCTCTACTCCTGCACTCTGTGTGCAAATTGCGTTAAGCACTGTATTTTCCCCTTCAACGAGGATCTGGTCAATATTTTCATCGCCGCCAGAGAAGCGGTGGTCGAAGCAGGAATGCTGCCGCCGGCCGTGCGGGATTATTTTAAAGCCATTGATACTTACGGAAATCCCTATAAAGAACCATCCGCCAAACGCGGCGATTGGGCACTGGGGTTACCCGTCCCGATTTATGACGGCCATGATTATCTGCTTTATATCGGTTGCGTCGGCTCTTACGACGAACGGGGGCAGAAAATCGCACAGGCTGTGGCTTCTTTGCTCCACAAAATGAGCATATCCTTTGGCATTCTTGGCCAGGACGAAAACTGTGACGGGAATGAAGTGAAAGCAATGGGAGAAACCTGGCTTTTTGAGAGTCTGGCGCAAAAAAATAGCGAAATTTTCCGGGCGAAAAATATCAAAAAAATAATTACTATTGATCCCCATGCTTATAATGCCTTCGCCAAAGATTACAGGAATTTTGGCGCCGAATTCGAAGTTTACCACTATACACAGCTTTTGGCCCAAAATATTGATAAATTGGTCCCCTTGCTTAAACCACTGACGGCAACCGTCACCTACCACGATCCCTGCTATCTGGGCCGCCACAATAGTATTGACGAAGAACCAAGAAACATTCTGACAATACTGCCTGGAATAAATTTTGTGGAAATGGCGGCCAATCGCCATAATGCGCTTTGCTGCGGCGGCGGCGGAGGGAATTTTTTCAGCGACATTCTCGGTACAGGAAAAGAAAGCGCCGCCCGCCTGCGCATCAGGCAGGCGCAGGATACGGGCGCTCAGATCATTGCCGTCGCCTGTCCCCAATGCGCGAAAATGCTGACCGACGCCATTAAGGCCGCAGACCTCGAGGAAAGCCTGGAAGCAGCCGATATCGCAGAATTGGTGTTGCGTTCCATGAAGGCTTAAAAAAATCAAAATATGGGGAAAGGGGAAAGACAATGCCTCTTATTACAGCCAGCAGCATTTCTAAAAATTATCAGACCGAAGATGTGACTGTGCGCGCTCTTCAGGGCGTTGATTTCGAAATTGAGACGGCATCTTTTGTTTCGTTTGTCGGACCGTCGGGCAGCGGCAAAACAACCATTCTTAATATCATCGGCTGCCTGGACAAACCATCGGCCGGCAATCTGCGCATCGCGGACACAGATGTCATTAAGCTGGGCAGAAAAGAAAGCGCTTCCTTTCGGGGAAAGCATTTGGGCTTCATTTTTCAGGATTTCAATTTGATCCCCGTGCTGACGGTTTATGAAAACATTGAATATCCATTGATCATGGTGCAGAACATAGCACCTCAGGAACGCAAAGAGCGGATCACCCGCTTACTGGCGGCCGTGGATATGAACAATCAGGGACACAAATATCCGCATCAGATTTCGGGGGGACAAAAGCAGCGGGTTGCTGTTGCCAGGGCATTGGTCACCAATCCGGCTCTTGTGCTGGCCGACGAACCCACGGCTAATCTTGACTCTCAAACGGCTTACGCCGTGATCGGATTGATGAAAAAAATGCGCGATGAGCTCGGCACAACATTTATCTTCTCGACCCATGACACCAAGATCGTCGGCGAGGCGGAAGTGCTCTTCCGTCTGGAGGACGGCAAACTCACCGCCAAAGAGCGGAAAGGGGGGATAAAAGAATGAGAAATCTTTTTAAAATTGCCATCCGCAACCTCATCCGTTATAAAAGAAGAACATTATTGACGGCTTCGCTCATCACCATCGGCGTTGTCTTTGTTCTCGTCTTCACCTCCGTCACCGGATCTTTCAAAACCATTATGATCGGCGAGGTTACCGATTCCATGCTGGGGCATCTGCAGATCCACCGAAAAGGTTATGTAGCCTCTATTGACAGTCTGCCGCTTAACCTGAACATGAACCCCAAGGCTTATACCAAAATTGTCGAAATGCTTAAAGCAACAACGGAAGTAGAATCTTTTTCTCCCCGACTTAAATTCGGCGGTATGTTCAGTAATTTTACAGAGACGACCAGCATACGTATAAACGGTATCTCCCCGGACCATGAATTTCATACGGTACCTCTTTTAACCTCCCGCATATCGGAAGGGAAAAAGACGCTCAGCCGGGGAGAAATTATGATTCCCATACTTTTGGCAAAAGGTTTAAAGGTCAAATTGGGCGATACGGTGGTCATTGTGGCAACAAATGCGGATGGTTCCGTTAATGGCAAGCAGTTTATTGTTTCCGGCATTCTGGAAAGCGCCACCGGTCCGGGGGGACGCGACGGCTATGTGCATATCGAAGATGCCGCGGAAGTCCTGCGTATGCAGGAAGCGGAAATAAGTGAAGTGGTGGTCAGATTAAAGGATTTCAACCGACTTCATGAAGTAGTGCAAAAGTTGGACAGCAAACTTGCCGGTGAAGTTAACAAGGAGGGGCGACCTTTGTTTGAGGTTCATTCCTGGGAACAACTTTCACCATTCTTTAATATAGCGCAGATGATCGACGTCATGACCTACTTTATTAAAATCATGCTGATTGCCATCGTTCTGATCAGTATTATGAATGTGATGATTATGGCTGTCTATGAACGAATCAGGGAAATCGGCACTATTGCCGCCATTGGCACTTTGCCCGCCAGGATTCGCGCCATGTTTATTATCGAAGGCTTTTGTCTCGGCGTGGTGGGCACCATAATTGGCGATATTATAGGAGGGATCATTATCCTGATCATTAATCTTACCGGAATCCGTTATAATTTCGGCCGTCAGGAGCTTCTTCTCCAAGCTAATCTGCTGCCCTCTGATCTGTTGACCGTATCAGTTATCGTTATTGTTGTTGCTGTAGCAGCTAGTTTTCAGCCGGCTATCAAGGCATCTAAAATGGAACCGATTGACGCACTAAGACATGTGTAAGGAGGATATCATATGAAAAAAGCTTTCCTGTTAGGCATTTTATGTGTTTTTTTATTGACTGCTTCCGCAACCAAAGTTTGGGCTGATAGCCAGAGAATAGCGGTCATCTCCGATGGCAACACTACATCTTCAGCAGTAAGCGCTGTGGCGGCAAGAGGTCCTTACTTTCTGATTTTTGACGGCAACGGTGCATTCATTGAGGCAATCAGTAATCCTCATAAAAATGTCGGAGGCGGGGCAAGCAGCCTCGTCATTGATTTCCTTTCGGGAAAAGGCGCCGCAACGATTATTGCCGGCACATTCGGGGATAAAATGGTCGCAGCAATGAAGGCGAAGAACATCAAGCACCTTGAATTCAAGGGAACCGCTGAGGCTGCCATCAAAAAATTCGTTCATTAAAAGGAGTTATTAATGCTTAAAATAATAAGTTTCATTCTAACCTTGGTTATTGCCCTGCCGGCGTATGCTCTTGACGGTGCAGCACTTCTCAAACAGGTGGACCGCAACCTTTCTCCGGAATCATACGAATCTTACCGAAAACTCATAAATATCGAACCTTCCGGCGCGAAAAAGGAGTTTACTCTTTTTACCATCAAAAAGGGCATTGATAAAGTCGCTTCGGTTTTTCTTGCGCCGGCAAGCGAAAAGGGCAGAAGCACACTGCGGCTGGGCGAAAACATGTGGCTGAACATCCCCAATGTCGGAAAACCAATCCGCATCACCAGTTTACAGTCCGTCGTCGGCGGTGTCTTCAACAACTCCGACATCCTGCAACTGGATTATGCCGCTGAATACGATGTGGAAAAAGTTGAGGAAGAAAGAGGCCTGTATCTTCTTTATCTCAAAGCGAAAACAAAGAGCGTGGCCTATGATAAAATCAAAATCTGGGCCGATAAAAACAAAAAGCTGCCGACAAAGATTGAGTGTTTGACCGAGGCGAATATGCTGATCAAAACTCTCTACTTCAAAGATGTAAAAGATTTCGGCGGCGGTATTGCCCGCCCGGCCGTAATAGAAACGGATAGCCCCCTTTATAAGGGCTATAAGTCTGTTATGATTATGGCTCAGATTAAAAAGAAAACCTTCAAGGATGAGGTGTTTACTCTCACTTTCATGCCTAATCTGGAATCACTGCGTTAGATGAAGCGAACAGGAATCGTTTTTTTATTGCTCATGATCCTTGTCTCCCCCCCTTTAGCCTGGCCGGAGGAGGAATATAGCTTTGATATCTCCGAAATTGAAAAAAAACCATATCACTTCGCAGGCTATCTCGAAGCGAAGCCTGTTCTCTATGGACTTGATCGAGACGCAGCTTTCTATCAGTTGCGTTTCTTCGATGATCTGGACCGTAAAACAATTGGGGAAGC
>ENA-ORXD01001868-ORXD01001868.1-sediment-metagenome-genome-assembly--contig:-NODE-1868-length-15580-cov-21.820293_pt1 | contig 15580 bp, 10 predicted proteins | sample MGYA00237862_ERZ511471 | MGnify/ENA metagenome assembly ERZ511471 | reverse complement strand
CCTGAAGGCACAAAAATGATTGCCGCCGCCGCAGACAAAGCCTGCGAAGTGATTGGAAGTGGGTGTTTATCTCCTTCCATAGGTAGCTTGAGCTTCGGCACCACCGCAACGATTAATACCACTCATAAACGTTACATAGAAGTCATACCCTTGATTCCACCCTACCCCGCAGCCGCCCCCAACCATTACAGCCTTGAAATTCAAATCTACCGTGGGTATTGGATGGTTAAATGGTTCAAGCAAGAATTTGGGTTGCTAGAACAATTGTTGTCAGAAGAACGGGGTGTGCAGCCAGAGGCGTTGTTCGATGAGTTAGTCAATTCAGTTCAACCCGGCTCCAATGGATTGGTATTACAGCCCTTCTGGTCGCCAGGTTTAAAATATCCCGGACCTGAAGCTCGGGGCGCAATAGTGGGCTTCAGTGATGTGCATACCCGCGCGCATTTGTATCGAGCCATTTTGGAGGGGCTGGCCTATGCCCTGCGCGAGGGCGCCGAACGAACCACCAAGCGCAGTGGAGTACCAATCACCGAACTGCGAGTCGCCGGGGGAGGAAGCCAGAGCGACGCGGCCATGCAATTAACCGCCGACATCTTCAACCTCCCCGCAGCACGACCGCACACCTATGAAGCCTCCGGGTTGGGAGCCGCGATTGATGCTGCTGTCGGTGCTGGAATCCACCCTGATTTTGAGATCGCGGTGAAGGATATGACCCATACCGGAAAAATGTTTGAGCCGAATCCAAAAACTACTTCAATTTACAATGAGTTATATGAGTCAGTTTATTTAAAAATGTACAGCCGCTTATATCCTTTGTACCAATCCATTCACAACATCACCAACAATCAGGATTAGCACTTTTCACCGGGCGATAAGAATCACCCGGTGATATTTTTACCTCATCTATTCGCCAAAAAAGCTTATTCATTTTATAATTTCTTTTATGGAAAGACATATCCCTTCAGTCTTGTTCATTTGCACAGCCAATATTTGCCGTTCGCCCATGGCCGAAGGGCTGTTTAGGGCATTGATTCGGGAAGAATTCAACGATCAGATGCCGTGGCGAATCGAATCAGCTGGAACCTGGACACGCAACGGGCTTTCTGCAGCTCCTTATAGTATCCAGGCAATGGCCGAACGAGGAATAGATATCTCCAATCACCAGACTCGAACGATTGAAGAGATCAATTTAGAAGAATTTGATTTGATCCTAACGATGGAATCCGGCCATAAAGAAGCCATCCAGGTGGAATTTCCCGAAGCTCGTGATAGAGTATTCATGCTCTCCGAATTAATCAAGCAAAAGACCCCAATTTTCGACCCGGTTGGCCTGCCTATTGAGGTCTTTCGCAAAACAGCCGATCATATTGATCAGATATTATGTGATGGATTTCCTGTAATATTACAAAAAATCAATTTCAAATAATCACAACTAACCCACTTTATTTCCACAATCTGTACAAAATTTTGCTCCCGGCTGCAATTTCGCGCCACACTCCGGGCAGTGAGCATTTGCTTTTAGTTTTGCCCCGCACTCTGGGCAAAACTTGGCATTGACTGCTTGTGACGCGCCGCATTCTGGGCACGAGGCGCGGATAGTCTCACGCCAATTTCCTTCGGCTAATTTTTTATCTTCCTCGGCCATTTTTGCATGCGCCCAAACTTCTTCAACAGAGCGAGAACTTTGCGCGGCACTCATTTCCACACCCAGATCTGGACTGCAATCTTTGCACAGTCCGCGTTTTTCATTCCAACAGCGATCTTTACAGACCCAAGATGAACAGCGCGGGCATTGAACGAATTGAGGTTTTAGTTCTTGAGCCGCTTCCTGGAAAGCCTGGTCATGTGCCCGCTCATAACTGGAAGAACTAACGTTGTTGCCCACATCCGCGGCACGGCTAAAAATGCCACCCAGCAGACTGCTCGCTGTATCCAATGCGCCAGAGACTAATCCTGCAGCAAAAGGTCGAAAACGAGTCCGGTAGCCGTTTCCACATCGATCGCAAAAGAATTCAAATTGAAAACCCTGGTTTGTGCTTTTATCTTCATAGTTACGGGTGAATTGAATTGAATCGCTCACTTCTTTCTCTCCTTTGAAGCATGTCAAAATTCATTATTAGATTTTAATCCGAAACGAAAAAATAGAAACTCAAAATAGGTTGGTTTTCAGAATTTGATGATGAATAATCACCTTAGGCTACGGTTAAGTATAATTCTTCTCTTCGGGAATCCGCCCAGTAGAAAACCGCGCGCTATAATTTTGAATGTAATGAGATAACACAATCAGGTCTGATGATAAATCCATATTTCGAACCAGGACATCCTCAGGGACTTTAGGCCTGGCTGGAGAAAAATTCCAAATCGCCTTGATGCCTGCCCTAACCATGCTATCAGCCACTTTTTGAGCTACATATGCGGGTGTGGTGATAATCCCGATTCGAATCATCATCCGATCCACTAGATTGACAAGGTTTTCGACCGGAAGGATGCGTAAGTCACCCACTCTGGTACCAATTTTATCCGGATCGTTATCAAATAAAACCACAATCCTCAATCCATATTGCTTGAACCCCGGATATAATGCGAGTGCCTGCCCCAGGTTCCCAGCGCCTACCAACACCGCCTCTTTGTCATTCACCAAGTCTAAATAATCTTCGATGATTGCAAGGAATTTTTGAGTGGGATAACCTACCCGACTGCGACCCTGACTGGGTAAAAAACTGAAATCCTTGCGTACTTGCTCGGGGGTTGTATCCGCCGCCCATGCTAATTCAATAGAGGAAATATAATCCAGACCCGCCTGAGAAGCAGTCTTAAAATGACGATAATAGATAAGCAGGCGGCGCAGGCTGGGTAATGGGATTTCTGGATTTTGCATTTTTTTAATCCAAATTAATTTATTTTCGTTACAAGTTTCACGATTAAGATTTTATAAGTCTTCCACATGGATGTCAAGCCATTCTTACTTGAATACCACTCAGTCATTAAATTTTCAAACATTTTATTTTAAAGGTTTCAAATGGGAAATGTTTCAAAGTGCTATAATTCAGAAAAAGTTGATCAAAATGTTTTTTTAAATTATGAAGGTTATAAGAACAAAGATTTCGATACCCAGCCTGTGTGCGGATCATTTGCCCCGTGAACGTTGTCAGATCCTTCTTCAACAAGCTATTCGTTTTCCAGTATGCTTGGTGTCCGCAGCAGTTGGCTATGGAAAAACCTCACTTCTGTCCGAATTTGCTCATCATCATCCAGAATGTACTGCCTGGATAAATCTAGAAACTACAGAGAATGATCCAGTGCGGTTTTTTAGGTATTTCGAAGCCGCCCTAAAATCTCTTTTTCCAGGTTTTGAAATGAGTTTTCCCTTAGCGATTCCTGAAATTGGGATGTCGCTTATTACATCCTGGATTGACGACTGCTGTAATATGCTTTTAGAAATAAACAAGTCTATTGTGATGGTTATTGATAATTTTCAAACCATTCACCATCAAGAGATTATCGAAGCACTTTCTTACTTTATAGAACATCAACCCGCAAATATTCACATAATCCTCAGTACCCGCACAACACCAGCAATGCCCATCAATCGCTGCCGTGCAAGAGGGATTCTGGCAGAGATCACGGCCCGCGATCTTGCATTTACCTTTGAAGAAGCGGTGCCTTTGCTTATTCAAGAGAATAAGTCGCAAATTGATCAGAACCAACTATTAAAACTATTTTCTCTTACAGAAGGATGGCCAGCTGGATTGCGTCTGCTCGCTTATGTTCAGCGAGAACAAGCTGACATGTCTTTTGTATGGAAAAAAGGGAAGAAACTCGCCGTGGATTATCTGACTGAAGAAGTGCTGGATAATCTCCCTACAGGTTGGTTAGACTATCTGAAAAAATTATCCATCTTTGATCAATTTGACGAAAGAATGGCTCAACATATTTCGAAAAACCCTCAATCGAATAAGTTGCTAACTCAAATTCAAGCGTCCAATCTCTTCCTTTCAAAACAAGGAAACGCCTGGATATTTCACCCAATTTTCCGAGAGTCGCTTCAGCAACGGTGCAATCCAGAAGAGAATGCTATTCTCCATCAACAGGCGGCAATTTGGTTTCAATCCAACCAGGAAATCGAAAAAGCGATTTTTCATGCCATTAGTGGAGAGCACTGGCACATGGCGATCCAAATGATTATGAACAAGGCTGAAGAACTTTTTCAACAAGGTGAACTTTACACTTTACAAAGCTGGATCGAAATAATACCAAAAACTCAAAAAAAACAATTTCCTGATCTGTTGATCCTAAGTGCGTGGGTATGTTATCTGCAGGGAAAAAATCTCGAAGCTCAACAAATCATTGATTCGATTGATGCCGCTGGTACTTTGAGCAGTATTCAATTACAAGAATGGTGGGCTGGATTGCGTTGCCAGTTTGCGTTATTGAGAGAGAACAATCAAGAAGCCTTAACTTATGCACAAAATGCGCTAATGCAGAGTCAAGATAATGGAAAGTTCATCCGTGGAATGCTGCTATCGTCTCAAGCAACTGCATTTCAAGCCCTGGGTAAATCAGATGAAGCTGTAAAAAGTTTTCAAGAGGCAAATCGCATATACCACGATGTAGACAATGTATTTACCAGCATTTTCTCTCTCACCGGATTATGCATGGAACTTAATGAACAAGGCCAACGTTTGCGTGCGATTGCACTTTGTGAGCAGTCATTAGAAGATAATTACCCATTAAGAAGGAATAATCCGATGATTGGTCCGTTATACCTGCTTCAATCACGGTTATATTGGGAAGCAAATCAACTCACCGAAGCAAAAATTTCTCTGGAAACTGCAGAAGTTCTTCTAGGCAAGCTAGGACTTGAAGGTTTTCTAATATCCGCAGATATAATTCGAGCCCAGATTTTTATCGCCAGTGAGGAATACGGCAATGCACTTCAACTTGTTCGAAAAAATCTAAAAAAGACACACTCAGAAGAATTTAAAGGATTCCATCAACACTTTGATTTATTAAAAGCAGACATCTTGTTTAAGATGGGTAATAATAAAGCTATAGAAACCTGGCTTGCAGTGGCGGATTTACCAGACCATCCACAAGATGATCCTGCACGAGAAATGGAATTTATCTTAAAAGCAAAATATCTGGTCGAAAAAGGTGTATACCAGGAAGCTGATCAAATTCTTGAGGAATTGTTTGAATGTTCAAAAAAAAACCATCATGTTAGAGTTCAGATTGCCGCGCATCTGATCAAAGCAGTAATGATGTGGAATAAGGGGGAGATTGGGTGGGTTAATCACTGTTTGGAAGAGGTTTTTGAATTGGCTATTCCTCAACAATATTACCGGTTGTTGCTTGAGTATGGGGTGCCAGTTGCGGGTATTTTGGTCCAACTTCCAGCAGCAACCGATGAAATTCGAAGATTATTCGGATTCACAAAACCATCAGAAACCTTTGAAATTGTTGAAATGCTTACACGGCGAGAGTTGGAAGTTCTTCGGTTGTTGGCTGAAAATCGAACTAACACAGAAATCGCTGAAGTTCTTTTTGTGTCAAACGAAACCGTAAAGGTTCACCTCAAACACATATTTCAGAAATTTGGTGTAAAAAATCGTCGTCAGGCAGTGCGTCAGGCTCGCCAACTAAATCTAATATAATCCAATTTATCTACCAGGCATCCCCCAAAAAATAACCCATTTCGGGTGATGGAGTAACCAACCGAAAAGGATATCATCATGCTGTAACCTGAAACGAGATCAATTATTAGGAGGTAGCATGAAAACTCTAATTGTAGGAACCGGGATTATAGGCACTATTTACGGATGGGCTCTGTCAGAATCCGGTGTTGATGTCACTCATTTTGTTCGCTCCGGGAAATCAGATCAGTACATTGATGGTGTGAAAATGGATGTTCTTGATGAGCGGAAAGGTTTTAAACCAAATCAAATCACACGTTATGCATTGAAATGTGTGGAATCCATTGAACCAACTGATCAATATGAATTAATTATTATCCCAGTTAATGTATTTCAATTGGAAAGTGTTCTAAAAAAACTTTTACCGTGTACTAATGAAAACGCGATTTTTCTTACACTCACCGCAAACTGGGAAGGAACTTCCGAGATAGAAAAATTCTTACCTAGAAATCGTTACCTGATGGGATACGCAGACGCAGGTGGAACGATCCGTGACGGGGTCTATTGGACCAACCTCGGTGCAGAAATTCATCTGGGCTTGCTCGAGGGACAGGATCGAACCACCTTTGAAAAAGTCAAAGATATTTTTGAGCAAGCCGGAATGAAACCTGATATTCAAAACAATATTCTTCACTGGCTATGGGTCCATAATGCCTCTGCCACAGGTTTCGCCGCGGGGTTTGCGAAGCATAAAGATATTCAAATCTATCTAAGAGATGGGGAGTTAGTAAAAACATGCCTGCATTCTACTCGTGAAATGCTGGTATTGTGCGAGAAACGAGGGATTAAATTGGGTGACTACCCCGAAATCTCGTACATGAGTTGGCCAGATTGGCTGGTTTTGGGAATCATGCGCTGGATGTTTGCCACCAATAAAAGTATGCAACGCTACACTGCTCACGCTTCCTCTCAAAACAGTATGCGTGAGACGAAAGCCAATTTCAATGCGATGCTTAAAACCGCAAAAGAATTCAATGTGGCGATGGATGCAACCCTTAAATTGAGTGGCTTCTTGGAATGCGTCGATCTTTAACCATCATCATATGCCGTCTGATTTTCTTGGCAAGCAATTAAATAATCTGCTCAGAAATTAATTAATTGGATCTTAAATAATAACCGGCACATCTTAACAGAGTGCCGGCTTTTTTCGGTTTTGTATTTTTTCCTCCCATATTTTACAAGACCTACGTAACATTTCTTAAACACAAATAATTTTCCTCAGTACTTCAGATCAATATGATGATTGCTTTTGAAGCATTATGTTCCAGATCATGAAAGACATTCTTTTAATATCACCCTGAGACCCATTTCAGCCTTAATTACATCCTCTACAAAAACCCATTCATCCACAATATGCGCCTGAGATAATTCACCAGGACCATAAATAAAACTGCTAATTCCCCGCTTCGCACTAGCCGATGCGTTAGTTCCACAAGGAGCATAGAAATACTCGCTGCATAATCCAGCTTTCTGTAAAGCGGCTTTCAATCTTAATTGCCATGGATCTGCCAATGAATTTCTCCAGCCGGGCAGAAAATCCTCTACCTGGATGGTTGCACCGGTATACGTGCTTTGTTCAATTCTCCCAAGCTGGAAATCAATACCAGGTTTGCTTGCTAGCCCGGATTGAATCCGCCCTAAAACCGATGTTTTATCTTCCCCCGGGATCATGCGCCCAATCAGCCGCGCATGACAACCATGCGGAACACTGAATCCATTAGGAAATGGATCAGAAATAATTTCGGTCAAAACCAGAATCGAAGCTCCCAGGTCTGGGTCAACGGGTTGTTTGAGATCACGTAGACACGATAATGCATCCAACATTTTCTCCACTGCATTTTCCCCTGCTTCTGGAGTGGAGGTATGCGCGCTGCGGCCTGTTGAATGCAAAAATAATGTCATCCTGCCTTTTTGTGCCACGCCAAGCCGAAGGCCGGTCGGTTCACCCGTGATCATCACCTCCGGTTTGTATATATCTAAAATCGGTGAAAGTGCCACGCCGGTGATATTCTCTTCACAAACCGTCGCTGCGACCACAATCGTGCCATGAATATCTGCTTCAGACATATTTCCGGCAGCCCAGATCATGCTTGCCAACGAACAGCGGGTATCCGCCGCGCCCCTGCCCCATATTTTTCCCTCACTGATCTCCCCTCCATGAGGCTCATGCCGCCATAGTTGTGGTTCTTCAACTGGAACCACATCCATATGCCCATCAAGCAGAATAACAGGGTTGTCTTTGGTGCCATTTCGGATAGCAATGACATTACCAAGATTATCGCGCTGCACACTGTCGAACTTCATGCTTAAGCACTGAGCGGTGACAACATCTGCCACCGCTTGCTCTTCACCGGATAAACCTGGTGTCCTGATCAATTTTTGACAAAAATCTAAAAATTCCAACTTTGCTATGCCATGTAGTTTCTCAACAGTCATGAAATATTCCTCAAGCGTGGATCAAGCACGTCACGCAATCCATCTCCCAATAAATTGAATCCCAACACCGTTAATGATATCGCTATTCCCGGATAAAGAACAACATGCGGCATGGCTTCCATATATTTTCGTCCATCATTTAACATCACCCCCCAGCTTGCCTGTGGGGGCGGAACGCCAAGCCCTAAGAAACTCAAGGAAGCTTCTACAACAATGGCAGCTGCGAAATAGGTTGTTGTGACCACAATTAGCGGCGCGGTAATATTGGGTAATATGTGCCTTGCCATTATTCCGAGATCATTCACCCCAATACAACGCGCAGCTTCAATATATTCTTTTTCCTTTTCTGCCAACACAGATGACCGCACTGTGCGAGCAAAAATCGGAATACGCACGATTGCAATCGCGGTCATCACAGTGACCAATCCAGGTTCAAAAGCGGCCACCAAAGCCAATGCGAGTAAAATAGCTGGGAAAGCATAAATCGCATCCATAATACTCATCAAAACAGTATCAATTCCCCCTCCTACGTATCCAGCAACTGCGCCAACTATCAAACCAACTATTGTACCCAGCAGTACTGAGACAACACCAACTTGTAAGGAGATTCTTGCACCAAAAACGACACGAGACAGAACATCACGACCTAAATGATCAGTCCCTAACAAGTATTTTTCGCTGGGTGGTTGAAGTCGTTCAGGCAGGTTAATCTTCAGCGGATCGTGTGGCGCAATTAATGGTGCGAACACGGCTGTCACTACCACTATAAAAGTGATGATCATGCCAATCAAAGCCAGCCGATTGCGCAACAAGCGTAGAAAGAGGGTATCTTTTTTCTTTTTTGCCTGAACAGCCTGATCAAATTGATTGGTGATGCTGGTATCAAATTGGGTCATGGCTTACCTGCCGTTTTCCAAGACATCCCAGCCCTCGATGTGAGGGCTGGGAATATAGAATCTAGTTTAGCTACTTATCCAGCCAGGTCGTATTTAATCCATCCGAAGCATCCATCATCATGAGTACAGGCGAAGTACCTGGTTGATATCCTTTTACATAATTCTGCCAGGCTTCCACCCAGGGCAAGCCAACAACATACATTGTGGCAACATCTTCCTGGTTGAGATTGAGAACCTGCTTATAGATTTCTATGCGTTTTTCGATTTCGGGCTCACCCCGGCCGGCAATAACCAGCGCATCCATGTCCGGATTGTTGTAGCCGCCTACCAACCAGTTTCCGCCTGAGGTGCTCTGCAAATAGCCATAAGGCCGGTCTGGATCAAAGATACCCGTCATGGTGCCCATCAACAGATCATAATCAAGTTGCTGTCCTCGGGCAGTCCAGGCAGCCGAATCAACTATATCAAATTTCACTTTGAATCCGACCTGTGATAGCATCGCATCGATGATTTCCGCCGCGTCTTTCTGGTTGGGCATCAATAGCATGGTAACTTCGGTTCCTTGTGGCAATCCACTTGCTGCAAATGCTTCTTGGGCTTTCTGTAAATCGGGTTCTACCATCGGAACGTCCAAATACCAGCCATCGTTTGGAACAAAGGGTTGGTTGTGCACTTGCCCAAGCCCAAAATAGACCGCTTCATTGTAGGCAACCCGGTCAAATGCATATTGAACTGCTTTTCGCGCATCAAGATTATTGAAGGGAGGACGGGTATGATTCAGAACGAAGCGGGCTCCAGAGTTGAAGTAATACACATCCACAGTGAAGTTTGGATCAGGGTTATCCACCAGATTCTTAACATCTGCAATTGGCAGTTCTTCGGCCATATCCACTTCACCGGTCCGCATTGCGTTCAAACGAACGCTGGGATCTGTGATCACTCTTAAGACAACTTCATCCAGGTAAGGTTCACCTTCTTTCCAATAGTCCTCAAATTTTGCCAATCGGTACAACTCACCCGGTTTCGATTCAACCATCTGGAAGGGGCCAGTGCCAATAATGGCAGGGACAGTTCCATCAGCAGCATAGGTGTCTTTGTGCACAATTGCAGGGCGATTCAGCAGCGCGAGATAACTCAAGAATGGACCTTGTCCACTTTGTATGATCATCTTGACTGTGTAATCATCAACCACTTCAACCACAAGGCCAATACCGGTGAATGTGCCGCGCATCGCCGCGCCTGAATCTTCAGCCATAATGCGGTCAAACACCCATTTGACGTCCTCGGCTTTCATTTCTGCGCCGTTATGGAATTTAACCCCTTTCCGCAGATTAAATATCCATTCTTTGCCATCTTCTGAAGACGTCCAACTTTCCGCGAGAACACCCACAAACTTACCGTCCCGATCCGGAGCAACTAATTGTTGGGCAACTAAGATATTTAAGCGGATATCGCCATATTGAATAGCCTTGAGAGGATCCATTGAGGTGACATCTTCTTTCATTGCGAAAGTAAGCGTTCCTCCCATTTTTGGACCCATTGCTTCTGGTTGGGTTGGTTCTGCAGGCTGCTCTGCCTGGGTTGGTTGAGCTGGCTGTTCAGTCGCCGCCGGCTGTGCGGGTTGCTCCGGTTGTGTCGTTTCAGCGGGTGTTGGAGCACAGGCGCCCAATAGCAATACCAACAACATCATACTTGCAAAGATGGGCATAATTAAAGATCGTCTCTTCATTTTTTACCTCCACTGTTTTCTTGACCTAACCATTTTTTAAGGTGGCTTCTCCATTACTGGAAAGCCATTTGCTCCTTTAACTCACAAACGCTATTTGAATCTGATTCGCGGATCTAGAACTGTGTAGATCACATCGACAAATAATGAAACCACCACAACCATAACCGCAACTGTCAAAATCACCCCCTGCACAACAGGGTAATCTCGACCAAAAATGCTATCCACTACCAGTAATCCTATCCCTGGCCAGGCAAACACGGATTCCACAATTACCGCCCCGCCGATTAAGAATGCCAGTTGCAAACCAACCATGGTTACAGTGGGAATTAATGCATTTCGTAACACGTGAAACCAAAGTACGCCCCATTCGCGCATTCCTTTTCCGCGCACTGTGCGGACATAATCCTTTCCCAATTCTTCTAAAATTGTTGACCGGGTTAATCGCGTCGTAGTTCCTGCCAAAGACCAGCCCAACGTCACAGCTGGCAGAAACAGATGGCTTAAGAATTCCCCGAAATCTTCGTTTGGCGGAACATAGCTGATAGAAGGTAACCACCCCAAACCAACGGCAAAAATCAACACCAACAATATACCCGACCAGAATTGAGGCAATGAAATGCCAAAAATCGCGAAAACCATCGCGCTAATATCCATCCAAGTATTTCGCTTTACCGCCGCCAGAATACCAAGGGGAATGGCAATAATCACCGAGAACAGCAGCGCAGCAAGTGAAAGGTAGATTGTGGCAGGCAATCGTTGCAAGATGAGATCAAGTACGGGCATTTGCGCTTTATAGGATCTGCCAAGATCCCCAATTAACGCCCTTCCCAGCCACCTGAAATATTGAATAGCCAGAGGCTGGTCAATCCCTAATTCGCTTGCCAATGCAGCCCGTTGAACATCACTCAACCCTTCACTGCCATACATCACATCAATAGGGTCTCCTGGCACCATGCGTATCAGGAGAAATACAATGATGGTCATTACAAAGAAAACCGGAACAAGCGCCAATGCCCTCCGAGCAAGGTATCGGTACACGAGGCATCTCCTTCTTCTGAGCACTCATTTGAACTGCGAAGAAAATGGACGATGTGGCTATAATGTTTTTTTATTGAGGGATTAATGAATGTGTAGAGGTGGTGATGAACTAAAAAGGCAAACTATACAAAAAAACGCATGAGTTCTCCTCAAGCGTTTTACTTCTCCTGATCCAATCAAGGAATACTGTCCTTCCGTTTCATAACCCTTTATTAATCATTGTCTGATATATATTTTAAATAATTCATACTATTTTAAACGCCTCTTAATAAGAATTCCTGTTTTTATAATACCTTACAAATTAATTATCTTCAACAGCCTTTTTTTCTATTGATCACAAATTTCTTCGGAATGATCACCTTGCCTGAAATGGTATAATCCAACAGTCACAGAATTCAATTTCTCGATAAAGGCGAAGCAAAATGATTTTTCTGGCAGCATTTCTGATTTTGTTCAGTTCCCTACTTTTGGTTTCTTTGCTCCCATTGAAGAGAATCCCTGCTCAATTTTTAGCTATTTACCTTTTTTGTTTCGCGAATATTGCTTTTGTTTTAAATATTGCCAATTTACTTGGGGTAATGAACCAGTCATGGATTGTTCTTGGATTTCATTTTGCTATTTTGTGTATTCTACTCGTTTTATGGTGGAAGAACAATCAACCCAACATACTTGAACCCTTTCAATCCTTATTTTCTTTACTCAAATCTCATAAAGAAGAACGAGTAACGCCAGCCAATGCGTTTATCCTCATTCTGGCATTCGTTACTGGTTTGGTTTTTCTCTTTAATGCGTTCTTGATTATTTATGTTCCCCCCAATAACGTAGACAGTCTATCTACTCATATGTCCAGAATTGGATTTTGGTTGCAGCGCGGCAATTTCTTTCCCTGGTCTACTCCGCGTATCTGGCAAATTACCTATCCGGTTAATGCGCAACTCCAAATGTTTTGGAGTGTGTTGTTTACCCGTAGTGACCGTTTAGTGGGGTTTGTGCAGTGGGCAGCTGCGTTGGCTTCATCATTAGCTGTCATTGGGATTGCGCGATTAAATAAAGCCAATCACTTTCAGGCAATCTTTTCTGGATTAATTTTCTTATCTCTCCCGGCGATAGTTTTACAATCAACCACAACCCAAAATGATCTGGTTATTTGTGCGTTATTTATCCTATCGATTTATTTCTTCTTCTTGGGAATGGAGGATAATGGGCTGACTCCTTTTGTACTTTCAGGGATTGCATTAGGTCTAGGGGTTGGCACTAAACAGACCATTTTCTTTCTCTTACCTGTTTTCGCTTTGGTTGCCATCTTGGCATGGTTGGTAATCCCGCAAACACAAATTAAGAAATTTTTCGTTTGGGGATGTACTTCCTTGCTGACTTTCGCTTTGATTGGTTCGCAAATATTTATCAGCAACCAAATCAATTTTGGCCATCTATTTGGATCGAAAGCTGCTGTTGAACAGTCGACGGAAATGCTGCGATCTGAAAGCGTTTTAGAAACCAGTTTAATCAATGGCTCCCGTTTGCTTTATCAGTTGGCCGACTTGTCTGGCATACCTGATCCTTTATGGGGTTATGGGATCAAAGCCAAAGCTGCCATTATGAAACCGGTATTCTCAGCCCTTAATATTGATGTGGAATCTACTAAAAGTGCCTTTCCGGGACATGTGTTCACCCTTCGCCGGCGATATTTACTTCAAGAGGACGAAGCCTGGTACGGACCATTGGGATTTATCATCCTGGTTCCCTGGTTATTGATTGAGTTCATTCGGGGCATTAAGAGAAAGGATCTATATCGAATCAGCGCATTCTTATTCTTTCTTTCATTTCTGATCTTTGATATATTCTTCCGGCCTGGTTGGGATCCCTATCAGGGTCGGTATTTTATGCCTGTCATTGCAATAAGCGCTCCTCTCGCAGCAAACTGGATTAACCACGCGAAGAAATCATCTTCTATTGTGGGGTGGCTGGCGAGCGCAGTTGCGGTATCCACACTAATCAGTTGTGTATTTCTAAACCCGGCAAAACCTCTCGAAGGTCACCGATCAATCTGGCGGCTGGATCGAAGTGGGATGCTAACCCTTCAAAATTACTACTTCATCGACACCTTAAGAATGGTGGATCAAAAAGTACCTCTTGATGCCATCATGGGTATCGCAAGCCAAAAAGATTATTACCCGGATTATGTTTTTTTTGGGCCTCAATTTACCCGTACAATTGTTCCTGTTTATCCCCCAGACAAAATCAGCGATTCTGAATGGATAAAAAATGAGAAAATAAATTATATTCTCGTTAAGCTATCAGACACTTACCCTCCAGAGGATGCCACTTCCCTTGAAAAAATCTCTGAAACTGATTTGTGGGGTCTATATCTCGTAAAATAATATAATTTTAAAGAAAGTCTATCTATTCAAATAAATATGAATGGAAGATCGTTCGCGGCATGGAGAAACTGCCGGGCTTTCTCCAATCTCTTCCATCTGTGGTGTCAGGATCCCTTGTTGGGTTAATTGCTCTACCAGAGAGTCTGCAATCAGTAGATAATCTGCTTCTTGCGACCATTTCTGAGCCAGTTCATCGTTCCAGTATCCTTTTTTAGCTACTTTATCCATGTCTCCCCCAATAACTCTACTAAAGAAATGATTCAACTGAGCTGGAAAAACACGGACGTCAGGAATAGAAGCCAAAGGAATTGGGGTAACATCACTTTCCCAATAGACCAGAGAGCCTGGTGGAACAACAGATTGAATGTATTTTCCAACTTCTTCATGGCTCGCGATGATATCCCCACTGCACTTTAATTCATTTTTCGATCCCCCAGGATAAGGCATGGACAGGATAATATTGCCTGTAAAAATGACCAATAGAGCTGATGCCCAATAAAGTGAATAATTCGAAGCACCTTTTATCACCTTGTTTTTGAATAATAACCATAAGATTAAAACAATGCTGATACCCACGGCCAAACCAAAAACTGCGGGAAGAATCCTTTCTAAAGCATCATATTGCCAGCCATATTTATTCGATAACAATCTCCAGATTTCAATTGTTCCTGATTGAATCTGCAAATTCTTAACCCGTGGAACGGGCATGTTTATCACCCAGTTTAATTCTTTATAGGCGCTAAAACCCAAACCGGCTGAAGAAATGATGAAGAAAATGACCCCGGACCATTTGCCAAATTTTGAGATAGTCTTTAGACCCGAATCTAAAGTAAATATTACAAATGCAATTCCATACGGAAGAAAGAACGCCAGATAACCGGGATAACAATAGACACATTCACTGCGGATTAATGATGCCCAGAAATGAGCAGCCCAAAGCACCAAGAAACTAACACCTGAAAAAACGGCCGACTTAAAATTTGACTGGGATTCCCAATCCCGCTTTCTTGGGAAGCATAAAACAGCTAAAATCGCTCCAAAAAATAACGCAAAGAATATTCTGAAACCATCCCAAAAGACAAAAAAACGGGTGAAAAAGCCATACTGTGATTCAGGGTAAGAAATTGCTCCACCGCTGGAGAACCCTGAGAGATCGATAAGGTTTCTAATAAATCCAGGAAACCAAAAAACCCATAAAGCCATGATATTTGGCCAATAATAAATATGCAATCCCAAAAAAATCAGAGAAGTAACAGCTAATGCCATTAACCCTCTCTTTTTTCCATGCTGCCAAAAAACAAAAAGCAATGTAAAGGGGATAACTGGCAGCATATTCTGCCGGGTAAAGACCACCAGCACCGCCAAAATACTGCCCGCCAAAATCTCCCAATTTTTCCGCCCCTGTCC
>ENA-ORXD01001866-ORXD01001866.1-sediment-metagenome-genome-assembly--contig:-NODE-1866-length-15586-cov-3.173125_pt1 | contig 15586 bp, 11 predicted proteins | sample MGYA00237862_ERZ511471 | MGnify/ENA metagenome assembly ERZ511471 | reverse complement strand
TGGTATTTTTACAATAATCTCCTGGATGGACTTTACCGACAGCGTTTTTTTATTCAGCAAATTGCTGACGTAATCCGGGTGACAGTCATTGGATGCGGCAATAAAGTGTTTGAGAGAATAGCCCCAGTATTGTTTTGCGTATTCCTTCATGATATCCACATCGATTGCTTCCATGAGTTGATCGAGATTGTATTGACTCCCATAATTTTCGTTTATGTGCATAGCCAGCAATTCAGTGCAGGCATTGCCCGCGCTTTTGCCCATGCCGTAAAGCGATCCGTCCACGATGAGCTCTCTGTCGGAATCAACGGCCATCAGTTCGGTGCAATTGGCATATCCCAACTGAAAATTGTTGTGGGAATGATAGCCGATTAAAATTCCTTCAGTCAGGTTTTTATCTATGAGATTGAAGTAATGTAATAATTCCTTCTTATGCATCAAACCGTAAGTGTCCACGATGGAAATACTGTAAGGCGCCAATTCATTGACTTTTTTCAGAAGATCCATCATTTCGTTATCGCTGTAGGTTGTTACGGAAACAGGCTGGAGAGACAATTTGTATCCTTTTTTCTTGATTTCCGCGCAAAATTTGAGCGCTGACGGATAATCTTTTTTCTTGAAAATAACCCTGATGCCATCGAAAATAGAATCTTTCTGTTCAGTCAGCTTTTCTAGGCCACATGTTCCATAATCGATCATTGCCAGAATGATTGCGCCTGTGATGTCGAGATTTTTGAATACAGGTTTGAAGGAATCGGTATCCGGCAGGATGGTGCGGTTCTCGTCGTATTTTCGCCGTTCATCGAGAAAGCCGATTTCGATGATATCTATGCCGGCCTTATCCAGCCGGCTGATAACGCTTTGGATGGTGCCCATCCCGAAATTCCAGTCATTGACATAGCCGCCATCGCGTAAAGTGCAATCGAGGATTTTTATCGTTTTCATATTACGAGCCCTCTTTAATCGGTTTGATGATCATGCATTCTTTAAATGTTTTTCTGTCCAGAAACGGGTACATGTCTTCCAACGGTGGCGTAAACATCCGGCCATTGCCCAGATTTCTGGATGCAAGTTTGGGCTCAAAGTTCTGTTCGGGATTCAGCACCACCTCGCACAAAACAGGCCCGTTCATTTTTAAAACTTTATCCAGAACGGTATCCACCGAAATATTTTTCCCGATTCTGGCGAAATGCAAACCATAGGCTTTTGCTATCTTTTCCGCGTCGGGAAAACTGATGCCGGATGCGGCATTAACACCGACGAGAGGTTTGCCAAAAAAAGATTTTTGCGTCTGTCGGATGGAATGGTAACCATCATTGTTAAAAAGAAAAATGGTTATGTTCATTTTATTATGAATAATCGTCTGCAATTCCTGAAGATTCATCTGCATGGAGCCGTCGCCGGCGATACAATATGCTTTTCTGCCCGATGCCATATGCGCGCCGATGGCTGCGGGCAGATCATAACCCATGGAAGCGCAGCCTGAGTTGGTGTAAAGCCGCTGTCCTTTCTTAATGAACGCCGCTTGAAATGTGACCACACAGGCGCTGCCGTTGGCCGTCACAATGACATCATTCTCTTTCAATTTTTTTGTTAAAGAATATATAAAGTAGTAGGGGTTGACTTTAGTTTTGTTTATTTCTTTGTCAAAATTCGTTACCGTGAATTTCCCCCTTATTTTCCGGCAATAGTCCATCCATGCTTTTTTTTCATTTGTCTGTTTTACGTTTCGCAGCATGGCTTTAATAAAGTCCGCGGCATCTGCAAGAATTGGCATGTTCGGATAAAGCGTGGGTTTTTTCAACTCGTTACGATCAATATCCATGATGATGATATATGCTTCGCGAGCGAACATTTCCCAATTGTAGCTGATTTGTCTGATGTTAAGCCTGCATCCCAGCACCAGAACAAGGTCGGCGTTTTGCGTGATAAAATTTCCGCATCGGTTGCCGATGGTACCCGGCCTTCCGAAATAAAGCGGATGGTCATCCCAGATAACGTCATGTGCATTCCACGCCGTTACTACAGGTATATTAAGCTTTTTAATAAGTTTATGAAAATCGTCATACGCTCCGGAAGAGCGTACAGCCGAACCGGCCAGGATAACCGGCCTTTGGGCTTTTTGAATTCTTTCCAGAACTTTCAGGGCGGTTTTTTCGCTGACTTTCGGTGGAAGTTCGCATCTGTCTTCCCTGGGGTTGTACTTTTTGAGTTTGCCGGTCTTGATGACGGCGCCCTGCACGTCAAGGGGAATATCCAACCAACATGGTCCCGGTCTGCCATTGACGGCAAGATAGTAAGCTCTTTCCAGGTGATAAAGAATGTCGTCCGGTTTAATGACCATCTCGGCGTATTTGGTCATCGGCGCAACAACTTTGGTGATGTCAAATTCCTGATCGCCGAGCTGGCGAAGATTCAAGCCGGTACTTCTGACGGTTGTGTTAAACCGCACCTGTCCTGAAATGACGAGCATTGGTACGGAATCCAGCCAACCGCCCAGCACGCCCGTGACGGCATTGGTGCCTCCCGGTCCGCTGGTGACGCAGACAAGAGCCACGCGTCTGCTTAACCGGGCGTAACTTTCCGCGGCCATGGCCGCGGCCTGTTCGTGGTGATTATAAACGCATTCTAGCTTCGGATGCTTGCCGAAAGCATCGTTCAAGTGCATCGCGCCGCCGCCGGTGACGGTGAAAACGTGTTCAATATGCTTCTTTGCAAGCCAATCGGCGATGTAATCCGCAACTCTTATCAGCAATGTCAATATACTCCTGAATCCATAGATTCCCTGTTTTTATCTTACGAACGTTGTCGAAAAAAACTGCTTGACCGGACATCGTCTTTTTTTAGTATGATTTTTTGCACGCTTAATGTGAACTATAGAAATTTCACCGTTGCCTGTCAAGGCAATCTTAAGTGATTTTCCCATGTTCAGGGAATGATTGAACACCTGTATGATAAATTTTTATTGCTAATTATCGTTATTTTATATACTTAAATTACAGCCATAATAAAACCACGAGACACAACAAAGGATATTGCAAATGAGAACATCAGACAAGCCGATCTATGTGACTCAACCTTATCTTCCGCCGTTGGAGGAATTTATTCCCTATCTTGAAAATATCTGGGAAAGCAAATGGCTGACCAACAGCGGCCCGTTTCATGAGGAACTGGAAAAAAAATTGGCTGATTATCTCGGCGTCGGTCATCTCGCGCTCTTTGCCAACGGGACGCTTGCGCTGGTGACGGCGCTCCAGGCCTTGCGGATTACCGGCGAGGTCATCACCACGCCGTTTTCTTTTGTGGCCACAACCCATTCTCTTTTGTGGAACGGCATAAAACCGGTTTTTGTGGATATTCATCCGGAAACCTTCAACCTGGATCCGGAAAAAATTGAGGCGGCCATCACACCGCAAACCACTGCGATTATGCCGGTGCATGTTTACGGGAGACCGTGCGACGTGGAAAAGATTCAGAAGATCGCCGACATATACGGCCTCAAGGTGATTTACGACGCGGCGCATGCCTTCGGCGTCAAATTCAGGGGAGAAAGTCTTTTAAGTCACGGCGATCTTTCCACGATGAGTTTTCACGCGACGAAAATATACAACACCTTCGAGGGCGGCGCCATCGTCTGCCCCGACGCCAAAACAAAAAATCGCATCGATGATTTGAAGAATTTCGGATTCCATGATGAAACGACCGTTGTCGCGCCGGGAATCAATGCCAAGATGAATGAATTTCAGGCGGCTTTCGGGCTGTTGCAGCTCAAGCATATTGATAAAGCCATTGATAAAAGACGGAAAATTGATGAGCAATATCGTAAAGAGCTTGCGTCTGTGAAAGGGATTTTTATTCCGCGATTACCTGCCGACACCGTTTACAATTATGCCTACTTCCCGGTCTTGATTGAAAAGGCATACCCGCTGACGCGAGACGAACTGAATAATAAACTCCGCCGTCAGGGAATTTTCCCCAGACGTTATTTTTATCCGTTAATCAGTGAATTTCCCATGTATCGCGGGCTGCCGTCGGCCACGCCGTCCAATCTGGCGGTGGCAAAAAAAATAGCGGAACAGGTGCTGTGTTTGCCGATCTATCCCGCGCTGGAAAATGAATTTATTAAAAAAATCATATCCATTATTAAAGGCAAATAATGCAGAAAGTCCTGTTGATTGACACGAATTTTTCCTCGACGCCGATTTATCATTATCTTGTTCAGTCCGGTTTTGACGTGTTTGTCATCGGCGGAAACCCCAACGATTTTCTCGCCAGATCGGTTAAGAACTATATCAACCTGAATTATTCAATCGTTGAGCAGATCAGGGCGCTGATCGAGGAAAAGCGTTTCGATTATATTGTGCCCGGATGCAACGATCTGTCGTATCAGATTTGTGCCGACATCAACGCAAAAGGAAAATTCTACGGACTTGACACACCGGAAACGACGGAAACGATTAACAACAAATATAAGTTTCGGGCGTTCGCTGCAAAAATAGGTTTGCCTGTCCCCAGATTATTTCCTGAAGAAAAGGCGGGTAAAACATGGCCCTTAATTGTCAAACCCGTTGATGCTTACAGCGGTCACGGCCTGACCGTTCTCAGAAAATTCCAGCAAAAAGAGCTGCCGCCCGCCATAGACCGTGCAAAGAAATTTTCGCGTTCCCGCACCTGTATTGTCGAGGAGTTCGTCGAAGGGCAGCTCTACAGTCATTCCGCGTTTATCCGCCAGGGAAAGATATTTGCGGACTTCATCGTTGAGGAATACAATACCGCCAATCCGTTTGTAGTCGATACGAGCCGCGTCATTTTCAGCTTTCCTAAAAAAATGCTGGACAGCATCCGCGACAGCATCACTTTCATGGCGGAAAAACTGAATCTGGTTGACGGTCTGGTTCACACGCAGTTCATTCAGAAAGGCAATTCATTCTGGCTGATCGAAATCACACGCCGGTGTCCCGGCGATTTATACAGTCAGCTTATCGAGCTTTCAACAGGATTCAAATATGCCCAGACGTATGCCCGGCCCTTTGTCAGGCAGCAATACCCGAAGAAAAATAATCCATTGAAAAAAAACTGGATCATGAGGCATACCATGTCGCTGTCCGCTGAAGGAATGCTGGGCTCAATCAAATTCAACGTGCCTGTTAACATTGAAAAAATGCTGCCGATCAGTTTGGCCGGTGACCAAGTCAAAGCCAGCCCGTACGGACGGATCGCGCTGATATTTTTAAGAAGCAAATCTGAAAAAGAGCTTCTGAAATTATATAAAAAGACGATTGATAGAAACCTGTACGCGATACAGAATACATATTAATCAAGACGTGTTATTCCGAATTCCGATGTGTCGGGATGAGGAATCTTAAAAAAAAGACAAGATTTCTCCTTTCAGTCGAAATGACAGAGATGATAATCGAAAAGACAAAAATGAGGTGATTATGAAAAATCAGACAGCCGCTGCCATGCCCATGTCGCTCGGATTCATCGGAGGCTCATTAAATTCCGCCGTCGGATACACCCATTTTGTGTCCAGTGCCATGGATAACCGATGGCTCCTTGTCGCGGGATGTTTCAGCAACAATACACAGCGCAATCGCGAAAGCGCAAAAGCATACGGCATCCCCGCCGATCGCACATATGGCTCGTGGAAGGACATGATAAAAAAAGAAAAAAGTCGGCTTGACGCGATAGTGGTATTGACGCCGACACCGGCGCACTTTGAATCGGTTATGGCCTGTCTGAGGGAAGGCATTCCGGTGATTTGCGAAAAGTCTCTTGTTACAAACAGTGCCGACGCAAAAAAAATTCTTGAACTTCGCGACCGGAAGAAGGGATTCCTTACCGTTACTTATAATTATTCCGGATACCCGATGGTCCGTGAACTGAGAAATATCATTAAAAAAGGAACGCTGGGAAAAATTCTTCATTTTCAGGCTGAAATGCCCCAGGAGGGATATATCAGGGTTGATGCGCAGGGGAAAAAACCCGTGCCTCAGTCATGGCGACTCTCCGACGGAGACGTGCCGATCATCCATCTTGACTTGGGGTCTCACCTGCATCATCTGATTCATTACCTGATAGGGCAAAAACCCATTGACGTCGTTGCCGATCAGGACAGTTTCGGATGGTTCCCGGACGTCATCGACAATGTCACCTGTCTTTGCCGCTATTCAAAAGATATACAGGGACAGATGTGGTTCAGTAAATCCGCATTGGGCCTGAGAAACGGACTGCGTTTGAGGATTTACGGCTCAAAGGCATCAGCGGAATGGTATCAGATGTGTCCGGAAGAACTGATTTTGTCGTTTGCGGATGGACGACGACAGCTCGTGGATCGAGCATCGGCGGTTGAAATTGCCAATATGCGGCGCTACAACAGGTTCAAGGCCGGACATCCCGCGGGATTTATCGAGGCCTTTGCGAATCTCTACAGCGACATTGCCGATTGTCTCTGCCGATATAAATCAACAGGCAAATGGACATCAGAAAACGTCTTCGGCGCCGAACTGGCTCTGGAGGGTATCCGGATGATTGAAGCAATGACCAAATCAATCGATAAGAAATCATGGAACAGAGTTTTAAAAGACCCTTCCCTGTCAGCATTGCAATAAATCAATATGTATTTAAAATAAATCCGCAGGCTGAAAGTATAATTAAGCGGCAATGGTCAAAGGAATGATAATGGCTCAATTTACTCCCAGAAAAGAAAATGATGTTGAATTTTCGGTCATTATTCCTGCATATAACGCCTCACAATTTATGGAAAAATGTATTCATAGTGTATTGAATCAAGAGATAAAAAAAGAAACTCTGGAAATAATACTGGTAGATGATTGTTCTTCTGATTCAACCTTTAATGTCGCATCCACACTGGCAATAAAGCATAAAAACCTGCTTGTCACAAAAACTGAAAAAAATTCAGGGCCCGGAATAGCAAGAAACACCGGCTTGAAAATGGCAAAAGGCAAATGGATTTTATTCCTCGATAGCGACGATCATCTAGAGGAAAATGCTTTACATTATTTACATGACTTTTTAAGCAGTGAGGAAAATGATTCCCTGGACGCCGTTGGCTTTAACTGGAAATTTGATCCGCAAAGCATTCATTCAAATCAATTCCAGACTTCCGGCCGGAAAGATCACAACTGTCTCAAACTAAACGAAGATGACCTGATCAAAGAGTATCTGTCTCTGCATATGGATGGTTCGGTTATTTATACCGCCACTAGGAAGGAAATTATTGATGGAAATAAAATGGAATTTTATGCCGGGTATCATGAAGACGTGGATTTCATCTTCAAGATTTACTGGCACGCAAGAAAAGTCGGATATCTGGACAAAGTATTATATGTAAAAGGACAGCACCCAAACTCTATTATCAATACCGTTTCTCCCAAACATATAGAAGGATTCATGAGAGCATGGAGGGATATCGGCGACTATATCGCCGTAAACGATCCTGAAAAGTGGCAAGAATTTCTTCCATTCTATCATTTAGGATTATTCGGTGTAGTGGCAACAAGGGTCAGAGAAATTTACCGGTATCAGAAATCCGTGGACCAGGCGGCAGAATTATACAAAGAATTGTATAGATGTTGGGTTCATTATTTCGGTTCAGTCGAAAAATTCGCCGGGCCGCCGGCAAAGAAAACAAAATACATCTCAATAGCATCATACTTTCTTGATACCATGAAAGATAAAAGTTTGCCGGAAGAATCAAAAGCCGGCAGCGTCAATAAATATATGGCCGAAATTTCACCGAAATGCTGGAGTTGCATTGACCTGCATCATTCTCTTTTCCTTGCCCCTGATCAAATCCGGACCTGCTGCAAAAGATTCTTTGTTAACGGCGAGATGCGCGGTGATGTCTGCCTGATAGACAAAGCAGAATCGGATAATCCAATTGTCAATAGTGTCGAAATACTTCAGGCCAAACAAATATTACTGGCAAAAATTAACAGCGGGGAGGAATCCGACTGTGATGGCTGCCCGTTTCTTGAGTTCAAAGACTGGGGCCCCTCGGACAAGTTGGATATAACGTATTTATCTCTCGAATATCATTCGGTATGCAACCTGCGATGCACTTATTGCAGTGAATTGTTTTACGACGGCAAGAAATCGAGATACGATGTAAATATTCTTATGCAATCCCTGATAAAAAATAACGCGCTTGACAACTGCAAAACAATAGTCTGGGGCGGCGGAGAGCCTGTCTTGGACAAAGGTTTTAATTCACTTTTCAAGAAAATGGTTGTTCATCTGCCTTCGGTGAGGCAAAGAGTCTTAACAAATGCCGTCAAATATTCAAAAACAATCGAGCGTTTTCTAAAGGAAGATAAAATCTGCATTACTTCAAGTGTTGACGCGGGAACGGATAAAACTTTTTTACTTATAAGGGGACGCCCTAAATTGAAGGAGGTAATGTCCAATTTAAAGAGATACTCGTTGGCAAACGCAAGTCAGGTAACTGTAAAGTATATTTTTACCGAAGATAATTCTTGTATTGATGAAGTAAAGTCTTTTATCGCACTTATCAAAAAATATAAACTGACTGGATGCAACTTTCAGATCAGCAGCGATTTTAAGAAAGAAAGTATTTCTCGGAATGATGTAATTTCAATAATTGCAATGTACGGGCTTCTGTATGATGAGCGTTGCAGGGTTATATTCTTCGATGATTTGTTGCGGATTCGTTTAGACGAAGTAAACGCTAATTCGGAAAAGGCAATAAAAACCAGAATTGATGAGATGGGCCTTACGCATGCAATTGCTGACAAATCCTTCTTTAAATCAGTGGCAATCTGGGGTGCCGGATGGCAGGCAAAATACCTGATTGAGAAAACATCCTTTTTTAAGACTGTCAACGTGGAGTTTTTCGTTGATTCCACAATATCAAAAATTGGTGGTCAATTTCTGGGACGCAACATTTACGCCCCCGATGTGCTCTTGGATTCCTACATTCCTGTCGTAATTGCAGCGGTCCAGGGCTTCCCGTTAATTTATGACGCATTTTTAGCCCTTGGAATTGATGAAGCACGATTGATAAAAAAATTGATTTTATAGTTGAATAATCTGATTAATAAAAATTATCCGAAAGCACAGACAGGACTGACTGATAATGGTTTTTATCGTGATGGGCGTTTCAGGTTCCGGCAAAACGGCGATTGGCAGATTGCTGGCGGAAAAAATGGGGGTAAAATTCTATGACGCCGACGACTATCATCCGCGGATTAACATTGACAAAATGAAAAAATCCGTTCCTCTTGACGATAATGATAGATTTTCATGGCTTTCAGAGCTTGCAATGAACATTAAACAATGGAATAAGAAAGATGGAGCTGTGCTCGCATGTTCCGCGTTGAAAGAGAATTATCGAAAAATCCTTTCAGGTAACGGGTCGGAACAGGTATTGTTTATTTTTCTTAAAGGTGACGAAGGTGTTATATTGGATAGAATGCGGAAAAGAAAAAAACATTTTTTCCCTGTCGGCCTTTTAGAAACGCAGCTTGATGCATTGGAGGAACCACTTGACGCGATTACCGTGCTGATTGACAAGGCTCCTGAAGAAATTTGCAAAAAAATAATCGGGGAGATACGAAGAAAGTCTTTAATAAACTGAAAAATGGGAAAAATGGCAGAATGAATAAATGTGATGTCGGCATATACGGTCTTGGTGTGATGGGACAGAATTTATCTCTCAATTTCGCATCCCGCGGTTTCTCTGTCGTAGTTTTTAACCGCAATGAAGCCGGCGAAGAAAAGGTGATGGAAACATTTATTGTATCTTCGTGTCAGGGAAAGAAAATTATCGGAACGACTTCATTAACAGACTTTGTTGATTCATTATCACGTCCGCGAAAAATAATGCTGATGATACACGCAGGAAATGCCGTGGATGAAGTTCTTAATCAAATATCTCCTTTGCTTGATGCCGGCGATATCGTTATCGATTGCGGCAATTCACATTATAAAGATACGGGAAGGCGTCTTTCCCAAATGGAGTCGAAAGGGTTAATGTTCGTCGGTTGCGGCATCTCCGGAGGGGCACAAGGCGCTCTTAGGGGTCCATCCATGATGCCGGGCGGCTCTTCACCGGCATGGAACGAAATAAAATATATGTTTCAGGCTATTGCGGCAAAAGATAAAGATAATGCTCCATGTTGCGAATGGATCGGGCCGGAAGGGTCCGGCCATTTTGTAAAAATGGCTCACAACGGAATCGAGTGTGCGCTAATGCAGCTGATAGCCGAATCGTATGACATTATGAAACGTCTTTTATCAATGTCAGTGGACGAAATACACAGGGTAATATCTGAATGGGACGCAGGCGCATTAAATAGTTATCTTCTGAAAATAACAAAAGATATACTTAAATTTAAAGATGATGACGGCAAACCTCTTATTGAAAAAATTCTTGACTCTGCATTACAAAAAGGAACGGGCAGGCATATTTCCACATCGGCATGGGAAATGGGAGTCCCTGTAACAGCGATAAGCGAGTCGATCAATGCTAGGCTTATTTCAGTTATGACAGCCGAACGGAACCGAATGGCAAGTGAGTTCATGAATGCCGGGAAATATGAAGGAGACAGACAATCATTGTCAGAAATTTTGGCAGACGCCTTTTATTGCTCGCAATTCATTACGCTCATCCAGGGATTTTCGATCATTGAGAAAGGTTCGCTGGAATATAAATGGGATATCGATCTTGGACGAACAGTGCGCCTTTGGCAAAACGGATGCATTATCAGTTCCGGAATATTGACTGATATGGGAAGGAATCTAAAAAATAATCTTCCATATAACGTCCTGCTGAGTCCAAAGTTTAAAGACATTATAGAACAAAAACAAGCCGGATGGCGAAAAACCGTCACGACGGCCATAGAACATGGAATTCCCGTTCCTGTCTTATCTTCTACGCTCTCATATTTTGACGGAATATGTTGTGGTCGCTTACCAGCAAATCTAATCCAGGCACAGCGTGATTATTTCGGTATGCACGGTTACGAAAAAATTGATGCGCCGAGAGGAACTTTCTTTCATTCTCACTGGGGTAGAAAAACGTAATGAAGATTTATGACATTTCCCTTCCCGTTTCAGGCGACTTGATTATCTGGCCCGGCGATACACCGGTTACAGTAACGCCGACAAGTTCCATAACAAAAGGGGACAAATGCAATGTTTCGTGCCTAAAAATGGGTATGCACACCGGTACGCACATCGATGCGCCTTATCATTTCCTTAAAGAAGGAGGCACTACCGATTCCATACCTATTGATACTTTTATCGGCAAATGTGTTGTTGTAGAAGCGAATGGCAATTGTATAGAGAAAGAAGACTTTCAAAGCGCCAATCTTAATGAGATCAACAAAATTCTCTTCAAAACCAGAAATTCTAAGCTATGGACCGGTAATTGCCCGTTTGACACTGACTACGTTTATTTGGGAATAGATGCAGCCAGATATCTAGTGGAATTGAACATTAGACTTGTCGGGATAGACTATCTTTCCATTGAAGATTTTAAATCTGAAGACAATGCCGTACATAAGTTATTGTTGCAAAACAATGTTGTTATCTTGGAAGGATTAAATCTCGCCGGCATTACCCCCGGCACATATGAACTCATATGTTTACCTCTAAAACTTCAGGGTTGCGATGGTGCTCCTGCACGTGTAATATTAAAAAGTGTTTAGTCGGCGTTTTGGATGTGATAATAATTGATCAATAGTCTTTTCCGGAGGTCGGATGTAAAAATGGAAAATAATCAGCGTAATCAAAATATTGATGTTTCGATTATAGTTCCTGTTTATTTCAACGAAGGATCTTTGGATATTCTTTTTAGCAGGGTAAAACAAAACGTGATAGAAAAAAATCCGGAAAAAACGTTTGAGATAATTTTCATAGACGATGGCTCAAAGGACAAGTCCCTGGAAGTGCTGCTGAATATAAAAAGAACTACTTCAGAATGCATAAAAATTATAAAATTTACGCGTAATTTCGGTCAAGTTTATGCTGTCACAGCCGGACTTAGAAAGGCCAGAGGTCAATTAATCATCAGCATTGATGCTGATCTTCAGGATCCTCCGGAGCTGATGAACGAAATGATTCAGGCTCACTTTTCAGAGGGCTTTGAAATTGCCGTGGGCATTCGTCAGGAGCGCAAGGAATCTCTGTATAGACGGGCAGGATCCAGTCTATGGTACAAAATACTGAGAAAGCTGACATTCCCAGAATTCCCGGAAAAAGGGTTTAATTACTACGGAATGAGTAAAAAGGTTAAAGACATGATTCTAGAAGATGTCAGCAATGGCACTCAATATTCAAATGTATTGATTGTCTGGACCGGTTTCCCTATTAAAAATCTTCCCTATACCAGACAATCCAGAGAGTACGGCAAATCGAAGTTTGGTTTCCTCAAAAAGATTGAATCCATCTTTGACAATCTAATTTCGTTTTCATTCTTCCCTATAAGAATCATGACCGTGCTTGGTTTTGTAATCGCCTTTCTTGGTTTTGGTTACGCCTCCTTAATATTCTTCAGCAAGCTGCTGGGGAATCCACTTAACTATCCTGGATGGGCTCCCATGATGATTCTCATACTGGTTTTGTCGGGTTTTCAAATGCTGATGATAGGAATGATCGGCGAGTATCTGTGGCGCACGCTTGATATAGCCAGGAAAAGAAGTATATACGTTATTGAAAAAATATTTGAATGATTGGAAGTCAATGGTCTGTTATGAGAAAAATAACCTTGAAACCAAAAATAAAAAAGACATCCCACGAAAAGAACGCTTCAAATTCTTCATGGACAAAATTCACCTGGCGTTCTTTTCCCATCAAACAACAGCCGGTCTGGCCCGATAAAGGTGTCTATGAAGAGACATTGAAAAAACTCTCCGGTCTGCCGGCGCTGGTGTTTGCCGGTGAAACGCGAATGCTGAAACAGAACCTGGCCGACGCACAGGAAGGAAAAGCCTTTGTGCTGCAGGCAGGCGACTGTGCCGAGGATTTTTCGCGCTGCAACGGTCCGCGAATCCACGATCTTCTGAAAGTCATCCTGAAGATGTCGATTATTATCGCTTATGCCGGGGAAAAGAAGGTCATCAAAATAGGCCGCATTGCGGGGCAATACGCAAAACCGCGCTCATCAGACACGGAGACAATCGGCGGCTTGAAAATGCCCAGCTATCGCGGCGACATGGTCAACAGTCCGGAACCGGACCTCAAGGCACGAATACCCGATCCCCGCAGGATTCTGGAGGGCTATTTCCGCGCGGCGGCCACCTTGAATCTTGTTCGGGCCTTTACCAAAGGCGGGTATGCGGCACTGGATAAAATAAAGTCATGGTCCGATGCCAGTTTCGGCTCTTTCCCTTCCAGCAGAAAATACGACGAACTCGTCAATGGAATAAAAAAAGCCGTCAGTTTCACGACCGCAATGGGCATTGACATCAAATCGCCCCAGTTTAACGAAATAACATTATTCACATCCCACGAAGCGCTGCTTCTCGAATATGAAGAGGCCCTGACACGCATTGATACGACCACGGGCGACTGGTACGATACAAGCGCCCATATGCTCTGGATTGGCGACCGCACGCGCCAATCAAGCGGTGCTCATGCGGAATTTCTGCGAGGAGTCGGCAATCCCCTGGGCGTAAAAATCGGACCCGATTACGCGATTGAAGATATCAAACGCCTCATACAAAAACTCAATCCGGCCAACGAATCGGGTCGCATCACTTTGATCACCCGTTTCGGTGCCGGAAAAATCAAAGCGCTTCTTCCGCGTCTCGTCACAGAAATGAAAAGAGAAGGATTCAGGGTCGTGTGGCTTTGTGATCCGATGCACGGAAATACCTTTGTGAATAAACAGTCGCAGAAAACCAGGAAATACCAGGATATCCTTGGTGAAATAAAATGGTTCTGGCAGATTCATCAGGCCATGGGAACGACAGCCGCTGGGGTGCATCTGGAACTGACCGGCGATAATGTGACCGAATGCGTCGGCGGTAACAGAAGACTTCTTAACAGGGACTTGAAACGTAATTATCAGACCAACTGCGATCCGCGCCTCAACGCCGAGCAGGCGGTTGAACTGGCTTTTGAAATCGCCGAAATTATTGGTAGCCATGACTGAGGTCTGCTTATCCATGAGAAATATTTTGAACTATACAATAATTGACGGAATCAAATGTTTTAGTCCGGAGGTGGCAGACGATTCCGCCGATTTTCCGGAAACCGGATTTGATATTAATGACAATGAAATATGGGCGCAAAACTTTTTCTGGTCCATCTCCAGAAACAGGCTTTTCAAGAAGATTGTTTTCGATAATCTAAAGCGGACCGGAAAAACAAAATATCTGGAAATAGGTTGTGCAACAGGAGATTTCATCAGGCAGATTAGCGAGAATAAAAATCTGGAAATAACGGGGTCGGAAATTTATTTAAAAGCGCTGGTTCAGATTCAAAAACATTTCCCCGCTGTTCATTTTATCCAGTACGATGTTACAAAAGGCATTATCGACGAACAATTCGATATTATTAGCGCATTTGATGTCATCGAACATATCGAGAATGACGTTGTCGCTATAGCAAATATCAATCAGATGCTCCGCAAGGAAGGTTGTTTGATAGTTACCGTTCCTCAACATCAGTTTCTCTGGGGTAACCTTGATGACATTTTAAAACATAAACGCAGATACTCAAGAAAGGATTTGGTGACGAAACTTCAAGAAAATGGATTCGATATCAGTTTCGCTACTTCTTTTCTCTTTTTCCTGTTTCCTTTGATGTTGATTTCAAGGTTACTGGACAAGGGTGGTCACAAGTCTGGTTGTAACGAAGAGGATAGTTTGGCTCTTGATAAACGCGTTAAATTTACCAATTCTCTTAACCGGATTTTTGATTTTTTCATGAGAATTGATGAGTTTCTCATTCAATTAGGAATATCGCTTCCTTTTGGGGGCACGCTGGTGGTTATTGCAAAGAAACGTTAATACAAATATATCAGACAACAAATTCGTAAATTCTTGTTTATTTTTTACTAATGAAATAATAAAAATAACAAATTTATATGAAAAATTTTGCATTTTATTATTTTAAAATTGATCTATAGAGGTTTCAATGGATAAAGTTCAAAAAATCGATACCGTATCCCTGATCATTATAGCCGGTTTTTCTTTTGCCGTTTTTTATCATTACATTCTGGGAATGTATTTGGGGTTGACGTATCCTTATGATACGTTTCTTTTCAGGCCGAATGATAAATTTATGGATTTTTTTAATATGCTGGTCAGTCCCTATCGCGATGGCAAATTCCATAATGTTCAGTTTCCGTTTGGACAACGATTGGCGCAATCCTTTACAATATTTCCGCCCAATATCGGCGTGACCGTTTTTCTGACTATTTTTTTCAGTTTCTTTTTGTATGTCAACTACTCAAATCTGAAAACATCCATTAAGGAACAAACCATCAAAAATGTGTTTGTCTTTTCGTTTTTAACGTACCCGTTTCTGTTTGTTGTGGATAGAGCCAATATTGAAATATTTGTTTTTATTTTTTTGTATCTTTTTATATATTTTT
>ENA-ORXD01001864-ORXD01001864.1-sediment-metagenome-genome-assembly--contig:-NODE-1864-length-15598-cov-3.241673_pt1 | contig 15598 bp, 11 predicted proteins | sample MGYA00237862_ERZ511471 | MGnify/ENA metagenome assembly ERZ511471 | reverse complement strand
ACATCCTTCTTTCGATCCGATTAACCCCAAAATTTCATTATCCGGATTTAAAGTTACATCGTATCTCTCCTTATACCAGCGGGCGATTTCCCGGCGGAAAGCAAGCATTCCTTTTTCCTCGACGGTGGGATAACGATGATTTACGAGATCATGTGCCGCCAGGCAGAGCTCTTGAATGATAGAATCCGGTGTCGCCTCCACCGGATCGCCAATGGCCAGGGAAATGACATCCACACCTTCAGTCTTTGCCTTATTGATTTTCTTCCGCAGCTCCATAAATAAATAGGGTGGAATTTTACTTAGTCGTTCGGCTGTTTTCAAATTATTTATCCTCCGGAATCAATTATTATACCTCACGTGTAAGCCTCTGCAAAAAGTAGCCCTTGGTAAACCATTTTTACTTTCCCTTCAAGATAAATTTCCCCAAAAAGTTTATCCTGTTTGGTAAAATAAACGCGGATTCTTTCCCCGCTCTGGACAATCACATCAACCGGTGAATCAACCAATCCCCGTGCCGCCGCAGCCAAAACTGACGCCACATCGCCGGTGCCGCAGGCCAGAGTTTCATTTTCCACGCCGCGTTCATAAGTGCGTACCTTGATTTTATGCCGGTCCAGGACCGACGCAAAATTGGCATTTGTTCCCTTCGGCTGAAAATATTGGTGATAACGAATTTGCCGGCCCAGTTCAAAAACAGCGCAGTTTTGAATATCATCGACAAAACAGACAGCGTGTGGCACGCCCGTATTGATGCAGTCCAAATTACATGAACTGTCCTCCAGGTTGATCTGCACACCGGGTGCCAAAACCGATGGATCGGTCAGCCGGACCTTGACGACATCGCCACGAACTTCGGCGGTAATAATACCGGCCAGAGTTTCCCAGGATAATTTTCTGCCGGCAATGCCTTTAAGATGGGCATAACGAGCCACGCAGCGGCTGGCGTTGCCGCACATTTCGGCTGTGCTGCCGTCGGCATTAAAAAATTGCCATTTAAAATCGGCAATTGCAGACGGTTCAATTATCAGCAATCCGTCGGCGCCCACGGAAATCTTGCGCGCGCAAACACGGCGGGCAAAGATGGAAAGATCACCAACGTTTAATGACTTGTCGCGGTTATCGATAATAATAAAATCATTGCCGCTGCCGCTCATCTTGCAGAATTCGATCTTGTTTTGTTCCAAGGAAGCTGTCCTATTCCTTCCCATTTTTACCCGACTACCGTTTTCACAATATGCCGGCAATATTTTTAGATCGTATTTGCAGATTTGTCAAAAGAATAAGTTAACAGCGGTCTCTATATTCCAAGGGCGGAAAAAGCCGCTTCCGTGATGGCTGAGGCATCTATGCCGAAATGGTGGTAAAGATCGGTCCGGCTACCGGTTTGTCCGAATTCATCGATTCCCAGGCATATGGCACAGGCACCAAAGACGCTTCCCATCCATGCCAGCGAATGTGATGCACCATCCTGTATCGTGACAATGGGGGCCTGCCGCTCCGCAGGCAGGATCAATTCATCCAGTATCCCCGCCCGCATCATATGGGCACCTTTCAGAAACGCTTTCCGGCCTTTCTGCCATTGCTCGTAGATCAGGCGCGGGCTGACAACGGAAAGCACATTCACCCTGACCCCTTCTCCTTCCATAATTTCCGCCGCCTGGATGGCTTCCGGAACCATCGCCCCTGCGGCCACCAGAACGACCAGGGGAGCCTCTTCGTCGGCAAATCCTCCGTCACGCCAATCGCGCAGCCGATAGCCTCCGGCCAGTATCTGCCTGCGCAGGTTTCCTTCACCCAGCCGCTGCCGGGCCGGATGCATCAGATTCTGGTCAACAGACTTCGTCGAAAGTCGCAGGTATGTCGAGCGGCCTGCCTTGCGGTCACAGCACTGCCGGATCGCTTCCAGGAGTATCCAGTTGAGCTCAAAGGCAAAGCATGGCTCCCAATAATTCAGGTTCGGCAGTTCGGTCCCCAGCGACGGCGTCACTGTCGACTGGTGGGAACCCCCTTCCGGCGACAGGGTCACCCCCGAAGGCGTCCCGGCGAAGATAAACTTCGAACCGGAATACAAGCCATAAATCAAGGCGTCAAGACCACGGCAGATAAAGGGGTCGTAGACAGTCCCGATGGGGATCAAGTGGGCATCGTAAAGTTCTGTAGATAATCCCATCATGCTGAGCATTGTGAACAGATTCATTTCCGAAATGCCCAGTTCTATGTGCTGCCCCCGGGGCGATCGGTGCCACTTGAGCAGACGGTAAACCTCGGCCTCCTCGTAGTCTTTTTCCTCGTGCGGGGAAAAGACGCCCTTCTTGTTGATCCAGCCGGCAAGATTGGTCGAGAGGGATACATCAGGTGAAGTCGTCACGATATGTCTTGCCAGATCGGGCAGATCGGCCAATTGCAACAACAGCCGACCGAAGGCATCCTGGGTGCTTGTCAGCTGCGGATAAGAGAAATGAATGTCTTTCGGAACGGCATCCGCCGGCAGCACAAATGAAGATGCTGCCTCGCCGTCATAGAGAATTGCCGCCCGTTCGGCACAGAGTCGGCCTTCGGGGGAATCTGTGCCAAAGAGGGGCCAGTCATCATCGGCGGGAATACAGTACGGAATCCGGAGACTTTCCATCTGCTCCACACTCATCAGTTGGGAGTGATTCAGAGGGTGCCCGGCCAGCGGCAGTCCCCATCCTTTGATCGTGTAGGCGAAAAGAATCGTCGGGCGCTGACCTTCCACTGCGGCGAGCTTTGTCAGCAGTTCATCCATGTCGTGACCGCCGAGGTTGGAAAGCAATCCGGGAAGGTCTTCATCTGTAATATCCGCCAGCAGCTTTGCCAGCTGCTTCTTTGAGAGGGAGCCCTGCAGCAGACCATCGCGGATTCTGGCGCCATCGAGGCGGATCAGTGCCTGGTATTCTTCATTTGTCATCTCGTCGATACGGCGGCGCAGAATTTCCCCGCCTGGCCTGGCGAAGAGCGCCTGAAGATGCTTGCCGTACTTTGCCTCCAATACCTGCCAACCCATTTCCTCGTAGAGCCTCTTGAGCTGTGCAACCCGGATGCCCGGCACAACGCGGTCCAGGCTCTGACGGTTGAGATCGACAATCCACAGGAGATTTTGCAGCCCGGAGAGGGAATCATCCAAGAGAGCCTCCCAGATGTTGCCCTCGTCCATCTCGGCATCTCCGATGAGAGAAACAAAGCGGCGGTCCGGCAGGGAATCAAAATGCGCCCGGCAATACCGATAGACAGCAGCGGAAAACGCCGGCGCCACCGCACCGAGGCCCACTGAGCCCGTGGAAAAGTCCACCCTGTCCGGGTCTTTGGTCCGGCTGGGATAGGGTTGAAGGCCCCCGTAGGAGCGCAATTTTGTCATATATTCTCTGGGAAGCTTCCCCAATAGATACTGGATGGCATGAAAGGCCGGCGAGGATTGGGGTTTAATGGCCACCCGATCGCCCGGACGCAGGTAATGAAAGTAAAGAGCCGTGAGAATAGAGGCGATCGATGTGGAGGATGCCTGATGTCCCCCGATTTTCATCCCCTCCGGGTTGGACCGCTCATAGTTGGCGTGATGGATCATCCGAACGGCAAGCCACACCACACGGCGCTGAATGGCCTCCAAGATCGCGACAGGCTCGGAGCTTTTTAATGAAAACTTGCTTTTCATGGCGGGAACTATATGAAAAAAATATTTTTATGTCCAGGAGCAGACGGCGTCAGTCCTTTATTAATATTCTATCACACTGAAATATTTTGACAGTGCAATCTGATGGTCGAGCGGGTATTTTAGTAGACAGTATTTATAGAGTTGTCAAGAAATAAATCAACCCTGTATCCCCAGAATTGTTCCGAAAACCTACGACCAACCGTAGCGAAACAGCCCACTGCAAAGTCAATAACAATCCGAATTTACATTAAAATCTCTAAATTGTCTTGACATACAATCAGTTTACCATCTATATTTTACGAGACGATAAGGGATTCAAATTGCTCATGTGTGCTTTTTCAAAACAATTATTTTCGTTGCTGGTCGCATTATGCGCTTTAGAAATCGTTGTGTCGCCTCCCCTGGCCGATGCAACTACCCGTTTCGCTGAAAAAGAGAAAATCCGTCTGGCGGTACTCTACTTTGAAAACGAAAGCATCACCGACAGAGAGCGGCTGGACGCTTTCAGGAAAGGGATTGCCGACACCCTCATCACCGATCTGGGCCGTCTTGAACGCTTGCAGGTTGTGGAAAGAGAACGACTGGACGCTATCCTTACGGAGTTGAAGTTTCAACACTCTGGCTTGGCGGATCCGCAACAGGCGACGAAGCTTGGCAAAATCCTCGGTGTTCAATTCCTGCTGATGGGCAGCTACACGGCTATTGAAGAAATGATCCGCATAGACGCCAGAATTGTAGAGGTCGAAACGGGACTTGTCCTCAAGGCAGAGGAAATCACAGGCAGAGTGGACGATTTTTTTCAACTGGAGGAAGCTCTCGTCCTGAAAATCGCCTCCTTCATGAACGTTCCAGCCAAGGAAGACGAACGCTCTCTCTCGGCACGGTCGGTAAAGCATTCCTTTGCGGCCTTGCTCGAATATTCACGGGGCATAGATGAGATGGACCGCGGCCGTTATTCCGAGGCGGAGAAAGCTTTTCAGGAGGCTTTGAAGATCGACCCTGGTTTTGAGAAAGCGGCTTTGAAGATAAGCGAATTGCAACAAAAGAGAGGAAAAAAATAATCGTGAACAGAAATCCTACGTTCCTGACTGCGATGTGCGTGCTGATAATTTTTCTTTTGGCTTCTGAATCTTTCATCCACGCTGCTCCCGGAAATTCCCAGGTAATAAAGAAAGGATGGATCATCGCCGTTTTTCCCCTGGAGGACCTGGCGTCTTCAGCGGAGACTAAGGGGCTGGGGGAGGAGATTGCTGCTACTTTGACGGATGGGATTGCTCGATCCGAAAAGGTGCGGGTCGTAGAAAGAAGTCGGCTCAAGCAGATTCTGGAAGAGCTAAAACTGGGTGCTTCCGGTCTCCTTGACGACCGAACCGCCATTAAAGCAGGTAAGCTTTTGGGCGCGAACGCCCTGCTTCTGGGATCGTTTCTCAGATTCCGCGAATCAGTAAAAATTAATGTCCGGGTGGTAAAAACGGAAACAGGGGAAATCCTGTCTACCGAAAAAGCTACTGGAAAATTCTCCGCACTCCTTGAACTGGAGGAAAAACTGGCGGCGGGCATTTTAGACCAGCTTGATTATCATAATCCTTAGGAGGTGTTTATGAATAAAAATTTATTTTTCCGGCGACTCGTGCTTCTATTGCTGCTGGCAGCAGTTATTGCAATAACCGGCTGCAGCTCTGTGCTGCTTCAGATTAAAGCGGACAACGCGCTTCATGCCAAGCGCTATGACGAGGCGCTGGCGATGTATCAGGAAATTCTCAAGGCTAATCCGGAAAACTTGGAAGCTCTTAAAGGAATTGGGGAGACTTATTTGAGGATGAATAAAATTCCCGAAGCAGTGGCTGCACTGAAAAAGGCCCAGACAGGGGCACCCGACCGGCGAACCACTATTAACCTTGGCATGGCCTACACTGAAGCAGGCGACTATGATAAGGCTATTGATATATGGGATGGCTTTCTCGCTCAAGAAACCGACAGCAATATTGCTAACCTGGTGAAGAAGCAACGAACACTGGCCCTTTATAGGGATGCGGCCCAGCGGGCGAAGAATGCCGTTGCTCAGGAAAAAGCTTTAATTGCCAGCGGCGCTGCTGTCGAAAGAAAAAGGGCAGTTCTTGGGCAGGAAAAGCTGAAGAAGGTTTTCCCGATTAACGAAAACATCCTGGCTGTTTCTACCTTCGGAGACAAGGGGAACACGGCAAAGACGAAGTATCTTCGCAAAGCTTTGGCGGCGATGATTATCACTGATCTGAGCAAAGCACCGGGCATTCAGGTGGTGGAACGCATTCGTATGCAGAAATTGCTCGACGAAATGAATCTCGGCCAATCGGGAATCATTGACCCCGCCACTTCTCCTAGGGTAGGTCGTCTGCTGGGAGCGGGCAAGATTGTTTCGGGAAGCATGCTGGGCGCCAGCGGTAATAATCTTCATATCCTTCGCATCCTGACGAATGTCTCCACAGGAAAAGATCTGGGAGACCAGGACGCCCAAGGCAAAATTGATGAATTTTTTAAACTGCAGAAAGCTATTGTCTTCGGCATCTTCAGGGACCTGGGGATTAAACTCACATCCCAGGATGAAGAACTCATTAGCCGTTATGCCACCCGCAACTACAAAGGTTTGCTGCTTTATGGCGAGGGTCTCGACTGGCAGGATATAGGAGAATGGGATAAGGCCATCAGCGTCTTCCAACAGTGCGTAAAAATTGATCCCACCGGGCCATGCGGACCCGCCCTTTCAGCCTCACCCTCGGCCAGTGACGCGGCGACCGATGCCAGTGCTGTTGCTGCCGCCGTCTCCGCTGCCGCAGGAGCTGCCGCAGGATCTGCCGCTGCAAGCGCGGGTGGCGGTGGTGGTGGAGGAGGAGGCCATTAAAGCCGTAACCTTTTTCCGTTTTCCTAAAAGATAGTAAAGCAAGAGGTGTCTGGTTAATTCAGGCACCTCTTGCTTTTGTCAAAGTGCTTGGATATTGGAGGCAGTCACTGTTTTTGAGGCAATACGTGTAGCCTAAATCACCTTGACAAATTATACTCTATCTTCTATATTCCGCGCATCAAAAAAAGGATGCTCTTGCTAATCCCTGTAAGTACGGAACATACTCTTTATTATCCCTGGCAATAGCTTACTTCCAAAATAAAGGGAAAATCTGCTTTAATGATCAGAAGTAACGCCTGCATGGCAAGTCGAATTGAGTTTGTCTTGTATGCGAAATAATTAATATAGTATAAATCTCAAAGGATGGAAGGAGGAAAAATAATGGAAAAAACCGCTTTTGATTTAAGTCCAAAGCAGCGGGAAATAAAAGAAAGAGCCAGAGCTTTTGGAGAAAAATGGGCTCCACTTGCTGCAGAGATAGATGTATCAGATAAAGCCCCGCGCGAAGAAATGATCAAAGATCATATCGATATGGGACTGGCCGGCATCACGATCCCCGCAAAATATGGCGGACAGGATCTTAACTGTATAGAGTTTGCCTTGGCCATTGAAGAGGCTTCCCGGGGAATGAAGTCATGGTACGCCGGCGATATTCTGTTTGGCACAACCTGTACAGGCCCAACCGTAGTCATGGCCTCAGAAGATGAAGCATTGAAAAACAAATATCTCCCGCCACTGGCGAGAGGCGAAATGTCGGCAGCGATTGCGATGACCGAACCGAAATACGGCTCGGCTGTGACCGATTTGGAAACATCCGCCGTACTGGATGGCGACCATTATATCCTTACTGGGACGAAACGCTTTATTACGGGAGCGCCCGAGTATGATCTTTACGCCACTTTTGTGCGCTTCAATGCCCTACCCGGCGCCAAGGGCATCGGAGCTGTCCTGGTGGAAAAGGGAGCGCCCGGCCTGAAAATGGAAGAGGGCAAGCAAGTTCTGGGCGGAAGGGGCGGACCTCATGGAACTTTGTATTTCAATAACTGCCGCATACCAAAGCAGAACCTGATCTTAAAAGAAGGCAAGTTTGGCAAATTGATGCTGGCCTTCAACATGGAAAGGCTTTATATAGCTTCGTTATGTTTGGGGTTGGCCGAAGCATCATTAGATACGGCCATCGAATACTCGAACAAGCGTGAACAGTTCGGAAAACCGGTCAATGAATTCCAATCGATTTATCACCTGATAGCGGAAATGTGGACTCAAATTGAATCGGCCCGCTATTCTGTCTATATGGCGGCTCTGACCGCGGAACAGGGAAAATTTCCCAAGCCCTTAGAAGTGTCGACAGCAAAATATATTGCAGCCAACATTTCACGGGATGTGTCTTTTAAGGCTATGCAGATACTCGGCGGGGACGGTGTCGTGATGGATACTGCGCCGCAGCGCTGTTTCCGTGATGCGATATTATCGGCCACTACAGGCGGAACAATGCAGGTACTGAAAAACGTTATTGCTACCCTGGTGCTGAACAAAAGATTTGATCAGCGCAAATAATCTGCGCCTTTTGATCCCGGCGGAAAATACCCTTCCGGCAGAACGGTAAGACAATCAATTTCAGAGCCGCCTTTCTCCAATAAAAAAGGCGGCGGGTAAGTTAATATTTTTTAGTGAAGCTTCCCCCGGCAAGCCGCGGGAAGCTTCACTTTTTATAGCCGTTAAATCAATGTGGTTAATTATTAGATTTAATGTTTCCGGAATAACCCCAGTATTTTATTCAACAATAGTCCGGTGAAACTTTTTTCATCATTTATTTAATTGAGTGCGATGCCGTTCATAAAGATCATAATTCGCCTTCAACATTTCGTAAATCGGAAGTTCATAGGGACAACGGTTAAGACATTCTCCGCATTCCGTGCATAGTTTTACGCTTTCCATTGCCGGCCGGCAAAATTCAACTGCCACGGAAGGCGACATCCGGGAAACCACAATCTTATAAGCCATCGCCGGTGTAATCATGACGCCTTGAGGACATGGCTGACAATACTCGCAGCGGCGGCAAAACTGCTTGCCCAGCTCCGCTTGGTATTTTTCCATTAATTGGAAATCTTTTTTACCAACGAGATTTGGCTTTTTATAAAAAGAAACAACTTCATCTACCGCTTGTTCCGAATCAAAACCTGGTATGGGCAATACCCCGGGAAACTGGCGCAGAAATTTAAAGGCGATTTCAGCATTATTAATCATTCCGCCGGCAAACGGTTTCATCGCCAGAATTCCCATTCCTAATTTCACAGCAGCAGGAAAGAGTTCATTCCTGGCTGCATCTTCAATAAAATTAAATGGAAATTGAACGGAGCTGAACAATCCTGTTTTGACTAAGCGGATAGCCATAGCCAGATTATGGGAAGTGACACCGATGAATCTGATCTTTCCTTCTTTTTTCGCCTGGACCACAATTTCCAGTGCACCTCCGGGTGCGCAGATTGCGTTCCAATCCTTTTCCTGGGCCACCTGATGAAATTGGTACAAATCAATGTAATCAGTTCGGAGCATGCGAAGGCTCTTTTCCAGGTGATTCAGCGCGTTTTGACCATCACGCATAATTGTTTTAGTGGCGATGACAATTTTATTCCTCATCCCGTCGAAGGCGCGACCGATTTTTTCCTCGCTATCCCGGTAGGCATTGGCCGTATCGTAAAACGTAACTCCCCGATCATATGCTCGACGAAGAACCTTTACGGCCGTATCAGCATCAAGACGGATAATAGGAATACCGCCAAATCCCACCTCGGATACTTCTAAACCACTTTTCCCGAATTTTATTCTTCTCATATTTTTTAAATAAATAACCAGGTGGATTAAACAAATTTTATGAAATACTTACTATCCGATGTAATTACTGCAGTGCTATCTAGCATAAATTTATTTTTAAAAAAAAGAAAATATGTAGGCCCAATTAGTTGCCGATTTAAGATTGAATCATTTTCAAGGTCGTGAATATTTCAGCTTACAGAAATAAATAACAGGGTCTCTTGCCTGCGGGAGGCAATAATCAGCCTTGGTAATCAGTAATTACGCTTCCAGGGCCAAATCCTCCCTGCGGCTGAATGAACGCGTGATGCGCAGGACTTCTTCGATGGTGGTAATGCCATGCAGCACCTTGTCAATGCCGTCTTGCTGCAGGGTGATCATGCCCTGCTTAACCGCCAGCTGGTTGATTTGATTGGCGTCGGACGTTTTCAAAACCAGTCTCTTCACTTCATCATCAACAATCATGATTTCAAAAATGGCCGTCCGACCGCGGTAGCCGGTATGCATGCATAAATTGCATCCTTTCTTCCGGTAAAAAGTGTTGCTGACCAAAACTGCTCTGTCAAATCCCAGATTAGTCAGAGATTCGTCATCCGGCACATATATTTCCTTGCAGTGCGGACAAAGGACGCGCACCAGGCGCTGGGCAATGATCGCAATCACAGAAGAGGTGACCAAAAAAGGCTCGATGCCCATATCAATGAGCCTCGTGACGGCGCTGGCGGCATCATTGGTATGCAGAGTGGAAAAAACAAGGTGCCCGGTCAGGGAGGACTGGATGGCGATCTCCGCCGTTTCGCGGTCACGGATTTCTCCGATTAAAATGACGTCGGGATCCTGGCGGACAATGGAGCGCAAACCGGCGGCAAAGGTCAGATCAATTTTTGGATTAACCTGAATTTGTCCCACTCCCTCCATCTGATATTCGATCGGATCTTCAATCGTGATGATATTAATTTCCGGATGGTTGATGGTGGAAAGGGCGGCATATAAAGTTGTCGTTTTACCGCTACCTGTGGGGCCGGTCACCAGAATGATCCCGTAGGGAGACTTAATCAGACCGTTGAGCAGTTTAATGCGCTCGTCATGCATCCCCAAGTCGGAAAGCATGAGCATTTTCCCGGTTTTGTCCAGCAGGCGCAGCACAACCCTTTCCCCAAAAGCCGTCGGGACAACGGAAACGCGGATATCAATCAGCCTCTCGGCAATTTTTATTTCAATACGGCCGTCCTGCGGCAGACGTTTTTCCGCAATGTTAAGCTTCGCCATAATTTTGATGCGCGAAACGAGCGGCGATTGAATCCGGCGCGGCAGGTTCAGGATGTCATACAAAATACCGTCAATGCGGTAGCGGATTTTCAGGCTGCCGGAATACGGTTCAACATGAATATCGCTCGCGCGGTCCTTGATGGCACCGGCCACCAGCAGGTTCACCAGCTTGATAATGGGCGCCTCGCTGGTTTCATCGAGCAAATCCGCTGTTTCGCTTATTTCCGAAATAAGATCATCGGCCGATCCGGCATTCATTTCGGCAAAAAAATCTTTGGCCGAAGCGCGGCTCATGTCATAAGCAAGGTTGATGGCCGCCATGATCACATCCTGCTGTGCCAGAACGATAAGCGCCTCCGGCCGCCTAAGCAGCCGCCGCAAATCATCGATGGGCTGAAAATCGGTGGGATCATGAACGGCAACGACGGAAGATTGCGGCGTTTCCACCGGAATCATTTTAAATTTCTTTAAATATTGGATGGGAATAGCCTGGGTAAAATCAAGATTGATGGTTTCCGTCGGCAGATCAGCCCAATAAGGAAGGCCGAAATTTTCACTCAATATTTTCAACAGCTGCTTTTCGGCAATTGCTTTTTTCCTGATCAGCTCATCAACAATGCGGATGCCATGTTTATCCTGGGCAATTTGCGCTTCTTTGAGCATATCCGAAGAAACACCGGCAGCCAGCAGCTTGGCCATCAGCGAAAATGACGGGGCATGTTGCTTTTTTTCCGAGTCCTTGCCGACGGCCGCAGCCGACTGCAGAGCTGTATGAATGTTGGACATAAATGAAAACAGCCTGATCTTAAATTAATTTGTGAGCTAGTTTGCGGGCGGCGGTGAATTTTCCTGTTTATCGGCCGGTTTTTCGTCTAATTTGATGATGCCTTCCACAACCTCGCCCATGGAGCCCCTTTTTTGATCGAATATTTTTTGCGCTTCCTGCTGAGTGCGCACAATGTGGGAAGTGATAAAAATATACAAATTCGTCTTTTCCCGATTGCTTGACTTGCTTTTGAAAAGCCATCCTAACAGAGGAATATCGCCCAGCAGGGGCACTTTGTAAGTTCCCTCCTCAGTGCTGTCCCCCACCAGGCCGCCCATAACGATCGTGTCCTTATCCTTGACGACGACAGTAGTTTTGGCCTCCCTTTTTAAAGTTGTCGGACGGCCGACTTCCGCTCCTTCGGTGACTTTACTTACGGTCTGGACAAGCTTCAGCCGCACATAGTCATCCTCATTGATGTGCGGCGTAATTGTCAGTTTTACACCTACATCTTTGTATTCATAAGTGTTGTAATTTATCGGATAAGCTGCGGAAGTCGCCGTAGAGTCTTGCCTGATGATATAGGGTACGTTTTTCCCTACATTTATTTCCGCCTCTTCATTATCCAGGGTCATGATTTGGGGCGTGGAAAGAATCGATACGTCGCTGTCATTTTTGTACGCTTGAACGACCGCGCCAATATTGGGGAAGATAACATTGCCGATGGTAATACCGGCGCCGATAATGCCCATGGAAAAGCCCCCGGGAAAGGCGAGAGCAGAGCCGGCAGCCGGGACGCCGGGAATGATATTATAGCCGCCGGAAGATCCGGCGCCGCCTGAACCTACGAAAGCCGCCGATTTGCCGGTATCCGCCGTCGATACTGAACCGGTATCTTTGATTCCCCGCCATTCCACACCGATATTGAAGGACTTATTCGCATTGACTTCCATGATTAAGGCCTCAATATAGACCATGGGTCTGGGTACATCGAGTTTCTTGATGATATCCGCCAGAATTTTATAATCTTCCCTCTCCGCCATGATGACTAAAGTGTTGGTGGCTTTGTCGGCCACAATCTGGACATTTTTAGCAACCACTGTCGCCGCCGGTCGCTGTTGGTCACCCGGCGTTTTTGTATCTTTGGAAATATTGGTTAATACCTTGGCTAAATCTTCGGCATTGCTGTTCTGCAGACGGTACACCTGAATATTCGCTTCTCCGCGGGGAATGTCTTTATCCATGAGGGCAATCAACTTACGGATATTTTTAGCATCGGCGACGCTGGCCAGCAAAATAATGGAATTTGTCCGCGTGTCCGGCACAATCCGGATCGGCATGGAACCGGGACGTCGCTGTTGAAAAATTGTCGTCAAGGATTTCGCCACCTCTCCAGCCGCGGCATACTGCAGCGGAACATAAGAGACCTGATCGCCGGCCCCTTCCACGTCCAGGGCAGCCACAATTTCCTGCAGCCTTTTAATATTGGATAGAAAGTCGGTAATAATCAATACTCCGGCCGGTGGATAAGAAAGAACAGAGCTGGATTTGGCGATCATCGGATCGAGCACGCGTTTAATATCATCGGGATTGGCACGTTCCAGCGCAATAATTTGGGTAACAATCCGGTCTTCCGGATCGGCCGGTTCCTGCTGGATCCTTGTTTCAACGCTTTTTTCCCGTGCATTCAGCGAGGGAATAATCTTGATCACATCACCCACTGGCACTGTCGTAAATCCGTTCACTTCTAAAACGGATAGAAAAACTTTATAGAGGTCACGGAGAGGAATTTTCTTGGGCGAAATGATGGTGACCTTGCCTCTAACCATGTTATCTATGATAAAATTCTTACTTGTCAGTTCACTGACAAATTTTACAAAAACAGCAATGTCAACATTGTCAAAATCAATTGTGACATATTTGTCGGCCGGCAATTTTTTCGCCGGTTCCGGCGGCACTTGATGTTTTGCCGACGTTCCTGCTGAAGGGGGCAGATTTTCAGCCGGAGCTTCTGCTTTGGTTTCCTGCTGTGCAGGTGCCTCTGCGGCAGCGGGAGAAGCGCTTTGTAAATTTTCAGCGGAAAATTTTTCCTGTTTCTGAATATTCAACGGCGAACTTATTTCTTGGGGGGAGGGCAAAGCAGGCCGGGTCGGGACAACCTGATCGGCGGCTCCGCTTATACGTGCGGAAAAACTCTCCGACACCGACCACAGCATCAGCATAACAAAAACCGCCCCCAATATCGTTGCTTTCATCAAGGATCTAATTAACATCGCGTCAATCCTCCGGAGCGTTAAGCAAATTACTAAAATCAGGCGATTCCTTCAGTACCGTCAAGTCATGATCTCTTTTGGCCCATTGCCGCGCTTCCGGATTGAGCTTCACCGCCCTTTGCAGATATTGCAAGCTGCGGGTCAATTCATTGGTCTGCGCATAAAGGCAAGCAAGATTATAGATTACGTCCACGGAATCAGGCTGCACGGCCAAAGCATCATGGAACCGCAGAGCAGCTCGACGATAATTTTTCTGGCTCAGATAAATGACTCCCAGATTATTTAATGCCTGCCAATTATTTGCCTCCCTGCGTATAACCCGCCGGTAAAGTGCTCGAGCCTGAGCCAATTTACCCTCTTCCTGTCTTTTAATTGCCTGCGCCAGAATTACTTTAGTATCAGCAAATTTCTGCTTTTCTTTTACACTTTTTGCTGCCGGATCATTCTTTACAGACGGCTTTCCGCTGATTGCCGCATGATTATTCGCTGCCGCCAAAGATTCTTTACTGATCAGATCCTTCGCAGGAACTGCAGGTGTTGCCGGCGGTTTTTCGGCAGCGCGAAAACCGAAGAGAAAAGCAGCAGCCACCAACATGAAAAACAATAAAATCAGCACTCCGGCTCGAAAAGGACGCCGTACAGGTTGCCGCTCTTCATCCGCCTGTGGACCGATGATCCTGCTGTAGGCTGCATAGCAGGAATCTTTCTCCTGTCGTGCTTTTCCTAAGGCTTTGTCTATGTAGCTCATAATAACATCCCGGTCAAGGATCTCTATGCGGATCAGACTGTCAGATGCCGCCAGATTTTTTTCCATCGGCTGACCGTGTTTTGAAAATAGTCCAGCCCGATATCTTCGGCTGCCAATTTCACCGTCTTGCGGCTGATTTTAGCCGTATTTTGCGTATAGGCAATAAGCAAAGAACGATCACAAAGAGCATTAATACGCCGGGGAATTCCCTCCGTAAAGAGATAAATATGCCTCAGCGCACCTGCCGTGAAATTAATCAATCCCGGACCTCCCGCCACCCGCAGTCGATATTCAATGTAATTGCCCACTTCCGGCGGTGACAGCGGTTGTATTTCATGTCTGACGGTGATTCTTTCATTGAGCTGGCGCAAGGCAGGCAACAGCAGAGAATTATTCAGCTCCGGCTGGCCGATCAAGACCAACTGGATGAGCTTTTCACGCTCGGTTTCCAGATTCGACAGCATCCTGATCTGTTCGAGCACGCCGTAGGACAAGTTTTGCGCTTCGTCGATGAGCAGGATAACATTTTTGCCGGCGGCAAATTTCTGCAGCAGAAATTCGTTTAAGGCATCAATGTAAATTTTTTTTGATCTTTGCCCGTTTGTCACCGGGATACCGAATTCCCCGATCATGGTTTCCAACAGATCGAGCTCGGAAATTGCCGTATTGAAAATCAAGGCCGTTTCCACCGAATCATCCAGGGAGGCCAATAAACTGCGGCTGATTGTTGTTTTGCCCATGCCAATGCCCCCCGTAATTAAAACAAATCCTTTTTTTTCTTTTATGCCGTAAAGCAGGCAATTTAAAGCGGTGCGATGACCGGCGCTGAGAAATAAATAACGCGGCTCCGGCGCCAAATTGAAGGGATTTTCTTTTAAATCAAAATAAGAGGCATACATATTTTTTGCAATCCCCTCCTTTAAGTTTCAGCGGAACGTATAATTGATCGCCTGCTTTTTCCCGCCTCTTTTCAGGTTTAACAATATATCACCCCCTGTCTGCATCACATTGACCAATTGTAAAAAGTCATTGGCACTTTGTATACTTTTGCCGTTTACATCCAGGATGACGTCGCCGTTGTGAAAACCTAATTTTGAATAGAGACTGCCGGGTTTGATATTGTATATCAGGAATCCTTCGTGGGCACCGGCAACAAAAGACGGGCGCACGGCAGCCTGGC
>ENA-ORXD01001863-ORXD01001863.1-sediment-metagenome-genome-assembly--contig:-NODE-1863-length-15601-cov-99.667418_pt1 | contig 15601 bp, 21 predicted proteins | sample MGYA00237862_ERZ511471 | MGnify/ENA metagenome assembly ERZ511471 | reverse complement strand
TAGGATGTCCACTACCCTACCGGGACACAATGGTTGTGCCTAAAAAAATAGGTGTTCATCCCATATAATCGTTCCTCATCCTTCCTGCCGCCGGGGTCAGACGGACACGGCGTTTTCTCCCTCGATCTTACCTATTTTTATGGAAATGTCGGCAACAACCGCAGTGCCGCGCAGGTCTACCTGATAGGCCCCTCCCCTGAGCACCAGCAGTTGTTTGGATCTCCCGACCGTGTACTTCCCGTTGAAACCGTCCTGTGCTACAATATTCCCGTTTGCGTCCCGTATCGTCACCTCGAGATGACTGTTCGGGCTGATGCGCGTCACCGTCGATTTCTCTTCGTCCCTGTCGCCGTAACTGCTCTGATAGACGATCGTCCTCGTTTCCGTTTCCGGCGTCACAACGATATCTACGATCAGGGGGGGATATGTGGCATTGATCGTCCAGGCGTGGGCTTCACCCTTCAGATCGATCGTCTCACGAAGCACTTCGGGGTACACCGGCTTATCCTGGGTATTCTCAGGCAGTTGACGGGAAGCCGGGACTTTGGCCGGTGTCGTTGTCGCGGGATACGGTGTTGCCGGGCTCACATACTCGCTATCCAGTATCGCCGTGGTCGTTGGCGTGCCAGCCGGTGCCGTCGTCTCTTTGACCCAGAAGGGCGTGTCCGAACTCCCATCTCCCGGCGTCGCCTCAACGCACCCTGCCGCCATCAGGGCGATGCCGACGAATATTACGAGGCCCACCTGCAGAAACTTCATCAAATACCAATATATCCTCCCGATATTTATTGGTTTATGGGATGCAAAAAACGGATTGTTTATATATTTGATCCATCTTCCCGGATTTCAAATTATATAGATTTCTCACGCTGTGATCGTGCCTGATCAGCAATAGGAGAGTATCACATCCTGATAAATCTCTTCTGCGCACTGCAGGGAGCGAATCGAGACCCGCTCATCGATGCCGTGGATCGTCGTCACCTCTCCTGGCCCGTATTCCACCGCCGGAAAACCGGCCTTTCTGAGGTGGCGGGCATCGCTCGCCGCCCACTGGAAGATCGGCACGGGGTCGCCCGGGTACACCCGCCTGATCGCACCGCAGAGCCGCTGTACGATCGCCGACGACGGCGAGGTGCAGGACGGATCTGAAACTGCCGTCACCTTCATCCCGGCCGAGGGGACGCGCGATGCGATCTCGGAGACGATCTCCCCGGCGCTGCACCCCCACGGGATCCTGAGGTCGAGGTCGAGTTCGCAGTGTTCGGCGACGATATTCGCCTTTTCACCGCCCCGTATCACCCCCGGATTGAACATCACCCTCCTGAGGATGTGGTTGAGCCCCTGTATGCCGAAGAGCTCCTCGAGCACCCGGGAAGACCTCCCTATCATCCCCTCCATCTCGTGGCTGACCCGGTACTCCCGTTCGTGGATCTCCTGGAGGAAAGAGATGAGATTGTGCGCCTCCATGATCGCGCTCCTCCCGACCGCGGGGTAGAGGGAACTGTGGCCGGGCTTGCCATGAAACGTGAAGGATATCCGTGCAAGCCCTTTCTGGCCGATGCATGGGGAGAGCGGCGGTGTCGGCTCGGCGATGAGGGTGTCGCAGGGGCGCAGCACATCTTTTGCGAGCAGGTACTCGATCCCGTGCCCGGTCCCGGTCTCCTCGTCGCAGACAAATACGACCTCTGCCCGTGGTTCGACCCCGGCGTCGACGACCTTTCCGAGGGCGGCAAGGAGGGCGGCGCAGCCCCCCTTCATATCGCTGCTCCCCCGCCCCCAGATGAAACCGTCCTCCTCGACCCCTTCGAAGGGGGGATGGCGCCACCCCTCAGGGATTGCCGGGACCACATCGATATGGCCGCAGAGGAGGAGGGATGGATTCTCGTGCCTGGTAATCAGGTTGCACCGGCGCCCGTCCCTGGAGACGACGGCGCTCCGGATCCCGATCCCTGCAAGGACGGCCCCGATATACTCGGCGGCGTCTCGCGTGTCTCCTGGCGGGTTCTCGCTCCTGATCCGCACCAGATCCCTGCAGAGGTCGGCAACATCCATGGCAGGCCCCGTCAGGCGCCGAGGCTCTTCCTGTACTCCTCGAAGATGGAGGCAAGAGAGGCGCCGTTGTAGATGCTCTTGAAGAATGCCGGGGTAAAGAATTCCTCAAGGACATCCTGGAAGAACGAGGCCGGGATCGGACGGAGGCTGGCAGGGTCGAGCGAGATCCTGAAGCTCCGGTAACTCGCCGGGTTCTCTTCATCATAGATCGCCTGCCAGAGGTTTGGCAGAGTGCTGAACTTCTCCGGGTTCTCCTTCTTGAGCCAGTTGATGAAACCCGGGAAGAGCTGCCGGTCTCCCTTCTTCTCCTCATCGATCCGCCACCGCATGTACTCGCGGTTCATGATGTTCTTTGGCGACTGGTAGTTGAAGGCGAAGGAGTTGAGCGTGTACTCGATGTGCGCAAGCGAGTCAAGGAAATAAAAGTAGAGAACCGGATGAAAGTCGGCAGGGTCTTCGAGGATGATTGATTTTCCGTAGAAGCTCTTCAGCACCCTGAAATATTCGTCTTCGTCGAGGGCGTTCATATCATCCTGTTTGCCCGTCCTCCAGATATATCATTGTATTCTGGCACGGCGACCGCAACGGCGGACCCGGCCGCGGCGGCTCTGAAAATACAGTATAGGGTTATTTAAAAAAGGGCTCTCTGGCCCTGACCGCCTGCTCGAAGAGCGCCTCCAGTTCGGCGCCCTTCTTGCCCCTGATATCGACATGGTTGTCGGTACGGAGGAGGCAGGGTTTCAGGTACCCGTCAGACGTCACCCTGAGACGGTTGCAATAGGCGCAGAACTCGGTGTTGTGCAGGGGGCGCACGACCTCGACCTCGGCGCCGTCCATGCAATATTTCTTGCGGTGGTGCATCCGCCTGGTCAGGATCTCCTGCGAATGCTCTGCGATCTCTTTCTCAAGCCTGTCGACATCGCCGTGCATCTGGCACTCGTTGAACTCCATCAGCTCGATCACCTGGAGGATCAGGTTCTTGTTCCCCCGGACAAGGGCGAGGAAGTCGTCGATCTCGTCTTCGTTCTTCCCCTTCAGGAGCACCATATTCAACTTCACCGGCGTCAGTCCGGCGTCGACGGCGGCCTGGATCCCGTCGAGCACCTTCGGGAGGAGATCCCTCCCCGCGATCTCCCGGTAGCGCTCTGGCCGCAGGGTGTCGAGGCTGATGTTCACCCGGGAAAGCCCTGCCTCCTTGAGGCCCTGTGCGAGGCCGCCAAGAAGGGTGCCGTTGGTGGTGAGGGAGGACTCGATCCCCGGAGGGACAGCCCTGACGATATCCAGGATATCCCGGCGCATCAGGGGCTCCCCGCCGGTGAACTTCACGCTTTTGATCCCGAGTTTTGCAGCGACCCTGAGGATCTCCCTGATCTCATCGAGGCTCATCTCACCCTCCGGGGCCACCTCGCCTTCGGCATGGCAGTAGATGCAGTTGAGGTTGCAGCGCGGGGTGAGGCTGATCCGCAGGTTTGTCACCGGCCGCCCACAGTCGTCACGGAGCACCATCTTTCTCCCTCCTGAAGTTTTTTGCGATAATGTAGGTTTCCCGGCTTCCCCGGCGGGAGGAAACGGGCCTAAACGTCTTGACCGAGAGGAAATGTTTTTTCACGTCTGCAAAAAGCTCGGGAAAATCTTCTCCCTGGAACGTCTTGCATATGAAGTTCCCTCCATCTTTCAGGACGGAAACAGCGAAATTGAGGGCCTCCTCCCCGAGGCCGATCGCCCGCGCCTGGTCATAACTCGTTGCCCCCGAGAGTTTCGGGGATGCATCGCAGGTCACGATCGAGATCGCCCCTCCCGCGAGCTCCTTCACCTGTTCCTGTACTTCAGGGGTTGTAAAATCTCCGACGACGGTGATGACTCCTTCCAGCGATGCAATCGGGTTGAGGTCGACACCGATGATCGTCCCCTTCGTCAATGTCCTGAGCACCTGCAGCCAGCTCCCTGGTGCCGCACCAAGGTCGACGACGGTGTCGTCCTCCCTGATCACCGGGTGCCGGTTCTGGATCTCAAGCAGTTTGTAGGCGGCCCGGGCTCTGAAGCCCTCTCTCTTCGCCTTATTGGAGTATTTGTCCCGTGTCCACTGTGATGTCATGTTCTGTTCCTGTTATGTTCGACAGGGCTTTGTTGCGATACCAGATAGAATAAAAAATATCATGATATAATGTATAATAGAGTCTTATAAGGGGTTTGTAATGTTAAAAGCAACGATTGATACAGAGACGTTCAGGGAGTCTATAGACGCTGTGGCGGCGTTGGTGACTGAATGCAGGCTCCACATCGACGGAAATGGGGTGCGGACCCGCGCCGTGGACACGGCGAATGTTGCCATGGTGTCCCTCCAGCTGGACCGGGATGCGTTTGAGACCTACGAGGCAACCCCTGAGGATATCGGTCTCGATATCGCAAAGATGAAGAATATTATCGGGATGATGGGCAAAGACGATCTCCTCTCCCTCAGCCTTGCCGAGGGCAGTCACAAACTGGAGCTCGCCTTCGGGAGCTACCAGTACTCGGTGACTCTTCTTGATGTCAACACCATCCGAAAAGATCCGAACCCGCCCACCATCGAACTCCCCGGCAGGGTGGAGCTTGCGGGCAGCGCCCTTTCCTCTGCCATCAAGGCCGCCGACGTGATCTCCGACAAGATCGCTCTTGGCATCGACGCAAAGGCCGACCTGTTCTTTATGGCCGCCGAAGGAGACACCGATCATATCAAGCTGGAGCTCAACCGGGACCAGCTCCTCGCACTCGATGCCGCCGAAGCGCGCTCCCTCTTCTCGCTGGACTACCTCAAGGATATGGGAAAGGTGATGGGGCGCGCCGAGCGGATCACCATCGCCCTCGGGGTCGACCACCCGGTGAAGTTCATCTTCGACCTCGCTGAAGGAAAGGGCCACGTCGAGTACCTGTTAGCCCCGCGCATTGAAGCGGATTAAGCATGGTCGATGTCCAGGACCTTGCAAAATACCCTTTTCTTGAAGAGGCCCAGGACTATGTGAGACGTGAGTCCGGAACGCTGGACATCCTCCTGAAATCCGAGCGGGGCCGTTCTCTCTCCGATGCCGCCGTAACCCGGGTTCTCGACGCCCTCTCTCGAAAAAACCCTCAGGAGTGCCGGACCTACGGCCGCGATGCCCAGGAAGATCTCTTTTCGTACGTCATCGCCCGGATGCTGGTCTCCTGCCTCAACGATCGCCTGCTTATCGAGCGCTTATCACAGTTTGAGGCGCAGAAGGCTTATCTATCATTTATCGAGGAGGAAAAAGCCGAGAAAGAGGAGATCGCGCGGGCGCTGGGCATTGATATCGGATTGAACTCCCTGCCGGTCCTGACCTATGTCCCTCTGGTCAGCGGGCTGCACGAGGAGCGGTGGAAACTGGTGAACCGGAGCGTGAAGGGCGGTCGTGTCCTTCTGCTCAGGATCGAAGCGGAAGAACTGATACGAGAACGGATGCGGGAGATCATCAGGGAGCGCCTCCCCCTCTCTGTCCCTGAAGAGGTCTGCCGGCAGTTTTTGCCCTATACCGAAGCGATCGCTGCCGCCGTCCAGCAGCAGGCGCTCGAGGAGTTCGGGGCGGTGGACGAATCGTCGTTCCCTCCCTGCATCTCCGCCCTGATCACGGCGGTCACGGCCGGGACCAACCTCCCTCATGTCGGGCGGTTTGCGCTCACCGCATTCCTCAACAACATCGGCCTCTCCACCACCCAGATCGTGGAGGTCTTCCAGCGGGCCCCTGACTTCGACCTCTCGATGACGATGTACCAGGTCGAACATATCTCGGGACGGTCGGGAACGGAGTACACCGCTCCGGCCTGCGCCACGATGCGGACGCATGGCCTGTGTGTCCGCCGGGACGCCATCTGCGAGAAGGTCAACCACCCGCTCACCTATTACAAAAGAAAAAAGAAGATGCGTGAGTGAATCGAGGCTCACGCGATTTTTTTATTGATGATGTAGCCGGCGCCGCTCATCGTGATCAGGAAGAGCACAAAGGCGAGTATATACGCGATGCCAATGCTCTCCTTCATCAGATCGGGCAGGACGATCAGCAGCACGATGAAGACGAGCAGGCTTGCAACGCCGGTCAGCACGTCAAGTACGCGTGAATCCATGTAGTATTCTCTTTTGCCCTCCCCCTATATCTCTTCTCCCTCGCCGTCACGTATTTCCAGCATGGGGTCCTTCATCCCCTATGGACCGGGAGGACGCATGTGAGGTTCTCAGACGATATGTCGGATCCGACTCCCTGAGAAAACACTGCATCGCAACGGCGGCGATCATGCGGGGTCTTGCCGTGCATTTCGGGGAGGACGCCGATCTCTGGGAGGCGATCGGGATCCTCCATGACGTCGATTACGAGACGGTGGGCGGGGACATGACCAGACATGGCGTCGAGGGGGCGGCGCTCCTCAGGCAGGAAGGATTCCCTGAGGAGATCTGCCGCGCGGTGGAGCGGCACAACCATCTGCTCTATGGGCCGTACACGCAAACGGTCGATCGCTCTCTCCAGTCGGCCGACAGCATCAGCGGTTTTCTGATTGCATGCGCCCTTGTCAAGGGGGGGGCGATCACCGCCGTCACGCCCGGAACCGTGAAGAAAAAGCTGAAGGACCGTACCTTTGCCGCCGGGTGCGAGCGGGACCGGATCGCATCGGTGAACGGGCTTATCGATCCGACGCTCTTTTATGAAATTGCGATTGCGTCGCTTGCCGGCAGAAGGGATGAGCTTGGGCTGCGTTAGCATTATGCCTCTGCCGGGCGAGTAGATCTCCCATGAGCGATGATGAGCGGGAGCAGGTGCTCAGGGATCTCCGGGCCGCCGTCGATCTCCTGGTCGGTGAGATGGACACGCGCCTCATTCCTGAGGTCGGCACCAACATCGCCTATGCTCTTGAAAAGGCGAAAGAGCCATCTGACGTTGCGGCCGTCGAGGGGCGGATCGTCTCTCTGGGTGGGCGGGCGCACCCGGTCGGTGGGGTGGCCTTCGGGGCGAGCGACCATGTGGCGCGGATCGTGCTGACGGCGATGCGTTTTGACCGGAGGGTCAGGTCGGCCGCGAACATCAGGTTTGCCGATCCGCTCCTGGAAGCGCTGGAAGAGATGATGCTCGACATCAGGTACTTCGACCGGGCGCAGGAACCGCCTGGCATCAGGACGATGGACTGGGGGGTCGCATCCTGCTGCAAGACCGGCGTACCCGACGTGATCTATGACCGCGGCGATCTCGGCAAGGAACCGATGATCCGGATCCTCGGTGAAAATCCCCGCGAGGTCGCACACAATATTCTTAAACTGTCAGGACGCATTAAAAATACAAATTCGTGGGACAGGTGCACATGGGAATAAAACCGACGTATATTAAAAGCCTTGGTCAGGAACTGATGACGAAAAACCCGAAACACTTCACCGGAGACTTTGACGAGAACAAGCAGGTCGTCTCTGAGGTTGCCGTCATCGAATCCAAGCGCGTACGGAACAGAGTTGCCGGCTACATCACCAGAAAGCAAAATACTAAAAAGCCTTTGGTGTAAACACCTTACTCATGTTTGAGGGTGTTTACCCAGCGATAATAACTCCTTTTATGCGGGGTCCGGACTGCGGTCTCGACCTCGTAGGTCTTCGCTCCAATATCGAGTACCTCATCTCCCGGGGAGTTGACGGTATCGTACCCTGTGGTTCTACCGGGGAATCTGCGACGCTGACCTTTGAGGAGCACGAGCAGGTGATCGGCGTGGCGGTCGATGCGGCCCGCGACCGTGTGCCGGTGCTTGCCGGAACCGGTTCGAACAACACTGCTGAAGCGATCAGGTTCACCCGTGCAGCCTCGGATCTCGGTGCCGACGGTGCGCTGGTGATCAGCCCGTACTACAACAAGCCGAACCGTTCCGGACTTATAAAGCATTTCACCATGCTTGCCGACCTCGACCTCCCGATCGTGCTCTACAACGTGCCGGGGAGGACCGGACAGAATCTTCAGCCCGACCTTGTCATCGAACTCGCCGACCACCCGGGGATTGTCGGGATCAAGGAGGCGAGCGGGAACCTCGAGCAGGTCTCGCGGATCATCGAAGGCACACGCGACAAGGATTTTGTGGTGCTCTCCGGCGACGACGCCCTCACCCTCCCGATGCTTGCCCTCGGTGCTGGGGGCGTGATCTCGGTCGCCGCCAACATCGAACCTGCGCGGATGGTGGCCCTGTATGGAGCGTTTATGGAGGGCGATCTGGCTGAGGCGCAGAGGATCCACTATGAACTCGCCCCTCTCTTCCGGGCGCTCTTCATCGACACGAACCCAATCCCGGTAAAGACGGCTGCGGCCCTGCGCGGTATGGCCGCAGGCCCGGTCCGCCTCCCCCTTGACGCCCTGGACGCCGCAAAGGCGGCAACGCTTGCGGAGGTGCTCAGGGGCTATGATTAAGGTCGTGGTCTGCGGGGCGCTCGGGAGGATGGGCACGGCGATCGGTCGCCTTGTTTCGGAATCTCCTGACCTGGAGCTCGTCGGCGGGGTCGACGTCAAGGCCGGCAGTTTCTATGGCGTCCCTGTCGTTGAGGCAGCGCGACTCGACGCCTTCCTCGAAGAGACAAAACCAGACGTGCTGATCGATTTCACCATCGCAAACGCTTCGGTCGGGAACATCAAGGCGGCGGCCGCGCACGGGGTGGCGCTCATCGTCGGGACGACCGGGTTCTCTCCCGAGCAGCGCGAGGAGATCCGGTTGGCCGTGGAGGGGCACGTTCCCGCCGTGATATCGAGCAACTACAGCGTGGGCGTGAACATCTTCTGGACCCTGATCAGGGAGGCCGCCAGGCGCCTTCCAGAGGGCTATGATATCGAGGTGACCGAGGCCCACCACCGCTACAAGAAGGACGCCCCGAGCGGGACGGCAAAGACGATCCTCGAGATCCTCGACGAGGAGGTCGGTCCCCGCACCCATCTCCACGGGCGTGAAGGCATGATGGAGCGGGGCGACGAGATCGGCGTCCACGTGATCCGCGGCGGCGACATCGTCGGCGACCACACCGTGCTCTTTGCCGGAAACTACGAGGTGCTGGAACTCTCGCACCGCGCCTATGACCGGGGTGTCTTTGCGAGCGGGGCCGTGCGGGCGGCGGCATGGGTGATCGGCCGCAAACCCGGTATCTATGGGATGGCCGACGTTCTCAATCTCTCCTGAGTTCGCCTGTATCGAAACCTATTTCTCTTTTTTTTAGAAATACATGGGAAGGAGAACTACTATGGTAGCAGTTGTTGACCCTGATCTCTGTGTCGGTTGTGAAACCTGTGTTGATGAGTGCCCGTCTGAAGCAATCACCATGGAGGACGGCATCGCCGTCATTGATAAGGATAATTGCGTTGACTGCGGGACCTGCGTCGATGTCTGTCCCTCGGCCGCCATCCATATGGAGTGAAGGCTGACCGAAAGGGCGTAGGGTCATCCTTTATGCCCTGCTCTGTTTTTTCCTGCTTCGGTCCTGTACCGTAGCATGCGCGCTTCTGCGCGTTTTCCGTCCGGGCCGTCCCTCTCCTGATGATTCTTCCTGCTCTTTCGACCTGTTTTTGATCGCGCGCGGTATCGTGAGATGCTCTCTTTGATCTGTGAAAGAAACTGGCATATTCGTGAAAGCAACCTTTTAATAAACCTCTGGCTATAGTAATGCTATCCATGATTAATGTAGGTATTCTTGGTGCCACCGGAGCCGTAGGGCAGAGATTTGTCCAGCTCCTTGCAGATCACCCCTGGTTTCGCCTCCATACCCTGACCGCCTCAGAACGTAGCGCCGGCAAGCGGTATGCCGATGTGGTGAACTGGCGGCTCGACGTCCCGTTTCCCGAATCGGTCGGCGACCTGACGGTCAGCCCCACCACCGCCGAGGCGGTGAAGGACTGTGATATCGTCTTCTCTGCGCTCCCGGCCGATGTGGCGCAGGGCATTGAAGAGGATGTGGCCGCGAACGGTGTCGGCGTCTGCTCGAACGCGAGTTCGCACCGCATGGACCCTGACGTGCCGCTCGTCATCGCGGAAGTGAACCCGGATCATCTCGGGCTCATCGACGTGCAGCATGACCGCGGGCGGGACGGCTTCATCGTGACCAATCCGAACTGCTCGACGATCATGCTCACCCTCGCCCTCGAGCCCCTGCGGACGTTTGGCTTCTCGTCGGTTCAGGTGGCGACGATGCAGGCGATCTCAGGCGCCGGTTTCAATGGCGTGGCCGCGATGGATATCTATGACAACGTCGTCCCCTTCATCAGAAGCGAGGAGGAGAAGATGGCGACGGAGCCGCGAAAGATCATGGGTTCTTTTGACGGCTCAGGCGTGGAAATGGCGCCCTTCTCGGTGAGCGCATGCTGCAACAGGGTGCCGGTGATCGACGGCCATACGCTTTCTGTGTGGGTGGATATCGACCGACCCCTCGATGAGGTTAGAAAGGCATTCCTTGAGTATGCGGCACCGTTCTCAGGGCTGCCCACGCAGCCTGCAAAGTCGGTCGAGTACTTTGACCAGCCCGACCGCCCGCAGCCAAGGCTCGACCGCAACCGGGGCAGGGGCATGACGGTTTCTGTCGGAAGGTTGCGTGAAGGGGTGCGCTTTACGGCGCTCGGCCACAACACCATCCGCGGCGCGGCCGGGGCCTCGGTCCTGAACGCTGAATTAATCTATATGAAGAAGTATCTCTGATAGACTATCAGCAGAGAGAGGTGGACAATGTTGAAGGACAACACAGTATTCGTTGGAAACAAACCGGTCATGAACTATGTGCTTGCAGTCGTCACCCAGTTCAACAACGGCGCAGATGAAGTGGCCATAAAAGCCAGGGGCAAGGCAATCTCCCGGGCAGTCGACACGGCCGAAATAGCAATCAACCGTTTTCTTGAGGGAGTTGCAAAAAAAGAGATTCTTACCGGGACCGAGATGATCGACACAGACACCGGAAAGACCAATGTGTCCAGCATTGAGATCGTGCTCTCCCAGCAGCTCCGCTGAGGGGAGAAAACCAACCCTTTTTTCCCGACCAGAAAGGATATATGATCTCCTTCAGAGAAGATCGTATATGCAATCTCTGACGCGCTGCCTTGTGATCCTGCTCTTCATCGCGGCACTTGCCGTCCCTGCGGCTGCTGCGGAGAACAGGTACGGTTATATCACAGTCCAGAGCGTCGATATCGCGCTTGCCAATCAGGATGCCACGGTGACGCTGAATTATACGATCGACGAAGGTATCCAGCTCCTTGTACAGTTCCTTGGCATGAGCGATCTCCGCACGAAGGTGCTCACGATCGCAAACTTCGAGAACGCGGAGATCCTGGAGATCGATATGGATCATGCCGTCATCCGGGTAGCCGGGGCAGGCCTCGATTACGGCGACGGGGCATACTGGTTCCCGAAGCACGATTTCGGCGCGGTGATCCCCCTTATGACGGTGAGTTCGCCTCAGGACTCCCGCACTTTTGTCAACATGAGCGAGTTCCCCCGGGGAATGGGGTATTTCAGGGCGTAAACGCGTTTCTGATAACTTCTTCCTCTTTTTCTTTCTCTTCAATCCAGCGGTTGACGACCGACTGGATGTAGACGCCGGCGAAGGCCAGGACAAGTCCGCCGATCATCGCAAAGACGGCGTACTGGATCCCGATCACGTCCTTGAACGGGAAATTTTCGATATCTGAAAGGGAGAGCATGTAGATGCTGATCCCATAGATGATGATCCCGATGGCGCTGATAAAGAAGGGGAGGACGATCACCCTGCCAAGGTCGTGGGTCTCGTTGAGGTAGACGTCGATGATCCGCCCGATCGAGCCGATGAGCCCGGCCGCCGTGAACCATCCGATAGCCCCGTAGGCGAAGGTAAGAACGTAAAAGAGGAGGCCCTCGTCAGAATAGTAGACGAGGAGGCTATAGAGCCCGATGATGATGCCGACGATCACAAACAGGATCGCCGTGATATAGGAGACAAAGGTGACCCTGCCCCGGCGCAGGGCGACCTGGAGGGAGGTGATGGTGTAGCCGAAGAACTCGTCGAAACCGAGACCTTTGAAGAGGAGGTAGAATCCAATCGCCCCGACGACGACGATCGTCGCTCCTTCTGGATAGCCGATGAGGTAGGCGATCGCGTAGATGAGCATGCCGAGCCCGACCGGGATCAGGACCGTTCGTGCGACCTTCGGGTCGTCGAGGAGTTTTTTTATGATATAATAGGTGCCTTCGAGGTTTGGCATCTGGGCGACGATCACCCGCCGAATCCCGCTCACCGGAAGGCGCGACTGTATGATCGGCAGGACATACTCGTCTTCGACGCCGTCTGATATGAGGATGCAGGATGAAACGCGGGTCTTTTCCAGGACTCTGTCGAGGTCGTCGCCGATCTTGCGGTCGCCTTCGAGCATATGCATGTGGTCTCCGGTCAGGATGACGACTTCGACCTCTTCTCCCCGTCCCACAAGTTCGTCGTGGGTCTTTACGGCCTGGAAGATGGCATTGACGTCTGAATCCTCTGGGTCGGCCAGAGCGAGCGTGCTTGCTGCATCGAGACATGCCGCTCGCCCGATTATCGGGCTCCTGACGCCTGCCTTATAGCCGAGGTCGTCGTCCCGATCGATACAGAGGATAAGAGTCCTGCCGCTAACCATCTGATTAGAAATTATCTTCAAACTAATAAATAATTGCTAGAAGGTCGAAAAAAAGATTATTAAAGAAGTTTGGAGCGCTGCAGGAGAAGGATGTCGTCGGTGGTGAGTTTCTCGCCGCCCTTGAAGAGCTGGAAGATCCGTTCGGCTTCCTGGCGGACTTCACGCTGCTCCTTGGTGACCTTCGTCTTCTTCTTCTTGTTGCGCAGTCCGGAGATGACTTTGTCATAGTCCCGCAGCTCTTTCTGGCAGGTGATGAAGGCCTGGTGCTCTTCGTCAGCCGCCTCCTGTGCTTCTACAAAGCTCTTGTGCTCGGCGTCGGCCGCCTCGCGCGACTGGTCTGCCTTGCGGTAGAACTCCACCATCAGGTCGTGGTGCTTCTGTGCGAGTTCAGCGATATTGGTGACGGTGTCGTGGATGTCGGACGCTTCTTTTCTGAGGTCGCGGGCTGTCTGGAGTTTGGTCTTGAGCTCTTTATTCTGCTCAAGTTCGTCTTCCTGCTCCTTGATGGCGGCCTTCATGTGCTTGATCTTGTCGATCAGCTCGCGCTCTTTGTCGGTGGAGAAGACTTCGGTCTGCTGCCGGAACTCCATCGATTCGATCTGCCGCTGGATTTCCTTGATGCTTGAACTCTTCTGGAAGGCCGAGTGGTCCTTTTTAAAAGACTCGATCTCTTCAAAATATTCGTTGGCCTTCGCGTTGAGCTCGTTTCTCTTCTCCTTGAGCGCCTGGACCTCGTTGTTGTATTGGTCGCGGAGCTCCTTGTTTTTCTGCGCTTCCTCGACGAACTCCCGGGTCTGACCGTTGAGTTTATTTCGCTCTCGTGCGTGGGTGCTGGCCGCAGCATTCAGTTCATTACGCCTGTTTTTGTGTTGTTCAGACTCAGAAAGTGCTTTTTTTCTCTTTTCGATCAGTTCGTCCAACATGCTCTACCAATCCTCAAATTTCAATACCAGTGTATATGCGCCATCGGGCTCTGATGCACGGGAACACCTGCAGGAAGACGAGGTAATACAGAGGAAAATGATACAACAAAAGATACCTTCCGGACCAGGGGTGTGTATCCTCTGATTCGTGTGGTCACAACGCTGTTCATAGTGTTCAACTCCGATACCCTCAGGAGGCGACCGGCGAAGCCGGCGTGTCCAATTGCACCGTGGTGATCCGCGATGGGTTATACCAGGATTTCTAACAAATTGGGGTTTTCAACGTATTAATGTTTTCGCAGGGCCTCGGGCGATCCGGCCGTCTCAGCGGGGTTTTGCAGGCATGAGCGTACGCTCTCTTGCCGCGCCCGGGAGAAAAACACCGTTCTCAAAAAAAAGATCAGAGGAAGTCGATCAGGTGTCCGCTGGTGCGGTCGCCTGCCATATTTCGCTGCTGGCCGCCGCGCCCTGTCGCCATCGGCTGTGCCACAGGCTGATAATTGCCGCGGTGACCGCCAAGGATCTGAGCGCTCTTGACGCCGGTCATGATTGCCATCACCCTGACCTTGCCCTCGTAGTCATTGTTCACGCGCGCACCCCAGATCACGTCGGCGTGCGGGTCGAGCTCGTAGGTGAGCGAGCTTGCGATCTCCTCGGCGTCCTGGAGGGTGAGGTCGCTGCCGCCGGTGATGTGGATCAGGCTGCCGGTTGCCCCGCGGTAGTCGATGTCAAGGAGCGGGTGGGAGAGGCACTCGTGGACGACGCTCTCTGCCTTGTTCTGCTGTTTGCTCTCGCCCACAAGCATGCAGGCGACGCCGCCCTTGCTCATGATCGCCCTGACGTCTGCATAGTCAATGTTGATCAGGGAGGGCTGGGTGATCGTCTCTGAGATGCCCTTGACCGTCTCGGCAATGAGCTGGTCCATCACCGAGAATGCCTGCCCGAGGGGGAGGTTGGGGACATAGTTGATGAGCCTGTTGTTGTCCAGAACGATGACCGAGTCCGCGCTGCTGCTGAGCTGCTGGAGCCCTTCCTCTGCACGGAGGAGTCTGGCCTTCTCGACCTGGAAGGGATAACTGACCATCCCGACAACGATGGCGCCCTGCTCTTTGGCGATCTGCGCCACAACGGGAGCCACACCGGTACCTGTGCCGCCGCCCATACCTGCCGTGATGAAACAGAGGTCTGCTGTCTCGAGGAGCTTTTCAAGAGTCGGCCGTGCCATCTCGGCCGCCCTCTTGCCGACGTCGGGGAATCCGCCGGCACCAAGGCCCTTGGTGAGAGACTTGCCTATGAGGACGCGCTTGTCGGCCTGGATCATGTCCAGGTGCTGCTTGTCGGTGTTGACCGCAATGGTCTCCGCTCCTGACACCTGCATGTGATAGAGCCTGTTGATGGTGTTGTTGCCGGCGCCGCCGCACCCGACGATGACGATGCGTGGCTGGCCGAGGAAATCATCCTCATCGCCAATGATGCCGTCCCTGTTCTTTCCTCGTTCGATCTCTGCGTTTTTCATCGCTTCGTTTATGATGGTCTGCATTCATTGCCTCCTAAACCTTGAATGACACCTGGTCGCTTTCCCTCATCGCCCGATCTCCGCGCCTCTCGACTAACTCACGTACCGCGTGTCGTACCGCCTCTGACACGGTGGGAAATTCGCCACTATCGACAAGTCGTTGAAGCATTTCGACCTGCTGCCGGGGGAGTCTGATCGTGATCCGTTCCATCTTCTGCCTCGGGGGATCTGACAAATGGCTGGCAATTGTCTGCCAATTGTCAGACAGAATGATGCCTTCTGTCTGATCGGTGCGCCAGACTAATCAACTAACTCCTGTATGGGTTATAAATATTGCGATTTTATTTTTTTTGAAAGAGTATTGTTATATGCGATGGACTCGCAAATTTGCGATATACTGATTCTATGTCCAGAAATAACCCCGGAAAGGTGATCCATGGCGGTACGGTGCGCTGGCATCAGAGGCACTCCACGGAAAA
>ENA-ORXD01001862-ORXD01001862.1-sediment-metagenome-genome-assembly--contig:-NODE-1862-length-15607-cov-3.724404_pt1 | contig 15607 bp, 12 predicted proteins | sample MGYA00237862_ERZ511471 | MGnify/ENA metagenome assembly ERZ511471 | reverse complement strand
TTTCATCGTGGACAGCGCCCAGGAATCCATCCTGGAAGGGCTGCATGTCAATCAGCTTCTTGAGCTCAACGCCCGCCTGTACGAAGGCCGGGTCTTCGAAAGAACCGCTGCGATCGGCAGCCGCACTGAAGGCGGCTTCGCCGCCGATGCGCGTGGCCAGGTACGACCAGATATGCATGCCGGTCCAGGTATCAGCTTCACCCAAAGCGATGGGGGTGATGCCGGCATCCTTCAGTTTCTGCACGTCGTTCAGGAATTCAGACCAGGTCTGGGGGGTTTCGGTGATGCCGGCCTGCGCGAATAGGTCTTTGTTGTACCACCAGCCGACCATGCCCATGTCCCAGGGCACGCCGTAGTTCTTGCCTTCCGTGCTGAACACCGCTAAAGCGCCGGGAGCGAAGGTATCGCGCCAGGCTGCGCCGTCGGCATCCAGTGCGGGGGTGATATCCTGCAGCAATCCTGCGTCGATCTGCTCTTTCAGGGTGCCGCCGCCCCAGCTCTGGAAGATATCGGGCACCTCGCCGGACTGCATGACAGTGGTGAGCTTGGTCTTGAAAGCTTCATTTTCCAGCACCGTGATCTCGATGGTCACGTTGGGATGCTCCGCCATATAATCATCGGCCATCTTCTGCCAATCGGACAGGGCCGGGTCCTTGGTGGAAATGTGCCACCAGGTGACGGTCACTTCTTCGGCAGGAGCCTCTGCGACCGCCTCTTCTTCTACAGGAGCCTCAGCCGCCGGTTCAACGGCCGGCGCGCCCCCGCAGGCAGTGATGATGAAAGCTGCAACCAGCATTACACTAATGCACAAAAATATTTTCTTGATCATGTTTCTTCTCCAATTTGATTATCAACAAGATATAATTAGGAGCGTGCGGAGCTTGCCTCCACACAACCTGGCAGGTCTTCTCAACTGTTTGATGCAAAAGAGAAGGCCTGTTCTTTATGGGACTATTCGATTGATCTCACCTCCTTTTTCAATATTTTTCAACAACGTCCAGTGGCAGAAAAACGCTCGACTCTATCTCACTTTTTCTCCCCGCTTATGTCGCGGCAGGAATTGCGGATCACCAGCCGCGTCTGCATCCTGAAAGTCTGATCCTCAAGCGGGATGTCATTGATCAGCCTGATCAACATTTGGGTAGCAGCGTACCCCATCTCCGAGATGAATTGATCGACGGTGGTCAAGCCCAGGTGTTTGGATTCGGGAATGTTATCGAAGCCGACCAGCGAAAGGTCGTGCGGGATGCGCAGCCCCATTTCTTCAGCGATCTGATAGACGCCCATGGCCATCTGGTCGTTAGAGGCAAAGATGGCTGTGGGAGGATCGGCCAGCGAAAGCAGCTGGCGCCCGCCCTGTATGCCGGTCTTGGTAGTGTAATCTCCGGAGGCGATCAGCTGTTCGTCAATGGGCAAGCCGGCCTGCTGCAGCGCCGCGCGATAGCCCTGCAAGCGCCGCTCGGCGCTCTCCAGTTCGGCGCGACCGCTGATGTAGCCGATGCGCCGGTGCCCCAAACCGATCAGGTATTGCATGGCTTCCAGCGCGCCCTGGTAGTTGGTGGCATGCACGGAGGGAAAATTGGGATTCTTCTTCACGGGGTCGATCGAGACAATGGGTTTGTCCACTTTGTATTCAGAAGCCACCGGCGCCACCACGATGACCCCATCCGATAAGGATTTGGCCAGCACGGAGATATATTTCTGCTCGGAGGTGACATGCCCGCTCTTGCGCACGTCGCCCGAGGTATACACCAGCAGGTTGAATTCAGATTCAGCGATGGCGCGGTTGACGCCCTTCATGACCTCAATGGCGAAGGGATACGCGATATCCGGCATGATCAAACCGATCAAGTTTTTCTTATGGCTGCGCATGCTGCGGGCAGCCAGGTTGGTGGAATAACCCAGCTCGTCAATTACGGACAGGATGTGGTTCTTGGTTCCTTTCGCCACATCCACCTTGCCGTTCAGGACGCGCGAGACAGTAGAGACCGATACGCCCGCCTTTCTGGCGACATCCCGAATCGTGATTGGCCGATCTGTTTGATCTATCATCCCAGTTTTGAATATAACGTTACCGGTAAGGATACCGGCATCGTTACTGGTATTATGGCACGTTTCGAATGAAAAGTCAATATTTTTTTAAGAAATCACTGGGTGGTTTAACAATTCCAATACCCGCGAAGGTCAAGCGGCTTCATTGCACAATATATCAAGATACAAAAGAAATGGCGGCCGTTTGACCGCCATTTTGATCATATTGTGGACAATACTGAGCGAATCCTACCTCGGTATTGATTTTTTCGTTTCCCCACACAAATCTGTTCACAATTTAAGCATGATCTGCGGCAGACTGACCTGCGCGCCGTTTCTGGTCTGGTATGATTTCATCGGCCAGGCGCCAGTAGCGGTGAGAATCTCACCGCCCGAATCAGCCGCAAGGTATGTATCTTCAGTGTTCACGCCGGTGATGGTGATGAACCAGTTATAGGTCTGTCTGGGTACCATGACAGCCTCGGCATCCAGACAGAGTGAGGAGTCATTGCAGACATACCCGGTGATCCCGCCCTGAAAATGGTTCTGCCACTCATCAGGATACCCCAACTCCGCGTAGAGTCCTTTCTGCATGCTCAATATTGAGGCGAATTTCGTGCCCGGAACAGAGTGGGAGATGCAGTTAGCCGCGATGATGCTGGCTGCTTCATATTTATTGGCAATCTCTTCAGGAAGACGATCGCCAAAATAGACCGACCGTGTCAGCACGGCATTCAGTCCTTGTTTTCTCATTGCCAAAATAATCATGAGATATTTCTCGATCTTCTTTGGTTTGGCGATCAGGTGGCGGTATTTGAAGATGCGCTCATCACTGCCCAGCAGCAAAACAACCGGGAAATATCCCTCTTTAGCAAACTCGCAGGCCACCAAGCTTTCCACTTCCGTTTCAAGCATGCCCGGTTTGGTGTTGTCAACCACACCTTTCAGGATGCTTTCAGCGCGCTGATCAATGCGCCGGAAGCGCTCGATATCCCCTTCAGTCAGGGGATAGTGCAGGCGATAAAAAGCGCGCATGCTGACATGCGCGCCTTCGAGCGGAATATCTGAGAGCACCTTCTTCGCGCCGACCAACTCCAGCACGGTATCTTCCATCGACTTCCCATGCCAACGAATGAAGACTGGTTCGAAGCCCATACCCTCCAGTTCCTCTTCCAGATTCCTTGGCCCATCCATCGAATACGCCACCACATAGCGCACATCTTTCATAATGACCAGATATGCCACAGCCACATCTGAAGTCAACAGGACTTTACTCTCTCCACCGCAGGTCAGCCATGAGAAATTTGTTTGGGTGCCAATAACAACAGCATCGAATTGCTGTTTCGCCATTAGATCATAGATGCGATGCAGTTTTTCATTGGATTCGTTCAATTTTCCATCGTTCATGGGATCATCTTTCCATTAACTTCTTCTATACGCCTATTCCATCCAATCCGTGCCATTCGGATGAATGAACGCTTTGACATCCTTTTTCGCCCGCAGATTGGCAAAGGCTGTTTCCCATTCTTCCAGCTTATAGCGATTAGTGATCATGGATTTGTAATCGATCACCCCACGGGAAAGAAAATCAACGGCCTTTTTCCAGGTTTCTGCCCCATTCCAGCTCCAACCGCCATGCAGGTCCAGCTGCCCCATGGCCACTTTATCAAAATTCAACGTGATAGGCTGACCCCACATGGCTATCAAGGCAATGCGCCCTCTACCACCAGGACCGGTATTGGCAGGCTTGGCCACATCGATGCACAATTGCGTACCAGTCTGCGTTCCGGCGCAGTCTGCCACAAATTCCGCGCCGCCATTGGATAGGTCCAATAATTCCTCTAAAGGATTATCCTCATAAACAAAAGTGTAATCCGCTCCCACCTTCTTGCCGACTCCCAAACGCTCCTTGTCATCACGCAGGCCAACCAGGGCAACCTTGCGCGCCCCTCGGATCTTGGCAAACTGCACGGCCAGTATTCCCATCGGCCCGGGGCCTACCACTACAACGAAATCGCCGGCATTGATGGTATTGCGCTCCTGCAAGCAATGCAGCATACCACCGGTGACCGGTTCTACCAGAGCGGCTGCATCGAGAGGCATATCGGGAGGACAGACATGCACCACGCATTCCGGGATACGCATCAAACTGGCGTACGAACCATCTAATTCAACGCCGAGCCACCCACCAGGTGCTTCAATATCAGAAACGATCTTATCCCCTACTTTCACATTCTTAACATCCTTGCCGACCTCAATTACCACTCCAGAGTATTCGTGCCCGATAGTAACCGGTGCGCGGTAGAAATGAGTGTCATTTTGGATATTCAGGTCACTGCCGCAGACACCCGCGGCCCAGACTTTCATCAATACATCTGTAGGTCCAATTTGCGGCTCGGGAACATCAACGAGCTCTACATTGCCTTTTCCTTTTCTCATTTTTCTTACTGCTTTCATCTTGTACATTCCTTTCCTTTTTTCTGTCCAGATCAACGATCAGATCGTAGCCAAATGAATGATCTCTTCCTGGTTTGTCTTCTGCGGATCGACCTCACCGGTAATTCTGCCATCATGCATGACCAAGATCCGATGAGAAATGCCCAGGATTTCCGGGAGTTCCGAGGAAATCATGATGATGCCTTTCCCCTGCTGAGCCAACTGAGTCAGCAACCGATATATCTCCTGCTTTGCACCGACATCGATGCCGCGCGTGGGTTCATCAAATATGACGATATCAGAATCGACGAATAACCATTTCGCCAGCACGCATTTCTGTTGATTGCCGCCGCTGAGGAATTGGATCAATTGCTTCCAGTCCGGGGTCTGGATCCTCAAACGATTGACATATTCTTCCGCTAAACGTTTCTCCGTCTTTGTATTGATAAATGAATTCCGTAGAATTTTTTCGATGCCTACTAAAGAGATATTCATCCCCACCGCAAGGCTGGGAATGATTCCCTGCATTTTACGATCTTCGGGCATCAGAGCCAACTTTTTTCTGATCGCGTCTTGGATATTCTTGATTGATCTGTGATCATCCCGCACATACACGCCACCGCTGGTGATTTTATCCACACCAAAGATTGCCCGCGCCAATTCGGTCCTGCCTGAGCCAACCAGACCTGCGATGCCGAGAATTTCACCTTCATGCAGTTCGAAACTGATTTCCTCAAGTACATTTGTGATCGAAAGGTTCTCAACTTTCAGGAGCACCTTACCTTGTTTGGCAATTTTTCTTTCCGGGTAGATATTGTCAATCTCCCTTCCAACCATAAAGGAGATCAGGCTCTTCCTATCCAAGTTAGCAACGTCGTCCGTGACGATATGCTGGCCATCACGCATTACAGTCACCCGGTCGGCAATTTCAAAAATCTCCTCCAAGCGATGGGAAATATAAATCGTCGTAATGCCATCCTTCTTCAATTTGACAATGATCTCAAATAATACCTTCAATTCTTTTTCGGTCAGTGTCGCAGAAGGTTCATCCATGATCACCAGCCTGGCTTTGCGGCTGAGCGCTTTGCATATTTCAACTACCTGTTTTTTAGCCACGCTAAGGTCCGATACAACTGTGTCAACGCCGATATCGATACCCATTGAGTCAATCAGTTGTGCGGCTTTGTGCTTGGTATCCTTCCAGTTAATCATGCGGCCAATAGGAGAAGGATTTTCAATCGGCGAGCCCAGAAGAATGTTTTCAGCCACTGTGAGTTCTTCTACCAGGCGCAGTTCCTGATGGACCGTACTGATGCCCAAGCTGATGCATTCCACCGGCGAGAGATCTCCTATCTCCGAGCCGTCAAAAACGATGCTACCGCTGTCTTTCGTATATGCGCCGGAAATGATCTTGATCAAGGTAGATTTTCCGGCGCCGTTTTCACCCACGATGGCGTGCACATCTCCCCTACGAATCTCCATCGAAACATTTTTCAATGCCTGAACGCCGGGAAATGATTTATTCAGGTTCTCAATTACCAGAATCGAATCTGTTTTCATAATAACCGCCGTCTAACGGGTTTTCTTATTGCGGAATACGTCATTCCAGATGGCAATGATAAAGACCACGCCCTCAATGATCTGTTGGGCGAATGGATTGATATTCATGATCGTCATTCCATTGACCAGCATGGCGACGAAAAGCGTTCCAAAGAAAACGTTCAGCGCCTTTCCTTTGCCGCCCGAAAAACTGACCCCGCCTAGAACGACAGCAATGATGGCGTCAAACTCGTAGCCGATGGCTGCATTTGGCTGGCCGGATCCTAATCGGGACATGAGAAGGATGCCTGCGATGGATGCCATGAAGCCGCAAATAGCATACGCCAGTGTTTTGATCTTGACGCAGTCAATGCCGGACAAATAGGCAGCTTCTTCATTCCCGCCAATAGCATAAAAGAAACGGCCGATTTTCTTCTTTTCTGAAATGATAATCGCGATAATATAGACAATGGCCATCACTAAAACAGGAAACGGAATTCCCCAAATAAACCCCCTGCCAAAGAAATTATAGCCCTTGTCCAATGACACAATCGGATATGCATTGGTGCTCATGTAGACAATACCCCGCACATATAAATAGGAACCGAGTGTGGCGATGAACGGCGGGATTTCCAATTTGGAAACCAAGATGCCATTGATCACTCCAACCAGTATGCCGACCAGCAGTCCTACAAGAACAGCAACCGGCCACATCGCAATACCGCCGGCCTTGATGATCATTGCGAACAGAATGCCCGCCAGGGCTGCGGTTGAACTGATGGATAGATCAATCATGCCGGAAATGATCACAAAGAATTCGCCGGCGGCCAGGATGCCATAAATGGCCGACTGGCGGAAAACATTGACCATGTTGTTCAAGGTCAAAAAATTCTGAGCCGTAAAAGACAATAAAACGAAAAGGCCCAGTAAAATATAGATGATTGCATAATTCTGACTGGAAACAGCCAGGAACTTTTTAAGATTTTCCTTATATCCTCTTTTGGTGATTTCTGTCGTTGCCATCGACGCTCCTTGATCTTTTCATTGCTGTATTTGCCACATCGCTGGTGTTACAACAGGTCAGCGATGTGGCATTTGTTTTCTACAATCTTACTTTAAATTATGGTGCGGTATAACCAAGAGCCGTGAAGTATTCCACAGCATTTTCGGTGGTAACCACATCAGTTCCTAAATTCATTTCGAAGGTGAATTCCTTGCCTTCATTTAGATAATCGGCAACTGCCTGAACTGACGCTTCTGCGAGGATTGTTGAAGGTGTGATAATCGCACCTTTGAGATAGGGTTTGTCGCCAGCCATATTGTCCAATGTCTCCTGGCCCCAGCCTTCAGTGTAAACTGCGACGGAGGCAGGGTCAACACCCGCGCCATCCAAGGCAGCGATAACACCGAAAGCCATTTCCTCAACCATCGGATACCAGATCACAGTATCGGGATTGGCAGTCAAGACATTTTCTGCGATAGCCATGGAAACGTCACGGTTGCTTTCACCGTTCTGTTCGGCAACATACACTGCATTGGGAGCAGTTTCCAAAAGGCCTTTCTTCCAGCCTTCATAGCGCATCTGATGAACCAAGTTTCCGGGTTCCCAGAGAATGGCCACTTTCCCTTCACCACCATAATTCTCATTCAGGAATTCGCCTGCCATTACGCCCAGGTCGTATCCAGCCTTTACTTGATCGAATTGCACCCAGGCATCAACATTGGTCAGATCTTCCAAGCAAAGTTCAATGCAGACCACCTTGATACCCATTTCGTGAGCTTCAGCGACAATGTCTGTTGTAGCGGAAACATCCACCGGGGCATAAACGATCGCATCCACTCCTTGAGATACAAAAGTCTCAATCTGCTGGAGCTGGGTTGCGCTATCGCCATCTGCATCGGCTACCAGGAATTCAAGCCCGTTAGCTTCGGCAGTATCTTTGGCAGTTTTTTCAAGGTCCTGCCACCATTCATCCCGGCGGAAGTACATTCCCAGAGCGACCTGCTTTTTGCCGTCTTCAACTTCTTCCATCGCCTCTTCGGGTGCAGCCTCTTCCATTGCAGGCTCTTCAGGAACAGCTTCTGTCTGGCAGGCTGAAAACAACATGCCAAAGACCAATAAAACGCTCAAAACAACTAAACTTTTACGCATTTCTTCCTCCAAAAATTTTTTTTGATTTTCAGTTTGGTGTTCAATTTTTTTTTATCGCTCGAGTTTTCCTCCTTTCCAAAGGTCATAACATAATTATCCATTTCGCGTGGAATGCAATCGATTTATGTCATACGTATGCATCAACATGGGTTTTTCACGATGATTCCTTTCCGCGATCCACTGGTTATCCTTATTTGTTATAAGCTGTTGAGTTATTAACTCTCATCAAAAGCAACGTAACGCTTTTCACGATTTGACTTTTTAATCATCTCAAGGACCTTTACGACGCTGCTGGCTTCTTCCATACTGATAAAATGCTCGATCTCTCCCTTGAGGAATGGATTCAGATCTCGGTAAAATCCCCCCTCGATTCCGGATTCCTTCACATCGATGAGTTTGACATTCTCAACAAGCTGTTCGCCATTGTCCTTGATATAAGAGATTTGCGCTTCATCCCAGAAGGGTTCTTTCTTTCCAGCGACGTAAAAAGCACCTTTCGTGCCCGAAACCTGCCAGCGCGGGGAAGGAATGCGCGCATTATTGCTGCATTCAACCTGGCAGACGACATCATCATAATCCAGCAAAGCGAAGAAATAATCATCAACCTCTTTGCTCCACACCCCGCTTTTCAATACGCCGTAAACTCCCTTGGGCTGCTTGCCCATCAGCACAGCAATTTGATCCACAAGGTGCGGGCCCCAATCATAGAGCATTCCGCCGCCATATTTGGCCTTAATGCGCCATGGATTGGCTGCCCCCTCAATGCCCCATTCCGGCCAACCCGCATCACAAAAAGTAGCCCTGGAATCTATTTGCAGGATCTTGCCCAGTTTTCCGGATTTAATTACTTGCTGAAGCAAGAGAAATTCACGATCCCAACGGCTGCTATGATGCACAAATAGATGTTTTTTGTTCTCTTTTGCGGCAGCCATCATGCGGACCGCGCTGTCATAGGTCATCGTCATCGGTTTTTCAACAATAACATTCTTGCCTGCCTTTAGGCACTTAATGGTCAATTCTTCATGGGTGTCATGCGTGGTCACCACAACCACGAAATCCAGTGATTCTTCCTTCTTCAAAAATTCATCCACATCCGTATAGAAATTGGCATCGTACATCCGCTTCAATTCTTCCACACGCTCAGGATTCTTCTCGCAACCAGCGACAAACTGCAGCTCGTTTTGCGGTGTCATCCAGCCAATATGGAAGATACCCATCTTCCCCAAACCGATGATACCCATTTTCAGCATTTTTCTTCCTCCGAATTTATGGTCAAACGATTAGTTCTTCAAAATCTTCTTATTTCTGTTTCATTGGGCCGGTTGAATCACGGATGATCAACATCGGCTCCAACGAGATGTACTTTTCACTTTCTGAAAGCGGCTCACCCTCGATCATTTTGATTAGCATATTGGCCGCAATCTCAGCCATTTCTCTAACGGGTTGGCGGATGGTCGTCAAAGATGGAATTGTGTAATCTGCCAATTCAATATCGTCAAAACCAGCCACTGAAATATCTTCTGGCACTTTCAGGCCGGATTTGGAAATTGCTTTTAAAACACCAACTGCCATGCCGTCATCCGCCGCAACAATGGCGGTTGGTACAGCATCGCTGGCCAGCAGGGCATTCATGGCTTTGAATCCGCCATTAAAGTCATTCCGCTCGGCTTTGATGACCTTGCAAGTCAGTTTAGGATTATTTTCGCTCAGCTGCGAGAATGTCTCGAGGCGCTCCTGGATATCACCGATGGACCCGCCATCTATGAAAGCCATTTGCGTATGGCCAAGGGCAAGCAGATGTTCTATAATCAGCCTGGTGCCTTTTTCGTTGTTGCAGTTGACAAACGGGACTTTTTCTTCCTGGTTTCCACGGCACATGGTAATTGCCGGATGACCCTCTTCGCGGATTTCATTGATATATTGCATATCATCAAAAAGATCGCCCAAAAAGATCATTCCATCACATTGTCTGGAATCCAGGATGCGCGTAAGCTCGCGGCCTTCAGTGGGATCGCTGTGAACATGCCCGAGGATCACGTTAAACCCTTTTTGTTTGAATGTAGAATTTATCTCCTTGATCACTTCTGCAAAAAAAGGATCAGAAATCTCACGCACAATCAATCCAATCAGGTTTGTTCCTTCTCCCCTCAATGCCCGCGCAATAGGATTGGGTGAATAACCTAAATTGCGGGCAATTTGCTTGATTCGATTGGCTGTTTCCTCGCTGATTAGAGAGGATGGTTCATCTGAGCTTAATACACGAGATACTGTGCTCTGTGAAACCCCCGCAATCGAAGCGATATCTTTACCTGTAACCCGTTTTTGAGTCATCTTTTTTGCCATCACTTGAAGGTATTGTATCACAAAATGCAATCGTATGCTATAATACGTATGCATAAAAATCCTTAAATTTTGCCACAGCCAAGCATGCTCACCTTGCCAGGAAGTGTTTAAGAAATATTTTATGACTAAGGAGACAAGAAATATGAATCCCAAAGATCCCATTTTAGAAATTAAAAAAGATGTGGTTTTGAATTTATATGAAACCATGCTCAAGATCCGAATGTTTGAAACCAGAGAAAAGGATCTAATTCAAACGGAACAGGAGGGATTTGCCCACTCTTATGTCGGAGAAGAAGCGATTGCTGCGGGCGTCTGCGCAAACTTGCGCAAGGATGATTACATCACCAGCACGCACCGCGGTCACGGCCATATGATCGCAAAAGGCGGTGAAATGGGCAAAATGTATGGCGAATTATATGGCAAGGTGAATGGCTATTGCATGGGCAAGAGCGGTTCATTGCACATAGCCGATTTTGAACTTGGCGTGTTGGGCGCAAACGGAATTGTCTCCGGGGGTATCCCAATCGCTGTCGGAGCGGCCTACTCCAGCCAAATGCGTAAAACAGACCAGGTTTCAGCAGCTTTCTTCGGGGAAGGCGCCATGAATCAGGGTTTGTTTCACGAAGCTGCCAATATGGCTTCCATCTACAGATTGCCGGTTGTTTTCGTCGTGGAGGTCAATCACTGGCAATGCGGCGTGCGCTACGAAACAGTCTATCATCCAGATGTCATCAATAACATCGCAGTGCGAGCGCAATCCTATGGATTTCCCGGGACCAATATCAAAGGGAATGATGTTGTGGAAGTTTACAAAACCGCGAAAACAGCCGTCGAACACGCACGCTCAGGTAAAGGTCCCTATCTCATTGCCTGCTACACCTATCGCATCGAAACCCACTTCATGGGCGATATCGATATACGCCCAAAGGAAGAAGTGGATGAGTGGCGCAAGAGCGATCCGATCAACGATCTGGAAAAAAGAATGATCACGGAAGGCATCATTTCCGGCTCAGATATCGAGGATACCAAGGTGCGTATATCGGAATTGGTAGAAGAGTCAATTGAGTTTGCCCGCCAAAGCCCCGCGCCAAAGCCAGAATCTGCGCTTGAGCATGTATATGCAAAATATCCCTAAGCCTATTAATTTATTTTTATGGAGATGATTAACATGAGAAAAATTGAATTCCGCGAAGCGATCCGCGAAGCTATGCAGGAAGAAATGCGAAAAGATCCTTTGCTTTACCTGATGGGGTATGATGTTGGGGAATATGGCGGGGAATTCCGTGTTTCAAATGGAATGTATGCGGAATTTGGCGATCGGCGCGTGCAGGATGCACCCATTAACGAAAATGGAGAAATCGGTTTAGCTGTTGGCGCAGCTATTACCGGTTGCAGAGCGATCGTTGAAATCCCCTTCATGGATTTTATCCCGATGGCGATGGACGCTATCGTCAACCAAGCTGCCAAATTTCATTACACTTTTGCCGGCCAGCGGTCTGTACCGATAGTGATCCGGACTGCGCAGGGTGGATACATCCGTGCAGCCGAGCAGCATTCCCAGTGTTTTGAAAATTGGTTTGTCCATGTCCCTGGATTAAAGGTGGTCATGCCCTCCACAGGTTATGACGCGAAAGGCCTGCTTAAATCTGCGATTGCAGATCCCAATCCGGTGATCTTTGTCGAGCACAAATTCATGTTCCCCATGAAATTTGAGGTACCTGAAGAGGAATACACCATTCCGCTTGGGTCTGCGGATATTAAAAAAGAAGGCAAAGATGTCACCATCATCGCCACCTCCTATATGGTTCACCTGGCGTTAAACGCCGCTGCCAAGCTCGAAAAGGAAGGCGTATCAGCCGAAGTGGTGGATCCCCGGAGCTTGGTGCCGTTAGATGAAGAGAAAATCCTCGAATCAGTTAAGAAGACTAACCGGGTTGTCATTGTGCATGAAGCGCATGTGCGCGGAGGCTGGGGCGGAGAAATGGCCGCCATCATCGCAGATAAGGCTTTTGCCTATTTGGATGCGCCCATAAAGCGCGTAGGCGCTAAGGATGCCCCAATCCCCTTCCCGCAAGTCCTGGAAGAGTATATCCTGCCAAGCGAAGCGGATATCCTGAATGCGGTCCACGCTATCCTCAAGCAATAAAAGGCTGAAAAATCCATGATCACCAAAATCATTATGCCGCAAATGAGCCTTACAATGCGGTTCGGCATTGTTTCGGCTTGGTTAAAAAAAGAAGGGGATGCGGTTTCTCGTGGCGAACCGGTTTGCACAATTGAAGGAGACAAAGCTTCAGTAGATATTGAGGCGCCCGCATCAGGTGTCTTGCTGAAGATCCTAGCGCAGCCAGGCGAGGAATTCCCCGTCAAACAGCCAATAGCATACATTGGCGACGCGGGGGACGAGATCGTTACGGAACCCGATCAGATTTCAGAGCCCTCAATAGAGTCTCCTAAAGCCCACGCCCAACAGCTGTCAGGATCATCAGACGAACGGATCAAAGCCTCACCGGTTGCACTAAGACTTGCTAAGGAAATGGGCATCGACCTTTCGCAGATTAATGGCACAGGGCCTGATGGATTGATCGGCAAGGAAGACGTGCTTGCTTTTCAAAACAAAAAACCGGCAGAGAAAGTACCCGCGAATGAGGAAACCAGGCTGGAGCTTAATTCCATCCAGAAAGTAATTGCCTCGAGAATGGGCCAGAGCAATCGTGAGATTCCTCATTTTCATCTTACATCGACCTGCTGCATGACAAAAGCAAATGAATTCCGTAAAAAGGCCAATCAAACACAGGTTGACGGAATTCACATTACATTGACAGATTTGCTGCTCTGGGCAGTAAGCCGGTCCCTGGTTCAGCATCCCTTGCTGAATTCCACCTTTGCGGAAGATCATATTGTGATCCACAGCCAGATCAATCCCGGGTTGGCCGTGAACACACCCAAGGGGTTGGTAGTGGTCGTTTTTAAAAACGCTGACGCCAAATCACTGCCCGCCATTGCCAAAGAGAGAAGTGAATTGATTGAAAAAACAATGAGCGGCAAACAGAGTGCTGACGATCTTTCAGATTGTACATTCACGATTTCCAATTTAGGCATGTTCGGGGTCGAGGCTTTCGATCCGATCATTTCCCCGGGTCAGGCCGGCATTCTGGGTATCGGCGCGTTGAAAAAAGAGGTCTTCATGGATGAAGAGGGAAAAACTTCAGCCATTGAAACAGCTGCCATAACACTGGGATGCGATCACCGCGTTGTGGATGGCGTCAGCGGAGCAGAATTTCTGGCGTCCTTAAAGACATTGATGGAAAATCCGGCGAACATGTTTGCCTGAACGCACACAGTCTTTGATATCATCAACAAACATTAGGAGATTTCATGGAAGAATTATTTTTGATAACAGAACCAAACCGGCATTACGGCTGCCGTATCAATGACGATATCGTGTGGAATGGCATTCATTCCATCCTGATGCAAAATGAGCTGTTGCAGATACTGATTCATACCGGCAAGGGATCTGAAATTACGCAATTTTTGTATAAGCCCCGGGATATAGATTTTATCTGGCACAATCCTCACGAATTGCATAATCCGGCATTGTTCACGACATCTGCCGGGGATGACGCTTCGCCACTGTTCGATCATTGGTCCGGCGGCTGGTTCGAAGCAGTCCCTAACGCCGGCCCGGCCTGCACTTACAAAGGCGCCCCTTTGGGATTCTTTGCCGAAACTATCAACATGCCCTGGCATTACAAGATCCTGCAAGACGACCCAGGCTGCGTCAAGGTGGCACTTTGGGCAAGAACCTACCGAACTCCATTTATTCTTCGCAAAACATTGACGCTGAAATCGAATATCGCCGCCCTTTTCATCGAAGAGCAATTGGACAATGATAGCAAGGAAGACATGGAATATATGTGGATGCACCACCCCGTGCTCGGGTCACCCTTCCTGGATGAAACCTGCCGCATCGACTGCCCGGATTGCAAAGTGAATATCTGGATCGATGAAGATGGGCCGGGATACCGCATGGAATTAAACCAAGAAAGCACATGGCCATTCGTCAAAGGTTTGAATGGTGAAAAGGTCGACCTGCGCAAGGTACTCAGCCGCGATGCCGGCACAATGGACAACTCCTACCTATCCGAATTCAAAGAGCCTTGGATCAGCGTCACCAACCCGACCAAAAAACTGGGGTTCGGCTTGGCGTTTGACCCTGAAATGTGGAAATACATCCTGCTGTGGCAGGGGTACGGCGGTGGAAGCGGGTATCCCTGGTTCCATCGCACTTACCACCTGGGTGTTGAACCCTGGTCAAGCTACCAATGCGCCGGACTGGAGAACGCCATTAACAATGGAACTGCCAGAACCCTCAAAGCCGGTGAAAGCGTAAAAACCTGGCTCACAGCCGTCATTTACCAGAGCGATGACCAGGTCAACCGAATTACAAGAGATGGAAAGGTGGCGTTTGCGGAATGACCTCAACTATCGATAGAGAAAAATTGTTCCGTTACTGCCGCATCCCAGTGGATGAACTTGAGAACCACCCGGATGCCAAAGTGAAGATCAAGATCTTTGAAGACAAAGACCAAGTACACCGCTGGGCTGCTCAGGACATGCTGGATGAGGTGATCAGAAACAACCATGCAAACGGGTTCACCAGCTGGATCCTGCCCTGCGGCCCAACCAAACAGTACGGGTATTTCACGCAATGGGTTAACGAACAAAAGGTCAGTCTGAAAAACGTCCATGTTTTTCACATGGATGATAATCTGGATTGGCAAGGGCGTCCGCTGCCGCTTGAGCATCCCTTCTCGTATGAAGGCTGGATGCGAAGGAATTTCTATGACCCGATTGACCCGCAGCTGGCCATTCCAGAAGAACAGCGGCATTTCCCATCCATCTATGATATTGACGGAATCAGCAGCGAGATAAGTACACTTGGCAAGGTAGATACAACCTATGGCGGAATCGGCTTTCGGGGTCATATTGCCTTCAATGAACCGCCGCTTTCTCCCTGGTACAGCGTAACTCTTGATGAGTATAAACAATCCAAAACCAGAATAATTCCCCTCAACGATGACACAATTGTGGCACTCAGCCACA
>ENA-ORXD01001860-ORXD01001860.1-sediment-metagenome-genome-assembly--contig:-NODE-1860-length-15624-cov-3.599923_pt1 | contig 15624 bp, 16 predicted proteins | sample MGYA00237862_ERZ511471 | MGnify/ENA metagenome assembly ERZ511471 | reverse complement strand
TGTCTAGAATTTTCTTAATCATGGTTTTATATCTCCAAGCATAAATTGCATTACTTCTTTTTGTGTTGTTTTTTCATTATTTTCTAATTCACCAGTGATCTTTCCATCTTTCATGACAATAATCCGGCTACATATCCGCATAATTTCTGGTAAATCAGAAGAAACCACAATAATGCTTTTGCCATTATCTGCAAGGTCATTTATTAGGTGATAAATCTCTGCTTTTGCTCCAACATCAATCCCTCTAGTTGGTTCATCAAAAATTAAGATCTCACTGTCTGTTAGAAGCCATTTTCCAACAACCACTTTTTGCTGGTTTCCCCCACTCAAGAATCTGACAATTTTTTCAATCGAGGTGGTTGCTATCCGCATCTTATCTATAATTTTTTTTGAAGTTGTCGCTTCTTTTGGGAGTTGTATGACAAATCCTTTGCTTACAGAAGACAAATTTGCCAATGTAATATTATTCGATATGGTCATACCAAGCACTAACCCATCTACTGCGCGATTTTCACTTAGATAGGAAACCCCTTTTTTGATTGCATCTTGAATGCTATTTCCTTTCAGACTTTTCCCCTCTATGAGGATTTCACCAGAATCTGCCTTGTCAGCGCCAAAAATAATCTTCATTAATTCTGTTCGTCCTGACCCGACAAGACCTGCAAACCCAAGAATTTCCCCCTTGTATGATTTAAATGAAATATCTTCAATTTTGTTCTTTTTTGATAGATTTCTAACTTCTAATGCAAGTTTCCCTATTTTTTTCTTTTGAGGTACAGAATATTCTTCTAATGTTCTACCAATCATCATTTCAATTAGATCGGATGTATTAACTTCGCCAACATCTACACTGTTTACAACTTTCCCATCCCTCAGCACTGTAATCCTATCGGCTATCTGAGGAATTTCTTGCAACCTATGTGATATATAGATAATTGAAACTTCCTGTGTTTTTAATTTTTTGATGATTCTAAACAGTTCCTGGATATCCTTATCAGATAAGGATGAGGTTGGCTCATCCATGATTAGAATTTCCTTTTTAAATATCAACGATTTTGCTATTTCAACCGATTGTTGTTTTGCTATGCTCAAATCTTTGATTAAATCCTCTAGCCGTATTTGAACTTTAATTCTTTCAAGAACAGCTTTTGCTTTCTTTTTCATTTCACGGTTATCGATCGATATATTTCTACAAATTTCATCTCCAAGAAACAGATTTTCAATTACTGTCATAGATGGAACTAGATTCATTTCTTGATAGATTGTGCCAATCCCTAAATTTTTTGAATCCTGAGATTTATCAATTTCTACTTTTTTTCCCTTTATATAAATTTCCCCTTTGTCTAATTTCAAAGCCCCGCTAAGAATTTTTATCAACGTTGATTTTCCAGCACCATTCTCTCCTAATAGACAATGTACTTCGCCCTTTTTTAAATTAAATGATACATCGTCTAACGCTTTTACACCAGGAAAATACTTAGAAATATTATGCATTTCGAGAATGAACCGGTTTTCCAAGAAAACCTCCAGGTACTAAATTTTTAGTATTTGGTATTAATTTATTTAGCTATTATATACGAATGTTTCTCAAAATGCAACTGGATTCTAAATTATTTTAATAATAATTCCCGCCTATTTTTTTTGTTAGTGCTAGAAGTATTCTGCAGATTTTCAATGATTTATTGGCTTACAAGTTTGTCTTTCAATTAATTTTACTGTGACTAATTGTTTAATTCTTTCAACTGTTTTGCTATGGATTTTCTGCATCAATCTATCAACCGCTAAATCGGCAATCTTTTGTTTAGAAACATCAATTGTAGTTAACCCCGGTATTATTAAACTGGCGGCTTCAATATTATCAAACCCTATAACTGAAATCTGATCTGGTACTTTAATTCCCATGTTGATCAATTTTTTTATTGATTTTATTGCCATATGATCATTTTCTGCAAAAATGGCTGTCGGCAATTTTCCCTTTTTTCTAAAGGCTCCATCAATATTATTAAATGTTGTTTCTATATCAGGGATAACACTAATTATGTTATCCTCTTGAAAATTCACACCATTTTTTTTCAAAGCAGCAAAAAATCCCTTTTCACGCATTATGAAATTATTAATTCGATTCGCGGATTTTATATACATGATATCTCTATGTCCAAGTTTGCATAAATAATCTCCCGCCAAATATGCGCCCTGAGTATTATCCATTACAACACAATCTAAATCTAGATGGGTTATTAAAGTATCAACAACGATGATCTCTTTATTATATTGATTGATCAGAGCAACATCTTCTTCTGGTATGCCAGTAGCAATTAGTAAAACACCAGAAATCCTTGGTTCACTAAATATTTCCGTTAATTTTATTGCAAGATCTTTATCTGCATTAATGGTTTTCAACCATAAATGATAGCCGATGTCGTTTACTTTCGTCTCTAGTTTTTGAATTAGTTCTGAATAAAATCCTCTGGATATTTCAGGAAATACTTGTGGAGTAACCCCACTCTCCCTAATCTTCTCATTCCTCCAGCATATTAAAAGTAAGATTGTTTTTGCTTCTGGACCATTTCTATTTTCCTGATTGATTGCTCTTAATGGATATCCTAGATTTGTGGCAATCTTGATGATTTTTTCCCGTGTCTCATCACTTATTCCGGGTTTATTATTCAATGCCAGCGAGACTGCTGCTCTAGAAACACCTGCTTTCTCAGCAATATCTTTGCCTTTTATGGCCATATTATTTTCCTAAAATCTATTCAGAATATTTAATGATTATTGACCGCACTTTGCGTAAAATAATTGTTATTTATATAAAAAATATACTTAATTAACACTTAATTTATTATAAATCAGTTTAGAGTAATAGTAAAGCGAAAGAATGTAATGTAAAATATTGATGAGTTGAATTTATTTCTCTTTTTTCATTTTACTTTGGTTGTTCTAACAATGTTTGGATTGGTAAAACAATCATTCAAATCTTTAGCGCAAGTAGAGAAGCTGAAAATGACTGCTCCCCCTTCTCCTGCTTGGAACCAATGCACAATCCCTGGCTTGATCATAATCTGATCTCCAGGGAGCATTACTATTTCGTGTCTGGCAGTATAAAACATTTCCCTATTGACGGGCAATTTGCCAAACCTCATACTTGCTTCTCCAGGACAATAAAAATAGAGTGTGCCTTCGATTACTCTAATTACTTCTTCTTTGCCTGGATTGTCTCCAATACTCGGATGCCAATGCTCAGGAAGTGTTTGCCGAGGAAAGAGGGCAATTATCTTAGTACTTATTCTCTCGGTATTAAAAAATGTCAGGATTTGACCACCCTCCAAATCTAGAGCACTTAATCCAAAATCAGAAACGTTTATTCTGTTTTTTTCCTCTTCAGTTATCTTGATTCCTGACTTCGCTATCATCTTAGCAGCACGTTTTTGTGCAATGGAGTATTCTTTTCTGGTCAGCATAAATCCACTTCTTATTCTCGCATATATTAAATAATTATTTATACAAATGTTTTTATATAATCCAGGACATCAAATGCATCTCTTTCATGCATCATCTCAAATAATTTGCCCTCATTAATTTTTTCTGTTATTGAAATCATGTAATCCATCCACTCAAAAGTTTTTTCCATGATTTTGATGGGGTCATGTCTTTGAGGAAAAACATCAGCAGTCATCCATCCATGATATTCAACTTTATTCAGATAGATAATGAACTCAAGAAAATCCCAGAAGTTGATTGTCCCCGGTACAAGATCCCAATCCCAATTTCGATTATTGTCATTAATGTGAACATGGAATAATTTTCCTGTGCATCCAAGAAATGCAACAGTATCAGCCGGTACTTCCAAACTTTGGAAGGCATGACCTGTATCCAAGGTCACCCCAACATTTTTCTCTGCAACAATATTACACAGGTATGCAATCTTCCCGGCATTGTTCAGCAAACAATGGACTCTGGGTTCCGACGACTTATATTCGAGACTAATTTTTACATCAGGTCTGTATTTTGCTGCTTCTTTAATTCCTTCAACGGTGTTATTAAAAGCCTCTAAATAATCAATTTCGAAAGGATAATCCGAACCATCATTCAAGAACGCCGATTGCACCAAATGACAACCAAGTTCAGCTGCGCAATCCATTGCATCTTTCATATATTTGATGGCCTCTTTTCTTATTTCTGAATTAGGGTTGGAGAATGAACCGAAGAGAAATTTCTTTTCTGACTTTACATTAAGGTTTACTGCCGAAGTAGATAGTCCATAATTCTCTAAAAGTTTTTTTAGTTTCACCGGGTCATTGAAATTTTGTGGATAGACTACCTCCAATCCCGAACAACCCTTTATTCTTGAAGCAATTTCAACAATTTCTTCAATATTTCTTGGTGGTTGATAATCAATAAAACGATCTTGTAGTTTACTGAGGAAACCAGTTATTACTGCATACTTCCTATTCATATTAATACCCTTTCAAAAATTAACATTTTAAAGAAATTTTTCTTTAATACTTGGATACTAAATATTACTAAAGTACTTATAAATAATACCATTTAAGACTAAATATATTTAGTATTCTTCCGATATTATATCAACATTAAATCAAATATTCGTTCGCAATTGATGATCAATGGCATTCCGAACACAGCACACTTTTCAATCATCCTTGCCATTAATAACGGATAGTTCATTCCTTTCCGCAAAATTCTTACAGAATCCATAATCCCCCCGGTTATATTTTAAATGCTAAGAGAATCCTCCTGTGCGTGGATTCGGATATAGATTTTTCGATACTTCCTTAATTCTTTCTTATATTGATTATCTTAATCAAAGATTAGTAGAATTAGTGCAGCGCCTAGAGATAGTGATGATAATTAAGTATGATTCAAATTTGAAAAGGGAGATTGTGAAAGAATTCGAAATTTTTACTACTTTTTTTACGACCAAAGCTCATCGCACCAAATTTATTAAAGGTCATTTGGTGGAGGAATGGTCACGCTTATACCCTTTTTTATTTGATAAGCGCGATAAAGAAATAGCAATTCATCAAAAGCATCTTGGCATTCATTACCACGAGTGGTTTGCGGCTATTATGCTATTCCATATAAGAGGTTTGTATAGCCTAATTGAAGCGTATGCGTACAAGTCCCACAAACGAAAAAGAAGGATTTTAGAATCACTTGTTTCTCATGATGTCCTTGATTTCATCGCGAGCAGGGGAATTTCTTCTGTCACGCAATGCCCCGACCTATTTATTTATAAACCTGATGGAAGTGAGTGGTTCTTTTGCGAGGTCAAGGGACCAAAGGATAGATTACGCGAAAAACAAATTACCTTGTTCCAAGAACTTGAACGAGCAACCGGCAAGAATATTTATTTGATAAGCTTTATCAATCAGGAAAAATAGATTTATGAATATTTTTTCAGGGGTGGCTGACGGGAGTCGAACCCGCAACCCCTTGATTCACAGTTATGCTTATGGCAGGCTACAAGTTTTTTTGGCGTCAATAGCTTCTATTTTTGGGTACTAAACCCATCTTCAGCGTCCATATTGTCCATAATATCTACACGAATTTCACACAAGATTTATATAAATCAATCGAGAAATGCGGCTTAAATTATTTTCTAATTAACAAGACCCTCTATTTTCGCGTTTACCAATCTTGTTGTGTATCCTTTTTTTGGAATTTATTTATATATCCTGATTCTAAGATTTGAAATCGGTAAGTTAGGAATTCAATGCAAAATATTATTCTTTCTTGCTTATCAAGGAAATTTAGAAAAATATCAAAGCGATTCTGATTCTTCGAGACCGTCTTATATTAAACGATTAGCCGCGAATAATTCAATGAGCGTATTACTACTTGAATTGAGTCTATGTTAATGCAATAATATCATTGTTACTGTTCTTCATAAAATTTTCAAAAAACTATAATTTATTCTGATTACTTGTCTTTAATCAAGGGATAAAAATATGTGGATTTTGATATCTGAAGGATTATCGTTTTTGTTATTTGTCTGGGGTGTATTTGAACTTTTTTCTGGACTTGCTTTTTGGGAAAAATTTATCCATACGAATTTTTCGAAAAAGAGCAAGAAATTTATTGCACGAATCTTCGGGCTCATCTTAATAATCTTAGGGGGATTCTTGATGTTCTCATTCCGTGCCGAGCTTAGTACGCAAGGAATATTTCCGGTATTAATAATCGTGAGTTTTGGTTTATTACTTTTACAATCCATCCTGGTAATTATTTTTGGTCAAAAAGGGATGACAGAGCAAATTAAAGAATTAATAGGATCATTCAATGACACTTTCTACATTGATGAAGAGAATTATTCCGAGTTGCCTATAAGAGTTTGGGGGATGTTAATTTTAATAATCTCAGTTTTCATTGTTGCCTGCGTATTAAGCAGCACTTTTCTTTAACAAAAACAACGACCATCGGTGTTAAGAAGAAAAAGTTATATAGGTGGGAGATCTGTGTTTCAATTGCAGGTTGTTATTAAATCATTGTAATTGCCTTAGCCTTTCTATAAGTTGGCTAGACAACTATTAAGCTCTGTCTTAGGTAGATCCGAGTCATTTAATCCCTGAAATACAAAACGAAGCAATCAAATTAATTGACGATTTAATCACCTTAATCCCTGTTGAGTTGCACATACGTTGAACACGAAATGGCATTGAGTATATTGATAATCCCTCACTATATATAGGGGTGGCTGACGGGTAAGGCTCCCCTAAAATAGTACCAAGGATAAGTAGACAAAAAAGGAGCCAGCCATGCGAAAGAGCAGGTACAGCGAAAGCCAGATCATACAGATACTCAACGAAGGGGAATCCGGGATGCCGATCGGAGATCTATGCCGGGAACACGGGATCAGCCGATCGGCCTACTACAAGTGGAAAGCGAAATATGGGGGCATGAATGTCAACGAGCTAAAGCATCTGCGGGAATTGGAGACGGAAAACCGCAGGCTGAAGCAAATGTACGCCGAGTTGAGTTTAGATCACAAGATCCTAAAGGACATCGTCTCAAAAAAGCTGTAGAGCCCGACGTTCGGCGGGAAATGGCAAGGTATGCCATAGAAACCCACCAAACCAGTGAGCGTCGGGCTTGCCACTTGGCTAACTTGAGCCGCAATGCTTTTCGATATATCAAAAAGAAAACGGATGACCTGGAAATTCAAACCAGGTTATTGCAAATAGCTGAAGAACATCCCCGCTGGGGTTTCAGGAAAATGGCCGCCACCCTGCGAAAACAGGGAAACTACTGGAATCACAAGAGAATGTATCGTATTTACTGTGAATCAGGCCTGAATCTGCGCGTAAAACCTAAAAAACGACTGCCAAGCCGCCATCCTCAGCCATTAACCCAACCTGAAACCATCAATTCCTGCTGGTCATTGGACTTCATGAGCGATTGTCTGGAGAATGGGCGGTCATTTAGAACATTCAATGTGCTGGACGATTTCAATCGTGAGGCATTGTGGATTGAGATTGACTTGTCCTTACCAGCAGCCAGAGTGACCAGGGTATTGGATATGTTAGCATTGTGGCGTGGGTATCCTGCCCAGATCCGGGTAGATAATGGACCAGAATTCATTTCTCGACATATGCTTGATTGGGCAGATCAACACGCAGTGAAAATAGAATACATTCAGCCCGGCAAACCGGCGCAGAACGGATTTGTGGAGCGTTTCAATCGTACCTATCGGGAGGAAGTGCTGGATGCATACTTATTCAGCACATTGGATGAAGCCAGAAGGATCACAGCAGATTGGCTGCATGATTACAACGCCATCCGCCCTCATGCTTCACTGGGTAATCAGACTCCCTATGAATTCGCTGCTAATCTGGAAAGTGTCTACTTATGAGTGGTACAAATTTTGGGGGCTTGACACTAATGATATATTGTAAAAAATACAAACCATATATAATTATATAAATTAGAGGAAAAATGAGTTTATCAGAATCTTGGCAAAGAAATTATCTTGAAACTTACCAAAATGTAGAGGAAAATTTTATCAAAGGACTTAGAGAGTCTAAATCAAAAAAATTATCGTTAGTTTCCCCTCAAAATAAAATGGCTTTTAAACAATTATTAGATATAGATATTGCATTTGCTGAGTATATACAAAGTGTGGATTCTTTTTCTTTTTCTATACTTAACCTACTTGTCAATCTAAAAAACGAAATCAATGACCCGAGATTGGACAAGTTTCTTTTGGAGGTAAAACCATTAATAGAATCAGCAACAAATGAAATGACCAAAAAATCTCGGGGCGCCCATGATTGCATCAGTGAATTTTCACGTAATGCATTCACATATTTAGAAAAAGAATAATAACTGATTCAGGAATCGATTGTTGCGAATGCGTAATGGGATATTGACCCGACTTCAAAATATGTACCAGTTGGTATGATAGCCCAAACGTCTGGATTAGAGTAGGTTGCACCAGAATTGCTGCTGGCACCGGAGAGCGAAAACCCAGTACATTGTGCAGTCTGATGCTGTTGTAATTTCTCCGCCATACTTCAAACATGATTTGTACCTACTTCAGTGATCAGCTTCTTTAAACAGATTTTTTCTTTTACCCTCTCCTTGAGCTTTTTAGCCTGGCTAATATCCATGCTCCCGTATTACCGACACAAGCGATAATAGGTCTATTCGCTGATTTCCAATAACTTGCTGGTTTCTTTCAAGGTTTTGCCTGGACCTATGTATATCTCTGCTTAACGCAGTTTCGTGATGATTTTCTCGGATCTTACATTCCATCTTCTTGCCATTTCTGACCTCCATTTTGTTTCCTGGTAGTATTACTGCACCTGGATCAGTTTTTGGGGGTCAGGTCAGATTACCTAACAATTTGCACAATTCCCGTATACTCTTCATATATCTTTGAAGGTCTTTTGAGTCTATTTCTCTCTGCCCGCGATGAATCACATTCCCGCGTACCATAATCGCATCTTGACAATCTTTAATAATTTTTAATGGAATTTGTTTTTCATCAAATATTAACGGAAACAAATAATTAATTGTTGTACTAAAACCTAAATGCTTAACAATATTTTCGAGGTTTTCTAACCCCAATCGGTCCTTAATACTATCTGATAGAATTCTTTCTCCTCTATACTCCCTAGAAAAGTTATAGACTATTACCTCTAAAGCAGCCACTGCTTCGGTCAAAGCAACACGGGTATTGCCTTCCTGAAAAAGTGCTTCCGCTCCCGCAAGTAAATATAAATGTAAATCGGGTTTTGTATTTGAGATTACGAATTCCTTCGCAAGAATCCAAGAATTCTTTTCAAAATATCTCTCATACTCTGATGGCATGATTACTGAAAAACTTCTAATATGAATCGGATCGAATGTAAACCAATTACCCCCGAAAATTTTCGCCTGAGATTCAAATCTTAAATAATAATCAGTATCCAAAGGATATTCATGTAGCCAAAATTGACCTTTATTAGATTGCGCAAAAGCTATGAGACGATTAAAATGTGTCAATGTGAAGAGCATCCATTGTTTTCCCATTTCATCACATTGTTTTACTAATCTACCTTCTTCAGCATTGTTTTTAAAAGACTCTGGATTGACTAAAAAGTTAAGGATTTCTTCATCTAGGTTTCTGATAGTTAAATCAGCATAAATATAGTGCGCGGTAATATTCACCCATTTTTTTATTTCATTTTCATCAGGTTGAGAAGCCCACCAGGTACTTTTTATATCAAACCAAAATTTAAGTCTAATGCTCTCACTTTCTATAAAAATAAACTCCTCATCCGATAGAGGAAGCCATTTGTGAAAAATCATACTTTCTTTTGAATTAATATCAGGATCCCCAATGAATGGGATTTTCATCCTTATAACTAATTCCTTACTGTCATTTTCCATATTAAATTAGAGCGCTTGGACCTTCTAATAAAAACTTTATTAAATTCATTAGGCTTATCGTAGAGCCACTCAATCAATTCATTTCGTTCACTTTCATTTTAGATTAATCCTTCTCTACATACAGCAATTCTGAAACTTTTTTTCTTTTCAAGGCATTGTCCCTTTGATTTATAACCCAATTCTGATTCAATAATCTCTTTCTGGGTTAATAATTGATTAAAAATTGTTTTGCATTTTCATCATACATAAATATCTCACATCCAATGTGTGCGGAAACTGAATTAACAGTGAGTGTAAATCAAAATCCCGATCTTCCTATGGCAATATTGAACCAATGTTGAAGGCTTGGCATTCTGCCAAGATGTGTTTTTTTACCTTTTTGCAAATTCTCTAAATTCTTGCCAAAATCTCAATAGGTCAAGTTCCACTTCGGAAAATTCCTTTAACTGGCTTACTCTCATTGCCCGCGTCCATTCATTTGGGCTATTTATTACTTTAAATTGCAGAGCAGCTTCAGATTCTCCAATTTTTATTAAACCAATTTCTAAAGAAAAAAAAGTTACTCCTGTCATATTCTCATTTAACCAATCGATTACTTATCGATGATCATCATTAAAAAACAGGGATCAATCCAAACACAAGTAACTGCATTGTGACCAGACGCTTAAGTTATGATTTTTCCTAAATGGTCATGATTTAATCACTCCAAGACCTTTTAAATTGCAAATGGGTTAAACACAAAATGAAGAATTGTTGAAATAAAACCTTTTTTTAGCAATTCTGGGGGTTGCCTTAGTGGCAACTCTCAGATTTAGGGGTGGCTGACGGGGGTCGAACCCGCAACCCCTTGATCCACAGTCAAGTGCTCTGCCATTGAGCTACAGCCACCATGCACGCTGATTTTACTATGCTCTGCCGCGCGCGGCAAGCAACCCAGGCGCCACGCGAAATGGGGCTGCGGATAAACAGCGTGCTTATTTTTACTCTTCTACAGTCCATTTACCTGCACGCGTTGTCAAATTAATCCTGATGCATGGCATCAAAATACTGCCGGTAGTTCATACCGAACAATCCAATCATGACAGCCTGGCGGTTAGCGCAGGTCAACAGCTGAACACGCATGTCGTCTAGCGTATTCATCACAGTTGAGTCGAACTGCGCCTGTTCATCCAGCAGAGCTGCCAGCAGGTAAGGATTATCGTCGCCGGCGATGCGGTTGCAGGAGATGTGCCCGCAGGTCAGGCAGCGGTGTACCAGCATGATCTCGCCGCCAGGCTGGACACCATAAGCATGCCAGCGGAGGCGCTTGAAGGCCAAACCCAGCGGCTGCATGCGCGAGCGGCAGTCGGAAAGGCGGTCGCCGGGAGTACTGCGGTCCAGGTGCCGCGACCACAGGCAGGCTGGGCAGTGGTTGCGGTGTTTGGTCCCCAAGGCGTTATTGGAAATCAGTGTGTGGCAATTCAGACATCGGAAGGATGTCTGACGATCACAAAATCTTTATAAGGAGTATGGTATTTTGACACGCGGGCGAATTATACCAGAGCGAACGGCAAGGGGCGAGAGAAGCCGAGAAAAAGGAAGCGCATCAGGCGGCAGAAAGCAATGCCTGCAGTTCTTTTTCCACGTTCGCCAGATCAAGGCGCGTTTGGCTGCCGTCTTTTAAATCTTTGACCTGCAGGGCATTCTGGCTGCGCTCTTCCGGCCCGGCCACGATCACGAAGCGCAGCCCCGAGCGATCAGCGAACTTGAACTGCCTGCCGATCTTGTCTGCCTGAGGGTAGAGGGCCACGCGCAAGCCGGCTCGGCGCAGGCGCGCAGCGATGGCCAGGCTGTAAGCCAGGCAATCCTCGTCAAAGACGGTCACCAGAAGCTGGGCTGGGTTATCGGGCAGCTCCGGCAGGCAGCCGTATTGCTGCAGGATGATAGGCAGCACCACATCGCCCATTGCAAAACCCACCGCGGGCAGCGGGCTGCCGCCCACGCCAGCCACCAGGTTATCATAGCGCCCGCCGCCTAGGATGGCGCGCGCGCTTTCGCCGGCGTCGCGCGCTTCGAACACGATGCCGGTGTAGTAATCCAAACCGCGTACGATGCGTGCATCGAAGCAGGCGTACTCTGCCACCCCCAAAGCATCCAGGGCTGCAAAAAAGCGCATCAATTCGGGCGAAGTTTGATAGACCTGCTTATCCTCCAGCAGCGCCCGCAGACCGTCCAACTGCTGGCTGGAAAAACCCGATTCCAGAACGAAGGCTTCCCAATCCGCCGCCGGCAATTTATCGCGCTTGTCGATGATACCCAGCATGCGCTGCTTAGCTTGCTCATCGCGGATGCCCAGCGCTTCCATTTGGGCGGTCATCAGACGGCGGTCATTGACCATGATCTTGACCTGCGCTGGGGTCAAGCCGACCGCTTTGAAGAACTGTGCGGCGAGCGCCACCAGTTCGGCGTCACCTTCGGGTGAAGTTGTGCCGATCAGGTCAATATTCCACTGGAAGAACTCGCGCGTGCGCCCTTTCTGCGGTTTTTCATAACGCCAGAAAGGACCGAAAGACCACCAGCGCAGCGGATACACCAGCTGATTTTGGCGCTGGGCTATCATGCGCGCCAGGCTGGGGGTCAATTCTGGGCGCAGGGTGATCAGATTGCCGCCGCGGTCCGGAAATACAAAAGACTGCTCTTTCACCAATTCTTCACCCGACTTAGCAGCGTACAGGTCAATCGATTCCAGGAAAGGACCATCGTATTCCTGGTAGCCAAAAGCCTGCGAGACGCCACGGATCTGGTCGTACAACCAATTGCGCAGCGCCATTTCCTGCGGGTAGAACTCACGTGTGCCTTTTACGGACGGGATGATATTTTTCATTTTTTCCTGGACGAATGTGCAAAAATTTTAACATATAATTACCTACGCGTTACTGTACGGCATTTGTACAGCTTGAACAATAATGAACATCAAAAATTTGATCAAATTCATTGACGGCGACCTGCTGACAAAATCCGCCGACCTCAGCCGCGAAGTAAAGGGCGGCTGCGGAGCGGATCTGATGAGCGATGTGCTGGCATCTATCCAGCCGGACGCGGTGCTGCTGACGGGATTATGCAACCCGCAAGTGGTGCGCACCGCTCAGATGTCGGACGTTGCAGCCATCATCTTCGTGCGCGGCAAAAACCCCCCGCAGGAAACCATCGATCTGGCGGATGAAGCCGGCATCCCGCTGATCTCCTCCCCATTTGGCATGTTCGAACTTTCGGGAAGGCTCTTCCTGGCAGGTTTGCCCAGCCTGGAGCGCCCAATCACAGATTAATCCATGGACACCCGCGATACAAATTTCGATAAAACTCCACCGCGCTTTAAGGGCAAGGTTATCACCGATGAGCTGGCAGGCAGCATCACGCGCGTTGAGGAGCTGGCATACATCCTCAAGATCTCTGAAGTGATGACCGGCGAGGTAAAAACCCTCAACCCTGAACACTCCATGCAGGACGTGCTGGAATGCATGCGCGAGCACCGCATATCCGGCGTTCCGATCGTGGACGCCAAAGACCAATCCCTAATCGGAATGGTCAGCACGGAGGACCTAATCAAGTGTCTGGCGGACCAGGACGTGCAAGCCAACCTGCAGAAATATATGTCCAGCAATCTGGTCACGGTCAATTCTTTCGACCATCTCACCGAGGCGCTGAAGCTATTCGCCAAGATGGGAGTCGGGCGTCTGCCGGTTTTGGATGAAAAGGGCAGCCTGACGGGCATCCTCACCAAAGGGGATGTGACCTATGGCCTGCTGCGCGCGCTGCAGCACGATTATCAAGAAGAAGAAGTGCGCCGCTACCGCGCCTCGCATCTGTTTGAAGATATCGAATCAGACCGCTCCAGCCTGATTCTGCGCTACTCCATCGAGCGTTACGATTTCATTCACGGCGGAGCAGCCTCCAGCAAGATCAAGCGCGCCCTGCTGCGTCTGGGCGCCAATCCGCAGCTGGCCCGGCGGGTAGGCATTGGCACGTATGAAGCGGAAATGAATCTGATCATCCACACTACCCACGGTGGCACCATCCATGCGGAAATTGAACCCCAGCAGATTTCCATTTACGTATGGGATGAAGGTCCGGGCATAGCTGATGTCAACCAGGCCATGCAGCCGGGTTTTTCCACCGCCAGCGAGGAGATCCGCGAACTGGGTTTCGGGGCGGGCATGGGACTGGTAAACATTTCGCGCTGCGCGGATGAAATGCAACTGCAATCCGAAGCCGGCAAAGGCACGCACTTGACCATGAAGTTCAATTTAAAAGGCGAGGATGTGGTGGGAGAAGGATATACCGGAAAAAAAGGAGAATGAACAAGATGCTTGACCAAATCATTAAAGCTCTGGATCTAAAAGTGCTGACCCAAAACAAGGATTTCAGCTCTCAAAAACCGACGCATGGCTATGTTTCCGACATGCTTAGCTGCGTGATGACCGGCGCCAAGCACCAAAGCATCTGGGTTACCCTGCAAGCGCACAACAACATCGTGGCGGTAGCCTGCCTGCTGGAACTGGCAGCCGTGATCATCACCGAGAACGCCCAGCCGGATGAAGACACAATCACCAAAGCCAATGAAGAAGGCATCACCCTGCTTTCCAGCCCGCATAATTCCTTCTACATCACCGGTAAGTTATGGGAAATGGGATTGCGCGACCAGTAAATGCATTCCCTCCCGTGAAAAGCAACCATCCCAAATTGAAAACCTTCAGGGCGGAACTTCACCTGCACACGGTGCTATCTCCCTGCGCCGCCGTGGAAATGATCCCACCTCTGATCATCCAGCAAGCTGAAGCGAAGGGGGTGAACCTGATCGCGGTCAGCGACCATAACACGATCGGCAACATCCACGCGGTCATGCAGGCGGCACAGGGCAGCAGCGTGAGCGTGCTGCCGGCTATCGAACTGCAGACACGCGAGGAAATCCATAGTCTGTGCCTGTTCGATATACTCGAACAAATTCAAGCTTTCCTTAAAGAGATCCTGCCCACTTTTCCCGATATCAAGAACAACGCCGAGTATTTTGGAGAACAATTCGTGGTGGACGCCAGTGGAGAATTCATCCGCCGCGAAGAAAGGTTGTTGATAACTTCTTGCTCGCTTTCAATAAAAGAAGCTTGGCAGACTGTACAGAAACATAAAGGGTTGCTGATTCCCGCGCACGTGAACCGCACCGCTTTCGGACTGCTGCCCGTGCTGGGATTCATCCCGCAGGATATTACACTTGAAATCCTTGAAATTTCGCGGCATCTGACGCCCGCGCAAGTCCGCGTGCAGTTCCCGCAGCTAGCGGGCTATCACCTGATTCAGAGCGGGGATGCGCACCAATTGGATGAAATTTTAGGATTGAACCAATTCAGGCTCGCCGAAGCAACCATATCAGAGATCGTTATGGCCATCAAACATGAAAATGGCCGCTCCCATCAGATTCTATCCTCAAACAATACCTGATAAATATCGCCATTTCAGACAAAATTCATCCTCTTTTAGCCCAGCAAGCGCTATATAACGTGCCTTCAATAGTATTATTTTAATTCCATGATAAAATCACATGGTTTTTAATAAATTCATTGAATGGCAACTGTAATGGCAGATAACGCAATTGATCTTTCAAAGATTGACCCAACCCAAAACCCCACATTAGCTGCCCAGATCGATTCCATATTGGATGAACATCGCGGCAAACCCGGCAGTTTGATGGTCATTTTAAAT
>ENA-ORXD01001859-ORXD01001859.1-sediment-metagenome-genome-assembly--contig:-NODE-1859-length-15645-cov-4.082605_pt1 | contig 15645 bp, 14 predicted proteins | sample MGYA00237862_ERZ511471 | MGnify/ENA metagenome assembly ERZ511471 | reverse complement strand
TGATGTTGTTGGCGAAGGTGAAGATCGACTCGTTGTACGACGAGTTCCACTGCATCGCGACCTCGACCTGCCCGTCGCCGGTCTCGTTCTCGAGGAAGATGATGCTGCGGTGGATCGCGTCCTTGTCGCGGTTGATGTAGGCGACGAAGTCCTTGATGCCGCCCGCGTACTGGAACGTGACCGACTCGCCGTCGGCGCGCTCGTCGTTGAGCGAGATGCGCAGGTCCTTGGTGAGGAACGCGGTCTCGCGCAGACGCTGGGCGAGAACGCGGTAGTCGAACTCCACCTCTTCGAAGACGTCGGCGTCGGGCATGAACGACACCGTGGTGCCCTTCGCGGCGCCCTTGGCCAGCTTCTCGCGCTTCTCGAGGCCGGTGACCGGCGTGCCGCGCTCGTAGCGCTGGTGCCAGTGGTAGCCGTCGACGTAGAGGTCGAGCTCGAGCCACTCGCTGAGCGCGTTGACGACCGACACGCCGACGCCGTGCAGACCGCCGGACACCTTGTAGCCGGCGCCGCCGAACTTGCCGCCCGCGTGCAGCATCGTGAGGACGACCTCGGCGGCCGGCTTGCCGTACTTCTCCATGATGCCGACCGGGATGCCGCGGCCGTCGTCGGCGACGGTGATCGAGTTGTCGGGGTTGACGGTGACGGTGATCGCCGAGCAGTACCCCGCGATGGCCTCGTCGACCGAGTTGTCGACCACCTCGTACACGAGGTGGTGCAGGCCGCGGGGACCGGTCGACCCGATGTACATGCCCGGCCGCTCGCGGACCGGCTCGAGGCCCTCGAGCACCTGGATGTCTTGCGCGTCGTAATGCGTCTGCTTCACGCGACCTCGCACTGGACCGGTGGCGGGTGACCTCAGGAGGGGCACGGCGGCCCGCCGTGCCCTGTCCAGTCTACCAGAACGCGCCCCGCGGCGCGACCGTCCCGGATGGTCAAACTACCTGCAAATCGTCTACTTCTTGGGATGACGACCAAGCCCGGTGCCGGACTCTTGGCCGAGCTCTCCCGACGCCGTCCGGAGGGCGGCCCGGAGGGCGGCCCGGAGGCGCTCGTCGGCGACCCCTTCGGCGGCCGCCCGGGCCGCCTCCGCTTCTTCGCGAGACAGGCTCGCCCCACGCCTTGGCTCCTTCGACGCGGCAGGCGTTTCCTCCTGCACCGCCGCGTGGCTGCGCACGCGAAAGCGGAGTCTGCGCACCGGGTGGCCGGGATCGATCTCGTCCATCCGCGCGAGCAGCTCTCCGGAGAGGTACGAGAGCTCGTTCGCCCACACCGACGATCCGCACTCGACGGTGAGCACGCCGCGGCTGAAGGCGCGCACGGTCGTCGCCCCGGCGACCTGCTCGCCGGCGGCCCGCGCCCAGAGCGCGAAGGCCCGCGCAGCGTCTCCCGAGGTCAACCGCCCGACGGCAGGGGCGAGGATCTCGCCGAGGCGTCGCGGCTCCCCTCGCCGCCGAGCGCTCACGACGCCTCTGCCGGCGACTCTCGCCCCGGCCCCGCGCCGACGGCACCCCGCTCCTCGCCGCCGCCCGCCCCGGCCGGCGGCGGGCCGTCATCCTCGCCGACGGCCGTCGGCGGCGGCCCGAAGCGCTCGCCGGCCAGCGGCAACTCGATGACGCGCGCCCGGCCGAGCTCGTCCGCGGTGAAGTAGTGGCGGTTCGTCGTCGTCAGGATCGCCTGGCCGTCGCGCTCCAACAGGGCGACCAGACGGCGGCGGCGAGCGTCGTCCAGCTCGCTCATCACATCGTCGAGGAACAGCGTGCCGAGGCCGGCGCCGCTCTCCGCCGCCACCTCCCTCTCGGCCAGGAGGAGGGCGAGCACCGCGGCGCGTTGCTCGCCCTGCGAGCCGAAGAGGCGCAGGTCGCGCCCTCCACGGGGCACGGGGGCGCCGGGGCCACACCCGGGGGCGACGAGCACCGACCCTTCGCCCCCCCCACCCTCCTCCCCGGGCAACTCCAGGAAACGCAGGTCGTCGCGCTGCGGGCCGAAGAGCGAGAGCCCGCGCTGTATCTCTCCCGCTCGCCGGCGGCGCAACTCCTCGAGCAGCGCGCCCTCGTCGGCTGTGCCGTCTGCGCCGAGGACCGCGTCCGTCTGGGCGACGAGCTCGAGCGTGTACCTGCCGCCGCCGGGAGCGAGCGCCGCGGCGGCGGCGGCGAAGCACTCCGCGAGGCGCGCGACGACGCGCCGGCGGCGGCGGTCGAGGGCGGCGGCGGCGGCGGCGAACTGGGCGTCCCACGGCGCCAGCGCGCCCGGATCGGCGCCCTCGCGCACGGCGACGAGTTGCGCGTTCCGCTGGCGGACCGCCTGCGTGAGGTGTGCCAGCGCCGCCGCGTAGGCCGGATCGATCGCCGCCGCGAAGGCGTCGAGGTGGGCGCGCCGGCGGGCGGGACTGCCCTTCACGAGCAGGAGGCTCTCGGGGACGAAGATGAACACCGTGCTGCGGCGCCGCAACTCCTCGAGACCGGCCACCTCGACGCCGTCGTAGCGCATGCGCCGACCCTGCCGCGGCGCGTACGCGACCTCGCAGAGGTGCCGTTCGCCGTGGTCGTCGTCGAGAGTGACGGCGACGCGCGCGAAGGGCTCGCCCCAGGTGATCAGCTTGTCGTCGCTCCGCGTTCGCGGAGAAGAACCGCGCAACCCGAAGAAGGCTCCCTCGAGCAGGTTCGTCTTGCCGGTCGCGTTGGCGCCCACGACCACCGTCGTGCCCGGGCCGAACTCCACCGTCGTGTCGCAGTACGACCGGAAGTTGACGAGTCTCAGGTGGACGACACGCACGCCCTGTACTCCACTCCCCCGAGCGTCACGACGTCACCGGCGACGATCTTGCGGCCGCGGCGCGACTCCGTCACGCCGTTGACGGCGACCTCTCCCGTCTGGATGAGCACCTTGGCCTGGCCTCCGGTGCCGGCGGCGCCGGCGAGCTTGAGGAAGGCGCCGAGGGCGATGGGCCCGCTGACGACGACGTCGGTCAGAGGGCTACACGCTCAACCGCTGAGGCGGATCGGCATGATCAGGTAGACGAAGCTGCCGTCGCCACCGCCCACGAGACCCGGCCGCAGAGGTGTGGTGAACCGCAACTCGACCTCTTCCTCGTCGAAGGCGTCGACGCCGTCGACGAGGTACGCCGGATTGAAGCCGATCTCGAACTCCTCGCCCGCGAAGGCGACATCGAGCACCTCCTCCGCCTGGCCGACGTCCTGCGTCAGGGCGCGGAGGAGCAGCCGCCCCTCGGAGAACGTCAGACGCAGCGGGGCGTTCTTCTGCGCCAGCAGACTGACTCTCCGGGCAGCGGCGGCGAACTCGTCGCGGTCGAGGCGCACCTGATGGTCGAAGGTGTCGGGGATGAGCTGCTTGTAGTTGGGGAACTGGCCGTCGATCAGGCGCGATGCCAGCCAGATGCCGCCGCTCGGGTCGGGCAGATGGAAGACGACCTGGTTCTCAGTGACGACGAGCTCGACGTCGCCCTCCCCCAACGCCGCCGCCAGACGTGCCACCTCGTTCAGCGCCTTGGCGGGGACGATCGCCTGCACCTCGGGACCCGGCGCAGCCTCCAGCCTGGTCTCCTTGACCGCCAGCCGGTAGCTGTCGGTGGCGACCATCTTGAGAGTGTCGCCGGCGATGGACACGAGCACCCCGGTGAGGATGGGCCGGGTCTCGTCGCGCGACGCCGCCCGACCGACCTTGCCGAGGGTCGCCGTGAAGGGGTCACGGCCGACCGTGAAGGCATCGGTCATGTCGAACGTCGACGTCTGAGGGAAGTCGGCCGCCGCCCACGCGTTGAGTGAGAACTCGGCGCGGCCGCCGGCTACCTTGACGGCGCTCTCGGCGGCGTCGATGACGACCTCGTCGGCCGACAGGTTGCGGACCACGTCGCTGAACAACCGCGCCGGTACCACGACCTCGCCGTCGCGCTCGATCCCGACACTCGCCGTGAGGCTGGCCTTGATGGAGAGCTCCATATCGGTGGAGTACAGGTCGAGACGTCCTTCGACCGCCTGCAGCAGGACGCCGGAGAGCACCGGCAACGCGCTGCGCGTGGACACGCCCCTCGCCAGGATGTTGAGCTTGTCCACGAGGACGGTTCGATCGCACGTCAGTCTCATCTCCTGCTCCTTACGATAATTCAGAGAGATAAATCTCTCCTCACCATCGTCATAGCCCCTGTGGACGATGTGAGGAATCGGCTTCGGCCCTGCGTCTTGCCCTCCTCGCCCTGGGGACGGCTCTGGGGACGATGTGTGCAGAACCGGGTGCTCCCCGTGCGCCGGCGCTCGCGGTCGGACGAAGCATAGCCTTTTTCCACCAGCCGTGTGAACACTCTGCCCGTCGCGCCGCCCGGTTCTCCACAGGGCGCCGTGCGGGCCGGCGAACGGGCTGGTGGACGATCGAGCGTGGCCGCCGAGGAGACGCCGAAGGGCATGTGGTACGGCAGCCCGGGCGGGTGGACGCCGTCCGGCACCACGTGACGCACGCCGGCCGCGGGGGGGTGCTCAGCGGGAGGCGCGGAGACGCTCGCCGACGACCGCCACGAGATCCTGCAGTTGGTGGTCGTGACCGTCGGCGAGTTGGCGCTCGATCTTGTTCACGGCGTAAAGCACGGTGCTGTGGTCGCGGCCGCCGAAACGCTCGCCGATCTGCGGCAGTGAGGCCTCGGTCAGGTCGCGGGCCAGGTACATGGCGATATGGCGGGCGAAGGCGATGTCCTGGGTGCGGCGTGCCCCGCGCAGGTCGTTGACGTGGCAGCCGAACTCGCGAGCCACCTCGGCTTGGACCATCTCCACGGTGATGGGGTGGCTGTAGGCCTTGGGCAGGATGTCGGCCAAGGCCTCGCGTGCCACCTCGACGTCGAGCTCGACGCCGCGCACCGAGGCGTAGCCGACGGCGCGGGTGAGGGCGCCGTACAACTCGCGGATGTTGGTCGTTACCCGCCCGGCGATGAAGGCGAGGACCTCCGGGTCGGCGACCTGCAGCCGGTCCCATTTGACCTGCTTGCGCAGGATCGCGATGCGGGTCTCGAGGTCGGGCCGGCTGACGTCGACGACGACCCCCTGCCCGAAGCGCGAGCGCAGTCGCTCCTCGAGCGCCTCGAGCGAGCGCGGCGGCCGGTCGGACGTGATCACGATCTGTCGGCCGGCCTCGTACAGGGAGTTGAAGGTGTGGAAGAACTCGACCTGGGTCTGCTGCTTCTCGGCGAGGAACTGCACGTCGTCGACGAGGAGGATGTCGTTCTCCCGGTAGGCCTGCTTGAAGCCCTCGATGCGGCCTTTGTCGGTGACCGCGTTGATGAAGTCGTCGGTGAAGCGCTCGACGGTGACGTAGCGGATCTTGAGGTCCGGATGCTGTTCGAGGGCGCCGTGGGCGATGGCCTGGATGAGATGGGTCTTGCCGAGGCCGGTGTCGGCGTAGATGAAGACCGGGTTGTAGGCCGTGGCCGGGGCCTCCGCCACGCTGCGTGCCACGGCCGTCGCGTACTCGTTGTGCGGGCCGACCACGAAGCGCTCGAAGACGTAGCGCGGGTTGAGCTCGGGGTGGCGCGCCCGGGGTCGGGCGCGACGCTCGCGGCGCGCCGCGGGTCGCGGCCCTGGGGCGCCCGTCGCGGGGGCGGCGGGCTGGGAGTCCCCGGCCCCGGCGGCGGCGGGTCCACCAGCATCCGCGTCGGCAGCCGCGCCGCTTGCCGGCGCCACCGGCAGCGCGGCCGCCCGTTCGTCGACGACGACGCGCACGCCGACGTCGAGACCGAGCACGGCACCGAGCGCCTCGCTCACCTTGCCGGTGAAGCGCTTCTCGACCCACTCGCGGGCGAAGTCGTTGGCCACGCCCAGCACGAAAGTGGTGTCGTCGAGGGCGACCGGCACGGTACGGTCGAACCAGAGGCGAAAGGTGGGCTCGTTGACCTGGGCGCGAAGGTGGGTCTTCGCCTCGTCCCAGATCAGTGTCAGCTGGTCGTCGATCGCCGCCCCCGTCGTCTCCCGGGATGCCGCTGCTCAGCCCGTGTCGCGGTGTGCTGTCAGACGAGCGTGTCGAGGAGGCGGAGACCCTCCTCGCGCAGGGCGCGCTTGCCGTCGCCGACCGAATGTATCAACCCCATCTCCTCCAGTAAACCGAGTTCGCGGAACGCGGTGGAGGGCGCGATCCCGATCTCGCGGCCGACCTGCGTCGGGCCCGCCGCGCCGAGCTCCATGAGGAGGACGAGGACCTTCTTCTGCCGCGTGGTGAGGCGGGGCAGCGGCGCCGCCGCGGGCTCGGGCGCCGCCGCTGCCTCGCGCTGCGGCAACCGGATGGTGAAGACGGCGCCGCCGCCGAGGTTGTCCTCGACGGTCAGCAGCCCGCGCAGGAACTGCAGCGACTCGCGCGCGATCGGCAGCCCGGAGCCGACGCCGCGTATCACCTGGCGCTGCAGTGACGTCGCCGTGGTGAAGCCGGGCTGGAAGGCGCGTTCCTTGTCGTCGACCCCCGGGCCGTGGTCGGAGATGCGGATCGTCTGCCCGTTGTCGAGGATGGTCACGACGACGTCGCGGAAGTAGGCGTGCAGGAGGTTCTCGATAAGCTCCTGGATGACGGTGTAGGGGACCTGCCCGCCCTGTTCCCGGCAGTGGTGGTAGGTCTTCTCCGCCAGGGAGGCGATGAGGGCCGGAAGGTCCTCCTCCTCGACGACGACGACCCGCGGCGGGCTGGTCAGCGTGTCGTAGATCGCGATCCGCGGCGCGGCCGGGCCCGAGGGCGGCGCCGGAAGCCCGGCGCCGCCCTCGGGCCCCGGTCCGCCAGCGCGCCCTCGGGCGCCGTCGCCGGACGCGTCCTCCTGGTGATCGACCGCCTCGGGCGGCGTCGCGGTGGCCGCGCCCGCCCGGGGCGGAGTCGCCGTGTCGGTCAGCAGCCTGTCGAGGAACGACTCCATGGGGGGCGTGAGTATAGCAGAGCCGCGCCCGCCGCCCGGCCGTTCGTGGAACCCCGCGGAAGTGCTCTGTGCAGGCGAAACTGCGAAGTTGTCCACAGCCTGTTCAGGATGTGTGGAAAGCGTTCCTCGCAGACCGCGCCAACGTACGGAGTTTGCGGGACTTGTGGATAAGCCCGTTCCACGACAGGGTGACGGTCGTCCGCCCGCACGGCCGGCGCCGGTCCGCGCCCCGGCGCCGGCAGATCGCCTGGGAGCTGGGGCGCGACACATGGAAATACCTGCAAAAGAGAATCTTGTGACACTCCCGGCGAGAGCCCCTCCCTGTCAAGTGCATCCATGGTCGTGAACCCCTTTTCCACGACAGTCGTGAGCCTGTGTGCGCGTGAAACCCGACTTCTCCACACTCTCCACAGGTGGGCGCGGAAGGATGCGGACGGCGCGGAACGCCCCACTGAGCCGCCGAGGGTGCGGACGGCGTTGAGCACACCCACGGTCCCGCGAGGGCGCCGACGGCGCGACCAGGCGCGAGGGGGTATCATCAAGGTGTCCTGCGGAGCTCCTGGGTGAGGAGCTGAGAAGGCGCTTCCTAGCGCCGACGCGTCGAACCTGACCACCGCGAGGTGGCGGCGCCCTCCGGGGCGTTGCTGGGTAATGCCAGCGAAGGGAGTGATCGTCGATGTCCAGCCCCACCCATGCCCGGGTGACCGACGGCCCCGCGACGGGGCCGCGCGAGCGCCTCAACGCCGACCCGACCCAGTGGGGTGTCGCTGCGGTCGCCGAGATCGCGGTGGCGGTCGCGCTCGCCGCAGTGCTCGGGCAGGTGCGTCTCTTCGTGATGCCGCAGGGAGGCTCCGTCAGCCTCGAGCTGCTCCCGCTCGTCTTCGTCGCCGTGCGGCGCGGGGTCGTCCCCGGGCTGACCGCGGGCCTCCTCTATGGCGTCCTCCAGCTCGGCCTGCCGGGGGCGTACGTCCTCCACCCCGCCCAGGCGCTGCTCGACTACCCGCTGGCCTTCATGGCCGTCGCGCTCGCCGGCCTGGTGCGCGTCGGCGCCGTCGCCGGCCGGCACGGAGCGCTCCGACTCCTGGCGGCCGTGGCTGTCGCCGGCGCGGGGCGCCTCGTCTTCCACTTCCTCTCCGGGCTTGTCTTCTTCGCCGAGTACGCGCCGCACTGGGAGGCGCCCTGGCTCTACGCGCTCACCTACAACCTGCTCTACCTGGTCCCCGAGGTCGTCCTCTCGGCGATCCTGCTCTGGCCGCTGCTGCGCGCCTACGACGCCGCGTACCCGGCCCGCGCCGGGGGTCGCCGGTGATGCGCGCCGGCGGCAGGCCCCGCCCACCGGGTGCGCCCGCCGGGCGCCCCGCCAGAGTCCCGCCACGGGGTCCCGTCGCCGCTCTCGTCTTGCTCGGCGGCGACTACGAGGACACCGGCTACTACCGGCGCCGGTGTGCCGAGGCGCGCTTCGTCGTGGCCGCCGACGGGGGGCTGCGCTTCGCGCTCGCGCACGGCGTGCGCGTCGACGCGCTGGTCGGCGACTTCGACTCACTCGGCGCGGCTGACGTCGCGGCGGCCGAAGCGGCGGGCGTGCGCGTGGAGCGGCACCCGGTGCGCAAAGACGCGACCGACGGCGAGCTGGCGGTCGAGGCCGCGCTGGCCGAGGGCCCCGGCGAGCTCATGCTCGCCGGGGCCCTCGGCGGCGTCCTCGACCACGTCGTCGGCCACCTCGCCCTCCTGCGGCGCGCCGCCCGTCGAGGGGTCGCGGCGCGCATCGTCTCGCCGCGGCTCTGCGTGACCGCCCTTGTGGCGCCGGCCCAGGTCGGCCTCGACGCGGCGCCCGGCGCCCGGGTGTCGCTGGCGTCGCTGGAGGGTGACGCCCGCGTGACCCTCGAAGGCCTCGCCTACCCGCTGCGGGACAGCGTCCTTGCCGCCGACGCCTGTCTCGGCCTGGGCAACTCCGTAGTCGGCCGCGCCCGGGTCACCGTGCACGACGGCGTCGTCGCGGTCTTCGTCCACGACGGCGAGGAGACCTTCGGGCGCCGGCGACAGGAGCCCCACTGAACGCCGGCGGACGGCCCGCTTCCCCGTCCCCGCACGCCGGCATGCCGCCCGCCGGGGCGCGACACGACCTGGTAGTCCTCGCGGCGCGCCTCTACGTGGTGGCCGTCCTGGTGTTCGCGGCGCTGCCGACCCGGGGCGCCCTCGAGGCGACGGTCGGCGAGCGCCAGTCCACGGTCACCCTGATCGCCCACTCCGCCGAGTTCATCGTGTTGGGCGTGCTGGTGCTGGCGGCCGCGCGTCGCTGTCGTGACGCGCGCGACGCCCTCGTCCGTGCAGTGACGGTGGGGGTGGCGGTCGCACTGGGAACCGAGCTCCTGCAACTGGCCCTGCCGTGGCGGAGCTTCGAGGTGCGCGATCTGGCGGTCGACCTGCTCGGCCTCGCGCTCGGCCTGGCCCTCGTCAGTCGTCGGGGCGCGGGGGGGCGGGCACCACGAGGGCGTCGCGGATGATGTGTTCGGCGACGTCCTCGGCCGGCACGTCGTACCCGTGACCGGAGACGAGGTGCTTGAGGGCGATGACGAGGCAGGTCCGCGACGCCGTCGGCTCGCGATGCGCGCGCGGGTCCTTCCTGTCGGGCAACGTCATCCTCGGCCTCCTCTCCATGCCCCTCGCTCCCGCTATCGGTCGTGCCTCAGGCGTGGTTGACTCGCTGGTGTAAGCAGAAGAGACTCCGCGCGTCGCCCCCGGGGCGGCCGCGGATGCAACGGCGGAGGTGGCGCGTGATCGGCATCGATGAAGCCCTCGACGCGGTGCTCGCCGAGGTCCGGCCCCTGGGCGCCGAGCGCGTGCCTCTGCTCGAGGCGCTCGGGCGCGCCTGCGCAGCGACCGTCGTCTCTCCCGAAGCGGTGCCGGGCTTCGCGAACTCGGCGATGGACGGATTCGCGCTGCGCGGCGAGGACCTTGCCGAAGGCCGCAGCGAGTTCGCCGTGGTCGCCGAGATCCCCGCCGGGCGGCCGAGCGCGCGGCATCTCTTCGCCGGCGAGGCGGCGAAGATCATGACCGGCGCCCCCCTGCCGCCCGGCGCCGACACCGTGGTGCCGGTCGAGCTCACCGTGGCTCTCGAGGCCGGCGTTCTCGTCACCGACCCGCCCGCGCCCGGGTCCAACGTGCGCCTCGCCGGGGAGGACCTCACGCCCGGTGACCGACTCCTTGAGCCGGGCGACAGGGTGGGGCCGGCGGAGATCGGGCTCCTCGCCTCGGTGGGCGTCGAGACGCTGCCCGTCACGCGGCGGCCGCGCGTCGCGATCCTTGCGACCGGGAGCGAGCTCGTCGCGCCCGGGCAGCCTCTGGCCTCGGGCCAGATCCGTAACTCGAACTCCTTCACCGCGTATGCGCAGGTGCTCGAGGCCGGCGGCGACCCGATCCTGCTCGGCATCGCCCGCGACGACGCCGCCGAGACCCGCCGGCTCCTCGCCGCCGCGCTCGAGCAGGACGTCGTGCTCACCTCGGGCGGCGTCTCGGTCGGCGAGTTCGACTTCGTCAAGCAGGTCCAGGAAGAGCTCGGCGTCGAGCGGCGCTTCTGGGGGGTCAAGACCAAGCCCGGCAAACCGCTCGCCTTCGGGGTCCGCGGGGGCACGCTGGTCTTCGGGGTCCCCGGCAATCCGGTCGCCTCGATGGTCTCCTTCGAGCTCTACATAAGGCCGGCGGTGCTCGCTCTGCAGCGCCGGCGTGATCTCTACCGGCCGTACGTGACGGCGGCGGCGGCCGAGCCGGTCAAGGCGGCGAAGGAGCGCACCGAGCTGCGCCGCTGCCGCGTCGCTCGCGAAGGCGGCGGCTGGCGGTTCACGACCACCGGCCCCCAGGGCTCGGGGATCCTCCGCTCGATGGCCCTCGCCCAGGGCCTCGCCATCGTCCCCGCGAGGCACCCGGGGGGGGCGGCCGGGCAGGAGCTCACGGTGCAGTTGCTCGAAGGGTCGGCGGAGGAGCGGCCGCCCTACCCCGTCTGAGAATGGGGCCGGGTCTCCCGCTCCCGGTGCCGTCGTGCGCCAACACGCCGGGTCGAGGCGGCGGCCGTGACGCGCTCGAGAGCGCGGGGGCGGCCGTTCACGGGTCGCCCCGTCAGGGACCGGCCGCAGGGCTGACGGACGACCCCGGCACGGGGTGCCCGGCGGTGCTCGCCGACGGCCGGGAGCGCTCGCCGTAGATGGTGAGCGAGCGCAGTTTCGCCCAGACGATGAGGCGGTGACTGGCACTGTACATCGGTGTGCAGGTGGTGAGCACGAGACCGTACCCGCGGTCGAGGAGCACGCCGGTGTCCGTCGGTTCGACGACGGTGAGCTTGGCTACCGTGTAGCGGAAGCGCGCGTACGGGGTATCCACGAAGACCGTGTCGCCGGGCTCGAGCTCGCCCAGGCGATTGAAGGGCGCGCCGTACGTTGTCCTGTGCCCGGAGACCGCGAACGGCTCGCCGGCCCCGGGCAGCGGGGTGTCGCCGTAGTGCACGGGGCCGCTGCGCAGCAGGGCGCGGTCGCCGTCGGGATCGAGGCTCTGCGGGCCGCGAACGCCGTGCTGCACCATCCGGTTGACGTCGATCGCCGGGATCTTGAGCCGCCCGACCGGGTCGCCGGTCTCCAGCGTGTCGGCGAAGGCGACCGCAAGCCGGCGCGCACGCTCCTCTTGGCTGACGCCGCGCGGCCTCTCCGCGGGGTCGGCGACCGTGGCGCGGAACGACTCGGCCGCGCGCTCGTACGTTGCGTCGAGGCGGCCCTGCTGGACGTGGGCGTACGCCGACGACCAGTAGGGATACGAGAGCAGCAGGCCGCCGACGAGGAGCAACACGTCGCCGAGCAGGCGCGCCCGGGCGCGGCGGCCGCTGAGGGGCGGCGACGGTGTCTGTGCCGGCAGGCTCACCCGGCCAGTGTACCGCAGGGGTCCCGGCGGAGTTCCGCCGGCGCGGCCCGCGCCGAGGACCGTCTCACGGGCCGGTCCCTGCCGGCCGGGCGCGCCCCCGGTCGGATGCCGTCGTGCCCGGCGTGGTGTACTCTGCACGGCGCGCGCGAGCCCGCGCCGACACCGCGCTGGTGGAGGGTGGACGATGACACACACGCAGGGCCCTGCCGTTGGCACGGCCGGGCGCCTCCGGATCCTCGACGACGACGACCTGCGTCGTCTCGACGCGGCCGCCCTCGACGTGCTCGCCGGCGTCGGGTTCAGTGTGCCTTCGCCGCGGGCCCGAGAGGCGCTCGTCGCCGCCGGCGCGACGGCCGACGGGGCTCGCGTCACGGTCCCGCCGGGCGTCGTGCGCGAGCTCGTCGGGCGGGCGCCGCACCGGCTGACGCTCGGCGCCCGCGCCGGGAGCCCCCTCGTGACCGGCGCCGGCTCGCTGCTCACCACCGACGGCTGCTGCGTCGAGATCTACGACCCCGAGAACGGCGACAAGCGGGCGACGACGGCCGCCGATGTGGCCGCGATCGCCCGCCTCGTCGATGCCTTGCCGGCGGTCGACTTCTGCTGGCCGGCGGTGAGCGCCCAGGACCGGCCGGCCGAGGTCCGCGGGCTCCACGAGCTCTACGAGGCCGTCGCCAACACCGGCAAGCACGTGCAGACGGTGACCGTCGTCGAGCCTCAGGAGGCCGCGGTCGCGGTCGAGATGGCCCGCACCCTCTGCGACGGCGACGACGACCGCCTGCGGGCGGAGCCGCCGATCTCGGCCCTGCTCGGCACGGTCACCCCGCTCGGCAACGACGAGGGCACGCTCGAGGCTGGTCTCGTCTTCGCCGCCGCCGGGGTGCCCATCGGGTTCGTCAGCATGCCGATGGGTGGCTCAACGACGCCGATCACGATGGCCGGCTCCCTGGTCGTCGGCATCGCCGAGACGCTGGGCGCCGTGGCTGCCGTGCAGGCGGCCGTCCCCGGCGCCCCGGTCTTCATCTGCCTCATCCCCAGCGTCATGGACCTGAAGACCGGGGACTTCACCGGCGGCGCGCCCGAGGACACCGTCATGGGCGCCGCCACGGCCGACATAGGGCACTACTACGGCCTCCCGACGCAGTGCGGCGTCAACTCATCGGGCGCCAAGGAGCCCTCATGGCAGTCGGCCCTCGACGATGCCACGACCACGTACCTGTCACTGCTCGCCGGCGTCGACATGCTGACCGGCGTGGGGATGGTCTCCGGGGGGCGTATCTTCAGCTGCGAGGAGGTGCTGCTTGCGACCGATGTCGCCGTGCGCGCCCGCGCCGTGGCGGCGGGCCTCGCCGGCGCGACGCCTGAGCCGGTGCTCGCGGCATCCGACCGACGAGGCGCGCCGGCCGCGGTCGCGGCGCCGGATGAGCAAGCGCCGGCCTTGCTCGCGCTGCCGCTGGTCGAGCCCACTTCCGCCGCACCGACGGCGCGCGCGCGCGCGACGCAACTGGCCCTCGAGCTGCTGCGCACGCACGAGCCGCCGGCCCTCGCTCCGGCGGTCGACCGCCGGTTGCGGCGCCTGCTGGGTGAGGTGTAGACCGTCGCAGGCTCGGCCGTCGCGGGGCCGCCGAGCCCGCTACGGTTGTGTTCTCGCCCCCTTCCTGTATAAATCGAGACACATGTCGCTCGGGGGAGAGGCGGCACGGTAAGTCCCGGTCTGCGGCGGGGGTCGCATGCGCGACGGCGGCCGTCCCAGGTCGCATCGCGCGCGGACGGGATGAAGAGCACCGAAAGGACGGAGCATGAGCAAGGGGAAGTGGTTCATCCTGGGGACGGTCGTCCTCCTCGCGGTCGTGGCGATGTTCGCCCTGGCCGCCTGCGGCGACGAGGCTGAGGAGCCGGTCGCCGAAGAGACGGCGCTCACGGGGAGCGCCGCCGAGCGCGCCGCCGAGATCCTCGGGCGCGAGCCGAGCGGCCTGGCGCAGAAGATCGTCGAGCGCGGCACCGTGATCGTCGCCAACGATGCCAACTACGCGCCGCAGAGCTCGATCGACGAGGCGACCGGCGAGCTCGTCGGCTTCGACGTCGACGTCGCCCTCAAGATGGGCGAGATCCTCGGCCTCGAGGTCGATTTCGACAACCCGGCGTGGGAGACCATCCCGGCGGGCCTCAACCAGGGCCGCTTCGACGTGTCGATCGGCTCGATGACGATCACCGAGGAGCGCGACAAGACCATCGACTTCACCGAGCCGTACTACTTCACGTCCGGCCAGGTGTTCGTCAAGGAGGGCGGTCCGCAGATCGCCGGCGTCGAAGACCTCGCCGGCAAGACGGTCGGCGTCGGCGCGGCGACGACCTACTACGACTTCCTCAAGAGCGAGAGCGAGGCCGACGTCAAGACGTACACGACCGACGCCGACACGTTCCCGGACCTGCGCAACGGCAACCTCGACTTCGTGATGACCGCCGGCCCCACGGGCCAGCAGGCCATCCTCGAGGGCCAGGCCTTCGAGTTCTCGGGCACACCGCTCTACTACGAGGACCTCGCGTTCGCCGTGGCCGAGGGCGAGACCGACTGGGTCGCCCTGCTCAACTACGCCATCACGACCATGCACGAGGACGGCTCGCTCACCGAGATGTCCAAGAAGTGGTACAACGGCCTCGACCTGACCGTCCGCGAATAGCCGGCGGTCCGATCGCGCGGTAAGGTCATCGACGCGGACAGAAGCGCTGGCGGCGGGGGGCCCGGAGCGGCCCCCCGCCGCTGAGCCACTAGGAGAGGTCCCTCTCATGCAGAGACGGTTGTACCGGAGCGTCGCCCTCTTCGCCGCGGCGCTCGCCTTGGCGGTGACCGCGCTCACGCCCGTGGCGCTGGGTCAGGAGACGTCCGCCAGCCCGGCGCCGGGCACGCCCGTCGTCACCGGAGTCATTCCGAACCCCGACGACCCCAAGGGCGTCAGCACCTGGACGGGCACCCAGGTCATCGTCAACTACGAGCCCAACGGGGCCGAGCTGGCCTTCGATCAGTGCCGGCTCTTCATCAACGGCCAGGAGCAGGAGCTCCTCCGTCCGCCGAGCGAGGTGCCGGCGATCTCGCGGGCCACCTCCGGCATCCAGTTCAAGTGGGACACGCGGTACGAGAAGGGCGACTACGACTTCAGAGTGTTGCTGGTCACGATGACCGGCGAGACCGTGGAGTACGAGTGGAGCTTCGCGTCGGAGGGTCGGGCCGGAGCAGGCCAGCTCTTCAGCTTCAACGTCATGCGCACGTGGTTCCGCTTCATCGCCGAGGGGGCCATCAACACGGTCGCGCTGACGGTCATCTCGATCGTGCTGGCCAGCATCCTCGCCCTGCTCGGCGCCCTCGGCCGCCTCTCGAAGAAGATGACCTTCAAGCAGGCCTGGGAGCGCTATGGCAGCTGGGCCTACATGTGGCGGATGGCGCTCGGCCGCATCCCCTACCTCGTCGCGACCTTCTACACCTCGCTCTTCCGCGGCACCCCGCTGCTGCTGCAGATCATCTTCATCTACCAGGTCACGCCCGAGGTCATCCAGCGCTTCGGCTTCTCACCCGAGTACAACCCGCCGGCGTTCTGGGCCGGCGTCGCGGCGCTGTCGCTCAACTACGGGGCCTACCTCACCGAGGTCTTCCGCGCCGGCATCCAGGCGGTGCCGAAGGGCCAGACCGAGGCGGCCTGGGCCCTCGGCCTGAGCGGCTGGCAGACCCAGCGCCGCATCATCCTGCCGCAGGCGTTCAAGATCGTCATCCCAGCGGTGGGCAACGACTTCATCGCGCTCATCAAGGACACCTCGCTGGTGTCGGTCATCACGGTTGAGGAGCTTCTGCG
>ENA-ORXD01001858-ORXD01001858.1-sediment-metagenome-genome-assembly--contig:-NODE-1858-length-15655-cov-3.560855_pt1 | contig 15655 bp, 17 predicted proteins | sample MGYA00237862_ERZ511471 | MGnify/ENA metagenome assembly ERZ511471 | reverse complement strand
GTGCAGATCAACGAAAAAGCCGGACTGACCTGTGCAGACGCCCTGCGCTCGATCCTCAGGCAGGACCCGGACAAGATCATGGTCGGAGAAATCCGTGACACCGAAACCGCCCAACTTGCGGTGCGGGCGGCCCTCACCGGGCACCTTGTCCTCTCGACGCTCCACACCAACGACGCCCCAAGTGCGGTGATCCGGCTAAACGACATGGGGGTCGCCCCCTTCCTAATTTCATCGTCGACGATCGGGGTCATCGCCCAGCGATTGGTGAGAAAGCTTTGCCCGGCCTGCAAGGAAGCCTTCGAACCCGGCCCCAACGTATGCCGGGAGTACGGGATACCGGAAGGCTCCCGCATCTACCGTTCTGTCGGCTGCGAACAATGCCGCTGGAGCGGCTACAAGGGACGAACCGCCGTGTTCCAGATCATGACGATCAACGACGAAATCCGGAAACTTATCGCTGAAGAGGCCCAGGCCCGTGAAATAGAGGACGCCGCGCTCCGCAACGGAATGCGGAGCCTGCGCGACGCAGGCCTGCTGAAGGTTCTCGAGGGAATCTCCAGCATGGAGGAAGTCCTCCAGGAAACGACGATCAATTGATTCAAAACAAGAGAAAAAGACAAGGGGTGATGTCACGTGGCCTATGAACAGAGCATTCACACCCTGCTGAACGAAGTGATCAGGCGAAACGCCAGCGACCTCCATCTTGGCGTGGGGATTCCACCCGCTTTGCGGATCGACGGGGACCTTCACTATGTCGGCGGCCCCGCCATCCTGACGAACGAGGATATCCGCCGCATGGTCACCGAAGTTCTGACCCGCCAGAAACTGGCCCAGTTCGAGGAGGAATGGGAACTCGACTTCAGCTTCACGTTCAAGATCCCGGGTGGGGAAAGCGCCCGTTTCCGCGGAAACTGCTTCTTCGAGAGAGGCAGCCTGGCGGCGGCCTTCCGTATGATCCCCACGCAGGTGAGAAGCACCCAGCAGCTCATGCTTCCGAAAGCTATCGACGAGATGGCGGCAAAGCAGCGGGGTATCTTCCTCGTGACCGGCCCGACGGGTTCCGGCAAGAGCACGACATTGGCTGCGGTGATGCAGCAAATCAACACGACCCGGCGCTGCCACGTGATCACCATCGAGGATCCGATCGAGTACCTTTTCAAGTCCGAGAAGGCGATTATCCAGCAACGGGAGGTCGGGCTCGACACCCGCTCCTTCACGAACTCCCTGAAGCGAGTTCTGCGGCAGGACCCCGACGTCATCATGATCGGTGAAATGCGCGACCTCGAAACGATTTCCTCAGCCATCACCGCTGCGGAAACCGGTCACCTTGTCCTGACGACCCTGCACACCCCCGACGCGGTCCAGAGCATCGACCGTATCGTCGACGTCTTCCCGCCCTACCAGCAGCAGCAGGTTCGCATGCAGATCAGCCACGTCCTCATCGGTGTCTGTTACCAGCAGCTGATCCCGCTGATGGGAGGCGGCCGGATCGTCGCTACGGAGGTCCTCTTCGCCACTCCGGCCGTGCGCAACTGCATCCGGGAAGGCAAAACCGCCCAGATCCGCAGTATCATGCAGACCAGCGGCGGACAGAACATGCACACGATGGACCAGGATCTCGCCCGCCTGGTTTGGGACGGTTTCCTGAGCAGCGACCAGGCGATGCAGTTCGCCATGGACCCGAAGGAACTGGAACGCATCCTGATGGACATGTCCCCGGCAGCAAGACGCAACTACTAGCGGGGGAGGAGAGACCATGGACTTCAAGTACAGGGCACGTAACGCAGAAGGAAAAACGATCAAGGGAAACCATGTGGGGCAGTCCCAGTACCACGTCGTCCAGTGGCTGCGCGAGCAGAACCTGGTTCCCATCAGCGTCACCGAAAACAGGGGAGGGGCAAGGGTCCCTTTTCTCGACCGGATTCGACTTCATCTCGGGGTCAGCCTGAAGGACAAGGCCGTGCTGTTCCGGCAAATGGCAACCCTCCTGGGCGCGGGGGTGGTCCTGGGAAACGCCCTCTCCGTCGTCAGCGACCAGACGAAGAACGTCCGCCTCGCCCGCTCAATGAGGGAAGTGAAGCGCCTCGTCGACAGCGGCAACTCACTGAGCGCCGCGCTGCGCTCCCGCAAGGAATTTTCTCCGCTGATCTGCTCGATCATCGAGGCGGGGGAGGACGGGGGCATGCTGGACCGCAGCCTCGAGCGAGTCGCCACGTTCCTGGAGCGCCAGGACGAACTGCGAAAGAAGATCGTCTCGGCCGTCACCTACCCGGCTGCCGTCAGCCTGTTTGCCCTTGTCGTCCTCTGGGTGCTCATCACGGTCATCGTGCCGAAGTTCGCCATGGCCTTCCGGAGCCTGAACGTTGAACTTCCAAAGGTCACGACGATCACCTTCCGCTTCGCCATCTGGCTCAACGAGAAATGGTACGTCTTCATGGGCGGGGTGTTGGTCTTTGTCCTGCTTGTCGTCCTTCTCAACCGGATGAAACGCACAAAGCCGATGATGGACGCATTGAAGCTCAAGCTGCCCCTGGTTGGCGACATTTTCTACAAGAGCATCATGGCAAGGGCCCTCCGGACCCTTTCGTCACTCCTTGAAGCCGGGATCCCTGTTCTCAACGCCCTGGAGATGTCAGCGGGAGTTGCGAACAACATCCCCATTGAAAAGGCCTTCATGGGACTGAGGGACGCCGCCCGCAAAGGCAGGGGACTCGGGGAAACAGCCAAGACGATGCCCATCTTCCCCCTGATGGTGGCCCAGATGATCGTCGTGGGAGAGGAAACCGGCAAGGTCGACGCCATGCTGAACAAGGTAGCGGACTGGTTCGAGAGCGAACTGGACGAGAAGATCAAGCGGCTGACCTCGATCCTTGAGCCCGCCCTGATCATCGCCGTGGGGCTTGTCGTCGCGATGATCGCTTCGGCCATCTACCTTCCCATCGTCGGGGCCATACAGGCCCTGATCTAAGGCCGTTTATCGAATTCATTACAGGGAGTCTGGACAACGAAAAATTAGAGTGGTATTATACTCGCGTTTATTGCTTTAGCAACCCGATGTGGTCGCGGCTCACAGCGTCTTTATCTCTGCCAAGTTTCTTCCTGATTGGGGGCGATAACGGAAGAGCGGAAACAGGTGGTTGCGAAGTTAATTTTTTTTACAATACAAGGAGGCGATACGTACATGAAGAAGTTTTTGAAAAACAGGAAGGCAAAAGGCTTCACTCTCGTCGAACTGCTCATCGTCCTGATCATTATCGGTATCCTCGCCGGAGCTCTCTTGCTGGTAGCAGGAGCAGGAACGGACAAGGCCAACGCGACGAAGATTACCAGTGATTTGAGGAGTCTCAAGGCAGCTTCGCTTTTGTTTTATGCTGACAAGGGTTTTTGGACTGACAAGATTGCATCGCTCGAGCCTTATCTTGACTCCGGATTCGCTTCACAGGATTATGAACTTAATACAGTAACAAGTTCTGGAGATTGGGCGAAAATGAAAACGACGACAAAGGTTACGACTGGGGTTGCAGGGAAGCTTACTGATATCGCGAAAACGGTGCCAATCTATAAAGATAGTTCGGAATCAACTGCAAACCAGACTTTCGCAAATGGTGATCCAGTTTTCATGAGGATGTACAAGTAGGTCTGTTTCACAAATAACCTCCCCGCTTCACCGAGCGGGGAGGTTTTCTCTTTCTTGCACGACATTTAATCAAAATCTACCTTGTTGTGTTAGTGTCATTTTTAAATGACGACCTCACTACAAGGGAAGATGACCATGATTGCTCACCACATGGAAGAGGTGCGGCGCGTTTTCTCTCATTGAACTCCTCTGCGCAATGCTTATCGGAAGCGTTATTGCAGGATCCTGCATCAGCATCCTGGGCGGTTGCATCCAATCCTACGAGCATTCACTAGCCTTCACCGAAGCCCGCAGGCGGGGGGAGATGGTTCTGCAGATCCTTCGCCTTCCCGTTGAAAACGCAGGTTTGGGGATTCCCTCAAGCTCTGAAGCCTTTAAATCCTCGCTTTGCATAGGAAAAGCCAGCCTACCCGCAGTAAATTCCTGGCAGGGACCCGTTTCCATATCGGGAAACGAGCTTCGTCTCGTCTATGCGATTCCCACGTCCACCGTCAACGAAGCCCCTGCAACAGAAACCATGCCCTCTGAAGACCGGTCAATCCGCCTTTCGGCCTTGCCTCAAGCCGGACAGGTCGAAGCCTGGTCCGGGGTGGGGCCTTCTAAAACGAGATCCTGGGTCGTCTTCGCTCCTTCCCCGTGTCCCTTCCTCGTGACGGCCCTCTCCAATCGTACCCTTTCCGTTCGTTCTGCCTCTGCTTCCTGGATACCCCATAATGGAACACTTCATTACCTCCGGGGCATACGGGCCACCGCCCTGCGCTTTACGGGACAAGAACCGGCCTTCTACACGGAGGATATGTCGACCGGTTCCGGCCTCCAGGAAAGGGTTTTGGGCATAGCGGGTTTCAAGGCCGAATTCGAACCTACCGGTCGCCAATTGTCGATTCACGTCCTCTCTCGCGGGGGGAAAAGGCATTCCGGGATGGTGTCACCTTCCGTCCTTCCAGGTTGGCCAGGCCCGGTCTCAAGCGAAGACCGTCACTACGTCCTTGCCGTCACCTCGTGGTCTTGCCGGATCAGGAACGGAGGAGAATCACTTTGACCCTTAAGCGGAAACGGGCAAACCACGGGATGGTTTTGCCCCTGCTTCTCGCCCTCCTTCTTTTCGGATCCCTGTTATTCGGCCTGGCCCTCGATGAAATCGAGTCGGCTGTTCGCACTGCAAACATCCATATCGAGCAGGTATGCGGAACCAACGAAGGAATTTCCGCCCTGGAGCGGGGCAGGGGGTGGGTTTTGAAACAAATCGAGGAAACTGGCAGTTTGCCACGCTGGCTGGACGGCAAGCCGCTCGAGGACGGCCTTTTAAGCCCCGAGGAGTGGAGCGGTTCAAATAAAGCCTCTCTCAGGGTCCATGAAGAGGAACTGGACAAGGAACATCTCGCCGTTTCGCTGGAGGTGCTTGACCTGGACTACCGTCTCTCATCTGGCCTTAAGGGGGAAAAATCGCTGCCGCCCTGCTTTTTCGAAAAGTTTTCCCTTTTCGGGGGGACCGAAATGGTCGATCCCGAAACGGGAAAACACCTTTCACTGCTGGGAGACATTGTCCTGTCCGGTGACACGGAATGTTCCGTCGGCGAGGGGAGCGCAAACATTTACGGGGATGGCCAGGCCACGGTTCTTTTCGAGGAAGACAGCAAGGGAAGTACCCTATCCAGCCCCAACGGGGAAGCCCGTATCGTATTCCACCTTTCCGAAAGCGAAGCGGTTTTTCCAGATGGCTTCGATCTTGGTTTTCGCCTCGGAGCCGCTCCACGGCACCCGGACGAGGCGATGACTTCCGGGTACTCGGTTTCATTTTCAATAGAGGACCCTGTCCATCCCGAAAATAGGGACAGGTTCATCCTGAAACGGAACGGTCCTGCGAACGGCGCGGCAAGGGAAGAAATCCTGGCAAGCATCCCTTTCCCCTACTGCCGGAGCCTGAATATCCAGGACGAGGAACGCTACCGGACCTACCTCTCGCAGGTTCACGAAATCCGCCTCAGCTTCTATGGCGACCGGGCAAACATCGTTCTCGACCCCGGTACGGGAACACTGGAAAAACACCTTGAAGCCTCGATCGAGCCTCCTTCCAGCCCGGAAGGTAATCCCATGCCGCTGGGTTTAAGCGTTCGTTCAAGGCCTGGAGCAGGCCTTGAGATTTCCTCCCTGCGTATCCATCCGGCCGATTCGCAGGGATACTTCCCCGAATGCAAGCGTAGGGGCTTTTACCTTGTCCGGGCAATTATCCAGGGGAATCACATTCACCAAACATACGAGACGATTCTTTCCGCGGATCTTTCTTCGCAAAAAGTCCAGGAAATTGCATGGCAGGAAAAACCGTTTTTCTAATCCCCCCTGAATATTTCACCGCTTTAAGGGCTTGCAATTTGAGGCCCCCGCGTCAATAATAGATTTGTTCTTGGTTAGCTTTTAGTTTTTTTCTCTTTTTCTGCCCCGAGAAAAACCAATCCTTAAGCCCTGGGGTGGTGATGGTATGGCTTCAGCCTTTTTCAGATCATCCGCACCAATGGCGGGGTTATCCCTTGAAAGCGGGGTCATCCGCTACATCGAGCTGGAAGGGGGAATCGGGAACCTCAGCGTCGTCCGTCGCGGGGAGGTTTCAACCGAAACCGGCGTGATCCAGCAGGACATGGTTTCGGATTACGCTGTCCTTGAGCAGTCGCTTAACGCCCTCAAGGCCCAGGTTGGCGGGCACTGGCCGCGCCAGGCCGCCATCGGCATTCCGCCGAGGGATGTCCTTATCCGTGTTGTCGAACTCCCGAGCATGTCTGTCCAGGACGCACGTGAAGCCTTCAAGTGGGAGTTCGACAAATATTTCCCCTTCTCCAGCCTGGAAGCCACTTTCGACCTGGCCCCGATCACTCTCCCGACAACGGAGGAAGGATCGGACAAGTCACGTTTCATCGTCGCGGCAACCCGCACCCGCACGATTGACCGGATAGTGGAAACCGCCAGGCGCACAGGCCTCTCTGCAGGGCCGGTGGAACCCACCAACTTGGCCATCTACCGCTCCGCGGCAGGCCCTCTTCCGCCATCCGACTCGGGGCACCTCCTCGTCTCCATAGGCCGGGAGAGCACCCAGGTCATCATGGGCTACAGGGGAGACGGTATGCTCTACCGCACTTTCCTTGTGGGAGGGGCCGGCAAGACACCTTCCGCCGATGCCTTCAACGCGATCGTCCGGGAGGCCCTTTCGACCATCGCCTACACGCGCAGCCAGTACCGTAGCCTGAATATCGACCGGATCTTCCTCTCAGGGGAATTCGGCCGTACGGAAGGTCTTCCCGAACAGCTCGAGCAAGGTTCGGGACTGCCCGTTTCCGTTCTCAACCCCTGGGATGTGTGGGGCATTCCCGTGAGCGGGGACACCCCGCCCGGTTTCGATGCCGCAATCGGCCTGGCCCTGAGGGATGTCTTATGACAATCAAACTGGATCTCCGACCCGTAAGCCTCAAGCGTGAATCCAGGAAGGCGGTCAATGCGACCAGGCTTGTTGCAGCGATCCTTCTGGTCGCTTTCTGCCTTGTTTCTCTCGGCTCCATCCTTTACGGTTCGATCCTTGCCCTCCGGCTCAAGGAGGAGAAAGCCTCCCTGAGGATGAGCATCGACGAGTTGACGACCCAGGACGTTCGCCTCACCGGGGAGCTGAAGCGCCTCCAGAACGAGTCCGTGAAGTATACCGACAACCTTGCCCTGGTCAGGGCGGACCTGCCCGCCCTCGAGTTCCTCAACGCCTTGCAGGGGGCCCTCCCTTCGGCTACACGGATGGATTCCGTGGAAGTGACGGCAGGATCCGCAAAGATTGTCGGGATCGCCTCCTCCGAAGGGGAAGTCGTCGCCTTCGCCAGGAAGCTTGGTGAAGCTTCGCTCGTTTCTTCAGTTTCCTTCCCTGTCACCTCAAAGCAGGGCAATCTCATCCGATTCGAGCTGACCTGTTCCCTCCTCGACATGGACGCTTTCGGTCAGAAACTCTTCAAGGGGGGGGAATAGCATGAACATCTCGTTCAGCAAGAAGTTCATCGTTCTCGCTGGGGTGGTTCTCCTCCTTTTCGCCCTTTTCCTCGGGGAGACTGCCCTTTTGAGAGTCGTAACAGTGCAGCGCGGCGAGATCGAACGTGAACTGCGGGTCCAGGAAACTGCGCTTCGCCGCCAGGTCCTCGGAAAGACGCGACTGGTGGAGCGGTACAAGCAAGCCCTTGCCGAACTCGAACGGTTCCCCATGGGTGAACCCGGCGACCCGGTTGCCCTTTTTGCCAACATCGAAGGCGAACTGGCGAAAAACGGCCTGGCGGTCGATTCGATCCGGCCGGTGGGACTGGACCCCAAGACAATGACCGCAACAACGGAGGTTAACTTCAAGGGCAACTTCTTCGCCATCCTCCGGACGATGGCCGATTGGCGAAACGGAATGCAGCCGATACGGCTTTCCAACCTTTCAATCAGAAACGATGGAAAGCCCGACACCCAATCCAGCGTGTCGGCAAAGGCCGTCCTAGTTTCCAAGGTCATGCCGGCCCAGGAAGGGGGGAAATAGCCATGGACGAAAACCAGGGATGGGCAGAAAGCACCCGCGAACTCTGGGAAGAACTTGTCTATGGAGAAGGGGTTTTCCGCTTCTTCAGGGTTCTCATCGGGCTTATCGTTGTTATCGGGCTGTTGTGGTCCCTTTTCGTGTTCAGGCAAATGGTGGCTATGGGGCAATCCACACCGTCCGCGCTCACTAGCGGAGTGCAGGCCCAGGCCGATGAGGTGGCCAAACTCGACGCCCTCGTAACGTCATACCGCAACCAGGCCCTGATTCGTTCCGGAAGCGGCAGGCTTGCCGAACTCGCGCAGGCCGCCGGGCGAAGCCCTTTCGCGGAACCTCCGAGCCTTACGGCTTCGGTTGCCGCTACCGGGCGAGGCGGCCCGGCGTTGCCGGTCGAGGTTCCGCCTCCCAACATCAACGTCAAGGCGGTCATGATGGTGGGAAATGCCTCCGTGGCGGTCGTCGATATCGACGGGGTTGGGCAGAACCTTGTCGTCAAGCCCGGGTTCGCTTTTGGGGGCAAGAGAGGGAAAATCGTTTCCATCAATCCGGACAAACTGGTCTTCCTATGGAACGGTAAACGGCAGGAGACCTTGGCGACCTCACTACTGGGGGGATTCTGATGACGGAAATCTGCAGGAAATGGATAGTCTTTGCCATCATGAGCTTGTTCCTGGCGCTGGCCCTGGCCGGGACGGCGTGCGCTGCCGATCCGGCCGCGAACCTCCCCGAAGCCGAAAAAGCGCCAATGATCGAATCGGTTATGGTCCGGCAATCCGGCGCAAGCAAGATCATCGCCGAAATAGCCGGAAGGAATCTCCCGCTGCCGGAACTGGTCAAGTCGGGGCCCAACCACATCGACTTCCGTTTCACCGGCACGGCTGCTCTTTCGCCCAAGCAAACCATAGGGATCGTCTATCCCCTCATGAAGTCTGTGGAAATCAGGGCGGCTAGCGGGGATGTCTTCGTATCCTTCCTCACGAACAAGCCGTTGAAACTTTCAGCGACCGAAGGGCAGGCCCCTGCGAGTTCCTATTCACTCACGTTCGAAACCGAACCCGAGGCCGCAGCCCCCGCGGCAACGCTGCCCAAGCCTGCCCTGAAACCGGTTTCGGATCCGCTGGCCAAGAACACGAAAGTGACCCTTGAGCTGCGGGACGTCAACATCAAGGACATCTTCCGGATGCTGGGCAACATGATGAACCTGAACCTCGTGGTTGATTCCTCCGTGCCCGACACCAACGTGACCCTGAGCCTCAAGGACGTTCCGCTCAAGGAAGCCTTCAGCTACCTTATGCGCATGCATGACCTGGCCTATGTCCTCATGGGGCGCACAATGATCGTCGGAAAACCCGAAGCCCTTGCCCGGACGACCGGCATGGAAAAGACCCAGAGCTATCACATCGCCTACGCCGACCCCAAGCAGATTCCCGGCATCCTGCAGAACCTTGCCGGGGTGAACAAGATCGTCGTCGACGAGCGCCTGCGCACGCTATACGTGACAGGGACAGAAATACAGCAGGACGAGGTGCGCAAGATCCTCGAACGGGTCGACCATCCCGGCCGGCAGATCATGATCAATGCACGAATCATCGAGCTCAAGGACACGGCCTCGAAGGAATTCGAAGCCATGCTCGATGCCATCTACAACAACTGGTGGATGAGCTACAGCGGGGGCAGTTTCTCCGGCGGTTACGCGGATGCCAACTATCCCAACCAAATCCCGTCGACTGTCGTTTCACCGACTCCCTTCGCTTCCGACCTGAGCGGCTTGGCTCGCAGCACCCTGAAGGCCATCGACGCCCAAATCGCCACCTGGACACAGGGCGACGTCAAGGGAGACGTCCTGGCCAGCCCTTCCGTCATCACGACCGAGGGCAAGAAGGCAACGATCAAGATCACGGAAAACGTCAAGTACATTTCAGCCCGTGACGATGCCGGCAACCCGACCTACTCGGACGAGGAAGTGGGACCGATCCTCGAGTTCACCCCCTTGATCGGGCGAAACGATGTCATCAACCTCGAGATCAAGGTATCGACGGGGACCATCACCCAGTATCTCGCCGGGGGCCAGGGAGAGCGCATCCCGCAGACGGCAAAGAGGGAAGTGCAGACTTCAGTCAGGGTCAGGAACGGCGAGCCCTTCGTGGTAGGCGGCCTTTTCGGCACGGACAAGTCGACCACGATAAACCGGGTTCCCCTGCTTTCCGATATCCCGCTTATCGGGGAACTCTTCAAGTCAAAGTCAAAGAAGAACGAGAAGACACAGGTTGTCGTCGTTCTCGTCCCCGAACTCCTTGACGTCGCCGAAAGCGCCATCGAGGTAAAAACCCTGAAATAGGGAAACCACCACAGGTTTTCACTGGAAGGGGGCCTCCCTTTGCGCCGGCCCCCTTCCTTTTTTCTTGTCAGAGGGGCACCGGATGGGATAAACTTCTTAGGCCAACCCGCAGTATACCTGCGCGCGGACATCGGTTATTCGGGAGGATTCGATTCATCATGGCCCAAGTTGTCGACACAAGCGATTTTCGACCCGGAATCAAGATCAAGTGGGAAAACGGCATCTGGCAGATCGTCGACTGCCAGCATCACAAGATGGGACGCGGAGGTGCCATTATCCGCGGCAAGATGAGGAATCTGGAGACCGGTTCCATCATCGAGCAATCTTTCAAGTCGGGCGAAAGGTTTGAAAGGGTCATTTTCGAGGAAACCGCTGCACAATACCTCTACCGCGACGGCGAAAACTACGTGTTCATGGACCTGACCAGCTATGACCAGGTCTACATTTCAAAGGAAGCCCTGGGGGACGGCATCAAGTACCTCAAGGAGAACCTGGAGGTCAACCTTGAAATGTTCGAGGGACGCATCATGGGAATCGAGTTGCCGAACAGCGTGGAGCTGAAGATCGTAAGCACGGCTCCAGGCTTCAAGGGCGACACCGTGACGGGCGCAGGAAAACCCGCAACACTTGAAACCGGCGCCGTTGTCAACGTCCCTATGTTTATAGAGCAGGACGAGGTCATCATCGTCGACACACGCACCGGGGAGTACGTCGAACGCGCCAAGAAGTAAATCGGAAGGAGAGTGGATGACGTGGAATCCAAGGAAAGGATCGCCTACCTGAAGGGCCTTTTGGACGGGCTCCGTCCCCAGGACGAAACCCAGGTGAAGGTATACGCCGCCATCGTCGACGCACTCGAGGCACTTGCCGACGAAGTAGAGATGCACGCCGACGAACTCCATGAACAGGCCGAGATGGTCGAGGAACTGAACGAATTCTGCGAATCCCTGGAAGACGACATGGAAGAAATTGAAAAAATCGTGAGTGATCTTGGCGGGGAAATCGAAGAGGAAGAAGAGGAAGGGGAAGACGAGGAAGACTTCGAAACCGTCTACCAGTCGGCCGTCTGCCCGAAATGCGGGCACCGCTTCTACTACCAGCCTGAACTTTACGAGGAGGACGAGCCGGTCCAGTGTCCCAAGTGCGCTGAAACTTTCGAGCGCAAGGAAGACTGACCGCAAAGTCGGAAAGGAGAGCCTCCATGGAGGAAAACCTGGAAAGAACCGAACCGGAGAACCTCCCCGAGACGGAACGGGAAATTCCTGCGCCAAAGGGGGATATCCGGATCTCCGAGGATGTCATTGGTGCTTTGGCCACCCAGGCACTGCTCAGCGTCGAGGGTGTCAGGCCGGCAAGTGCAGGACTCGTTGCCAATCTTCGACTCGGCAGGAAGGGAAGTTCCGGAGTCCGCATCTCCGTTTCCGAGGGAAATCCGCCGATTGTCCAAGTCGACACCTACATCATCGTCAAGTACGGTCTTCGCTTGCCCGACATCTCCTGGGACGTCCAGGAATCGGTGAAAGAGCAGATCGAGCGCTACACCGGATATACGGTCAAGGAAGTCAACGTCACCATCCAGGGAATCGATTTCGGAGAGCCCCGCGGGACCACCCCCTCATCGGACGTCCAGCAGGGGGAAGGGGAAGCCCTGGGAGATTCCCACTGATTGACAGGGTACATTGCAGACGGGGTCGGCCCGAAACCGGCCCCTCCTTTTCGAGGGGGGAGCGAGAATGATCCTTTTTTGGAAAACCGGACCCCTGGGAAGGCTCTGGATAGAGGAGTCCGTCCTGAGGGGACAGGTTGATGCGTGTCTTCCCAAAGGAACGGAATGCAGTTCTGTCCACCTGGTAGGAGACCGGGACCTGCTCAACGTCTACGTCTCCTTTTCGCCCGAAACCGGCAATCCGGACATCGAAATGTTGCGTGCGGAACTCTCGGACAGGTTTTCAACCCTGGGCCTGGAAACGGTTGTCTCACTAGTGGCGGGTGAAGGGGACAAAACCCTTGAGAAAGAACGGCACCCGCTCCTCCGTTCCCCATATTTCTGGGGAATAGCCGCCGGAGGTCTTGTCGCGCTCTTCAACCTTGGACTTTCCGGGCTTTTCTGGGTCCTGTTCTTCGGGTTCGGTGCCTTCGGCATTGCCTGGCTTTTCCTGACTTCCGCCGGACGCAATCGACTCGCGTCCTTCCTTGACAGCTTCGAGGAGTGACCCGACCTTGGAAAAAGAATTCCTGCCTCAGCGCCGACATCGTTCCCGGGAGATCGCTTTGCAGCTCCTATACTCGATCGACCTCCGGCACGACCAGAAAGCCGAAGAAGCTTTCAAGCTTTTCTCGCTCGATGCCGAAGAACCGGTTGTCGTTGAATTTGCCCGCGAGTTGCTCTTCGGTGTCCTGGATAACGAACGCGAGATCGACAACCTGATCCTGAGGAACATCGTCGGTTGGCGCCCGGAACGGATGGTCGCCGTTGACCGCGCAGCGGTCAGGCTTGCCCTCTTCGAAGGCGTTGTTGCGCGGACCACACCCCTTGCCGTGGCCATCTCCGAGGCGGTTGAACTCGCGAAATCCTTCGGTACGGAAGATTCGGGGCGTTTTGTGAACGGGGTCCTGGGGCGTATCGTGCGTGCCCTGGAACCCAGGACCGAGACAACGGATGGCGAAGACGCTTCCAAACCTGACCGTTGACGAGCTGAACCAGAGGGTCCAGCTCGTCCTCCAGTCGGATCCCGTCCTCGAAAACCTTTCCGTAACGGGCGAAATACTCGATTTCAAGGTTCATCGGACGGGCCACGCCTATTTCACGCTCGGCGGCAAGGAAACCCGCCTGGCGTGCGTGATGTTCAGGAGTCATGCCGGCCAGCTGCCCGATTGGCCGCAAAATGGAGATCTCGTTGTCGTCGAAGGATCGGTGTCAGTCTACCTAGCCCGTGGCGCTTACCAACTTTACGCCAGGCGCCTGACACCGGCAGGGCTGGGTGCCCAGGCAAGGGCAAAGGAGGAAATCCGGCGGCGACTCGAGCAGGAAGGCCTCTTCGACCCACGCCACAAGCGTCCTCTCCCGAAATTCCCCGCATCCGTGGTCATCCTGACTTCCCCCACCGGTGCAGCCGTCCAGGATGTCCTGCGCGTTTCCAGGGGGCGTTTTCCCCCCTGCGGCATCACCGTGATACCCTGCAACGTCCAGGGAGAAGATGCCGCCCCCGAGATCATCAAGGCCTTTTCGCGAGCCGCCCTTCGGGCGGATGCGGACCTCGTCCTTCTCGTGAGAGGAGGCGGAAGCCGTGACGACCTGAAGGCCTTTGACGAGGAGAGCGTCGTAAGGGCCGTCAGGTCGTGTCCCGTGCCCGTCGTAACGGGTCTCGGACACGAAATAGACAGCACCCTCTCCGACCTCGCAGCCGATGCCTCTGCACCAACCCCTTCCGCGGCCGCTGAAAAGGTCTTTCCCGATCGAAGGGCGGTCTTTTCTGAAGTTTTGGCCCTTTGCCGGCACGCGAGAAGCGGGATTTCCCGCCGCCTGGACGAACGCGCTTGGGCCGCTGAAAGGTTCCGCACCCGCATCTCGTCTTTGGCGGAACGCCGCCTTGCGGAAGCGGAAACCGGCCTGGACGGCTTTTTCGAACTTCTCCAGAGAGGGGTCGGCGGGCGGATCGACCTCGAAGCCCATCGCCTGCACTCGATCTCATCGACGCTGGAAGCCCTTTCACCATCCCGAGTCCTCTCCAGGGGCTTCATCGCCTGCGAAACCCCCGAGGGGTTGCCTGTCGTCTCGGCTGAGAAGGTTGAAAAGGAAGATCGACTCAAACTCCTCTTCACGGACGGACGGGTTGTCGTCAAGGTCGAGGAAACCTGCCGTTCCTCCAGGGAGGATTGCCGATGAACGTTAACCCTATCGAATGGAAAGAGGGGATCCTGGTCCTTCTGGACCAGAGACTGCTCCCGGGAACCGTGTCCTCCCTCCCGTGCAGGACGGCGGAGGAAGTCGCCCGGGCCATTGAAGAACTCGGCGTACGCGGGGCACCCGCCATTGGCATCGCTGCGGCCTACGGCGTCGTTCTTGCTTCGCGTCTTGGCAAGCATGCTGCAAGGCAAGCTATCGAAAGACTTTCCATGACTCGTCCCACCGCAGTCAACCTTTTCTGGGCACTTCGGCGCATGGAGTCCGTATTGGACCGCGTGCCGGACGGGGAATCGCGGGAAGCCCTTGAAGCGGTCCTTCTCGAAGAAGCTGGCGCCATCCACCGAGATGATGTCGAGATCAATCGGGCCATCGGACGCCATGGCCAGGATCTTCTGCCTCAATCGGCCACGATCCTGACCCATTGCAATGCCGGAGCCTTGGCCACAGCCGGCTATGGCACAGCTTTGGGGGTGATCCGGGCCGCCCATGAGGCAGGAAAACGGATTCACGTTTTTGTAGATGAAACGCGCCCCTTCCTCCAGGGCTCCCGACTCACCGCTTGGGAACTGAAGAAGGAACGGATTCCCTGCACCTTGATTGCGGACAATATGGCCGGAGCCTTGATGGCCCAGGGAAAGATCGACCTGGCCATCGTCGGGGCCGATCGCATTGCCGCCAATGGAGACGTGGCCAATAAAATTGGGACCTATTCGGTGGCTGTTCTCTGCTATGTCCACCGAATCCCCTTCTACGTGGCCGCCCCCTCTTCCACCGTGGACTTGGGCACCCCCACCGGAAAGGAGATTCCCATCGAACATCGCCGGGAGGAAGAGATCACGACTCTCGGCAAAAGGCGTTTGGCCCCGGAAAATATCCGGGTTTTCAACCCGGCCTTCGATGTGACTCCCCAGCGATTCATTCAAGGAATCATCACCGAAAAAGGAATTCTCCGGAAACCCTTTCGGAGAAATTTACGGAAGATTTTTTCAGGCGGGAAGAGCGTCTCAACCCGTTCACGAACCCTTACATTCTGAGGAGGAATAAGGATATGCTATCGCAAAAATTCATCGAACTCATCGAAAAAAACGCCGACTCCATTGCCAAGGAATGGTTGAAGGATGTGACCCAGAATGTCCACACCCCTACCTATCATTCTTTTGACCCAGACCGGCTTTACGAACGGGCCTTCAATATGTACAAGAGGCTTGGGGAATGGCTCTCCCTTCAAACCGGGAA
>ENA-ORXD01001855-ORXD01001855.1-sediment-metagenome-genome-assembly--contig:-NODE-1855-length-15673-cov-3.232431_pt1 | contig 15673 bp, 14 predicted proteins | sample MGYA00237862_ERZ511471 | MGnify/ENA metagenome assembly ERZ511471 | reverse complement strand
ACATCATTGCCAAGTATAATCAGAACAACACACAAACAGCCAGTTATATTTACGGCCCGAATATTGACGAACCCTTAAGCGCAGATATAAACAATACGAGGATTTACTATCATGCCGATGGCCTTGGCTCAATCACCACATTAACCAACCACATGGGCCACAAGGTTCAACAGTACGATTATGATTCCTTCGGCAATATCAAATCCACGCCGTTCTGGATTAAACAGCCGTACACCTATACCGCAAGGGAATTTGATTACGATACAAACCTTTACTATTACAGAGCAAGGTATTATGATCCACAAGCAGGAAGGTTTATCACCAGAGATCCGATTGGGTTCGAAGGTGGCGATTATAATTTGTATTTGTACGCTAGAAATAATCCGGCAAATAATGTTGATCCTTTAGGTTTATACGTTAAACTTTGTCAAAGAGATTTAGATCTTATTGGGTTGGCAACTCAAAAAATCGATGAAAGATTATTCCACAATTTTATATCTATCAACGGCATAACTTTTGGATTTACCACACATGACGAAAAATTCAGATTGCCGTGTATTGTCCAAGGTCCTGGTGCCATAGATGTTTTTAATGTTAACGATATAATGGCGCAATACTGGGGTTACAAGCATGGCAGTTGTAGAACTATACAGTGCGATAATGAAGATAATTTACGTGAGCATATATGGCAACAATTTCCTAATGCACCTTATTACTATTGCTTACGCCCTAATAACAAGGGTATTGGCATAAACTGTCAGCAGTGGGCGAATATGATGATAGATGAATATTGTTGCAACCAATAAGGAGTAGTTTTATGCAAAACAGAAAATTATTTATATTTTTGATTGTAATGTTTGTCTTATTATCTGTTACAATTAGCGCCGAAGAAAAGGCAAAAAGTATGAAAACATTTACCAGCAAAACGATAGATGCCAAATTTGTCCTAATTCCCGAAGGTAAATTCATTATGGGTTGTCCTGATGATGAAAAAGACCAAGGCGAAAGGAATATAGACGAAAAACAACACGAAGTAACAATAACCAAACCTTTTTACCTGCAGACAACCACTGTAACTCAGAAACAGTGGAAAGCAATCATGGGTAAAAATCCTTCCTCTTTCCAGGATTGCGGTGAAAATTGTCCGGTTGAGTCAATTACCTGGAATGAAGCACAGGAGTTTATTAAAAAATTAAACAAAAAAGAAAAAACAAAAAAATATCGTTTGCCTACGGAAGCGGAATGGGAGTATGCAGCCCGCGCCGGCACAACAACACCCTTTAATACCGGCAAATGTTTATCGACTGATCAGGCAAATTATAATGGCGAATATCCATTCACTGATTGCCCTCCGGGAATAAACAGAAAAAAACCAATTCCCGTAGGAAGTTTTCCGCCAAATGCCTGGGGGCTTTATGATATGCACGGCAATATAGTGCAATATGTTCAGGATTGGTATGGCGATTACCCCGCAGGCTCTGTTATGAATCCAACCGGCCCTAAAAATGGAACAATGCGAGTGGCTCGTGGTGGTAATTGGGGTGACTCTGCAAGCGGATGCCGCTCAGCCGCTCGTAGTTTCGGTGAACCAGATTTAACTGATTGGGATAAAAATATGAAAATTAAGTTTTTTATGTGTGGTTTTCGTCTAGCTAGAACATACTAATCTAATTATTTAGAGGAGACTAAATTCAAGAACACTTTACTAGTTTTTTGACAAGTGATCTTTGATAACTGAATACTATTTACGACCTGATTTACCGTTTAACCAAAGCCTCGCCCAGGAGCAGAAGTTCCGCGCAACTGGCGGAGGATGTCGTCAATCATCATTCCGAAGCCTACAGCTATGATCCCGTGGGCAACCGCAATACCGGTCCCAAATCTACCGACGGCTATGCCTACAACGCCGGTAATGAATTAATGCAGTTCGTTAGCAAGAGCGGGACCCCGGCGAATGCCGGGTATAAATACGATTTAAACGGCAACACGAGCCCGGCGAATGCCGGGTATGAATACGATCAAAATGGCAATTTGATCAATAAAACGGAGTTGCATAAGAACAAGGCTAAGTTAATCACTGCTTACACCTATGATGACGAAAACAGATTAATCACTGTCACTATTGCCAAAGGAGACAAAACCAAAGAAATCAGTTTTGCCTATGATCCCTTCGGCAGAAGAATTTCCAAAACCATTGAGCGAGAAGAATTTACAGACAAAGATGATAACGACAACGGCAAAGATGACAAAGATAATCACCATGGGCACGACAACGACGTGCATCATGGCAAGGATAATGACCATCATCATGGCGGACACGGTCATAACGATTATCCGAAAACAACCTTCTACATCTACGACAATCAGAACATCATTGCCGAGTATAATCAGAACAACACACAAACAGCCAGTTACATTTACGGCCCGAATATTGACGAACCCTTGAGCGCGGATATCAACAATACAAGGATTTATTATCATGCCGATGGATTAGGCAGCATCACCACACTGACTAATCACATGGGACACAAAGTTCAGACATACGATTACGATTCTTTCGGCAATATCAAATCCACGCCGTTCTGGATTAAGCAGCCTTACACCTACACCGGCAGAGAATTTGATTACGACATAGGTCTTTACTATTACAGAGCAAGGTATTATGATCCTCATGGAATTCGGGGGACATAACACTTAATTATCTTGACTGCTTGGTAAAAATATTCTAAGTGTTAGCCATGCCCAGAATATCAAGAATAGTCGCCGTAGATCATCCTCATCATATTACGCAGAAAGGTGTGCGTTCCCTCGCTATATTCAAAAACGATGACGACAGGAATCAATATTTACAATTTATCAAAGAAGAAGCCGATAGGCACGATCTGGAAATTCTTGCCTGGTGCTTGATGACCAATCACGTCCATTTTATAGCCATACCCCACAGGGAAGATTCATTATCCCGTGGATTCGGTGAAGCGCATAAGCGATATACCCGGATGAAGAATTTCAATGACAATGTGCGCGGCTATTTGTTTCAGGGGCGATTTGGTTCCTGTGTGCTCGATGAAAGACATTTGCTGGCGGCTGTAAGTTATGTGGAGAACAATCCCGTTAATGCGGGCATGGTGAAACATGCCTGGCAGTATAAGTGGTCTTCCGCTGCGTATCATGCCAGCGATATAAAGAAAGACATTCTGGTTAAGAGCAGGAATTTATATGGTTTGGTAAGAGACTGGCGAGTATATCTGGATGAAGGAAATAAGAGAAAAGAAGACATTGATAACGTAAGAAGAGCAACAAGGACCGGGCGTCCAGCAGGCAATGATGGTTTTGTGAAAAAGATAGAAAAACTGACAGGGCGCTTGCTTCAGCGGCAAAAGCCTGGACCGAAAAAAAAAGCGAGGCATGTGAATTAAGTGTTATGTCCCCTGAATTCCGCCTGAATTCCACCCCGAAGTCCTGAAAACGTAACGAATGTTTTTTTATTGACTATCTTTAATCAGCATGGTTGCGGGATCAAGCAACAAATCTTTTTTCGATGAATCGGCAGAGCCGCCTTTAAGGGATGTAATATACACTTCTTCGCCTTTTGTAGCGAGTTGAACGATAACATCGAACAAATCAGCAATATGTAGAAAGGAAAGCGGCAGGCCGTTTTCCTGTGGTGGTTCATGGCGGTGGGTATGAACCGTAAACCACAGGCGCATAGAATATTTATTGGCCAGTTCTTTTAACTGCACAAGCTGTCCTCTTCCCGCGTCATCAAATCTAAAGCCGTCAATGATGACCGTATTCGGCTTGAAAATATTCTGCTCCATCAGATCGGTCATACGTTCTTCCAGTTTCGGCGCACTGAAACCTTCAACCTTAAACGTCATGATAAATCGATAAGGCTGAATTTTATCCCAGTGATCATTGACGTCAGGAATACCGAATTTTTCAGCGATATCATGAAAAATTTCCTGATACCATAGATCCACCTTGCTCACCGCTTCATGCAGACTGACATGCAGTACCGGTTGTTCCCGCAACATCATGTTTAAAGCCAATTGAACGAGCAGGGCGGTCTTCCCCACCCCAGCGTGAGCCAGAACAGCGCCAAAATCTCCGACAGGTAAAATGTCTTCGCTGTCATAACCAAGATTGACAAGCGGATTGCGGTAAATCATTTCTTTTTTGATCATGATGATATCCTTATACGTTAGATGAATAATATTTTTTTCCCTTTTCAGGGCAACGTTGATTGTCAGCATTTTTATATTTTTATTTTAACAACTAAATTCTAAATCTGGATTCACCCTAAATAACCTAAAGGTCATTGTAAGGGTACTATAGCCCGCCTCCGCGGGAATGACAGAGATACTATGCGGCGGACTTTTTATTCTGAGCTACTTCCAAGGCAATCTTTTCCGCGATGGACTGCGGTACCTGTCGGTAAATCGCAAATTCCATAGTAAACTGCGCCTTGCCCTGTGTGGCTGAACGCAGGATGGTCGAAAAACCAAACATTTCCGCCAGCGGTACCTGCGCCTCAATCACACACATGATATCTTCATCCTGAGAACCAATAATCATACCGCGGCGCTGATTTAACAGCCCCATGACCGATCCCTGAAATTCTGCCGGTGTTTCCACAACAACCTTCATGATCGGTTCATGAATAACCGGTTTTGCTCTAAGATACGCTTCCTTGAAAGCGCCGCGCGCTGCTGCCTGAAAGGCCATGTCTGATGAATCCACCGCGTGGGACGCACCATCATTGATCACCACTTTCACGCCGGTAACCGGAAATTCCAGTTTCGGTCCTTTGGCCATACTCTGTTTGAATCCTTTTTCACAGGCCGCGATATATTGCGTGGGAACCGCACCGCCGAATATTTTATTTTCAAAAACAAATTCAGCATCGGTAATCGGCTCCAGATAACCGGCCACTCGGCCGAACTGACCGGCGCCGCCCGTCTGCTTCTTATGCGTGTAATTGAAATCGGCTCGCTGGGTAATGGTTTCGCGATAAGCGACACGTGGATTACCCGTTGAGACATCGGCTCCATATTCACGACGCATTCTTTCCACATAAATATCCAGATGCAGTTCGCCCATGCCCTCAATAATCGTGTCCCCGGTTTCGTTATCGACAAAAGTTTTAAATGTCGGGTCTTCCTTGGCAAACCTATTGAGCGCTTTGGCCATGGCAATCTGCGATTTGTTGTCCTTGGGAACAATCGCCAGCGAAATAACCGGCTTGGGAACATACATCGAAATCATCGTTAGATTCACTTCCGGAGAAGTAAAAGTGTCTCCTGAAGAACATTCGATTCCAAATAACGCGCCGATGTAACCCGCTCTTAACGCTTCGACATCTTCCATTTGATCGGCATGCATGCGCACCAGCCGTCCAACCTTCACCTTTTTACCGGTGCGAACATTGACGATGGTTGAACCTTTTGCCAGCGTGCCCTGATAAACGCGGATATAAGTTAATTGACCGTACTGACCGTCTTCCAGTTTAAAGACCAGTGCGACAATCGGTTTTTCCGTATCATTGCTCAGCACGACTCTTTCTTCGTTTTTGTCCATATCAATCGCTTCATTTTCTATTTCGGAAGGACAGGGCAGAAGATAATTAACACCGTCGAGCATTGGCTGAACGCCTTTGTTCTTATAAGCGGACCCCATGTAAACGGGGGTTATTTCTCTCTGTAATGTGCCCTTACGCAGAGCCGCGTAAATTAAATCGGAACTGATTTCACGTTCTTCCAGGATTGTTTCTGTCAGTTCATCAGAAAACAAAGATGCCGCGTCAATTAACTCTTCCCTTTTGGCTTTGGCTTCCTCCATGAGATTAGATGGAATTTCGTCCTCACGCACGTTCTCACCGTTGTCGCCGTCGAAATAAAGAGCCTTCATGCCGACCAGATCAACAACACCCTGTACATCGTTTTCCAGACCAATGGGAATCTGCATCGCCACGGCATTATGACCCAGCTTTGATCTTAATTGTCCGATAACACGAAAGGGATTGGCGCCGCTGCGGTCACATTTATTAATAAAAGCGATGCAGGGGACCTTGTATCTTTTCATCTGGCGGTCAACGGTAATGGATTGGGACTGAACGCCGCCAACAGCACACAAAACCAGAATGGCTCCGTCCAGAACACGCAGTGAGCGTTCCACCTCGATAGTAAAATCAACGTGTCCCGGAGTGTCAATAATATTTACTTCATAACCTTTCCATTCACAATACGTGGCCGCCGAAGCGATGGTGATACCGCGTTCCTTTTCCAGTTCCATGGAATCCATCGTGGCGCCGACGCCGTCTTTACCCTTAACATCATGAATGGCATGAATCCTTTTTGTATAGTAAAGAATTCTTTCGGTAAGCGTGGTTTTTCCTGAATCAATGTGAGCGCTTATGCCGATATTCCGAATTTTCTGATCATCAATTTTCATTACTTTTTTCCTTATTTCCTTAAACCTTCGTTCTCTAACTAAGTCACTACTAAGTTGTGCTTTTATTACCCCCATTCGCTTCGCTCAGGGGTTGTTCACTTTACGCTTCAAACTTCGCTGCGCTCGTTTTCAGCTTAGTTCACAAAAAAAACCCCACACTTGTAAGTATCTCTGCAAGATGGGGTATCCACCATAAACGAGCATTTGTGAGGTGGGGTTAATACATGTTGCGGCGCAATATGTCAAGCTATTATTTATCAAAATTAAAAGCTTAAGAAAGCTTGTTTATTGCACTTAAACGTGCTAATCAGCTTTTCAGCATAATTTATTGAATTATAAAGGTGTTTCAGATGTTTGATGAAATAATGCCTCACCTCTACCGGATCATTATCCCATTGCCCAACAGTCCGCTGAAAGATTTGAATTCTTATATCATTAAAGCCGATGACCGGAATCTGATTATTGACACAGGGTTCAATCGCAATGTCTGCTTTGAAGCCATGCAGGAAGGTCTGCGTGACTTGGATATCGATTTGACCAAAACAGATTTCATGCTGACCCATATGCACTCCGACCACACGGGACTGGTTTCCCGATTATTTACCGATACCAGCAAGGTTTACATCAGCAGAATCGATTCCCTGGTATTCAATGAAAACATCGACTGGTCCGCAATGCTGGATTACGCTTTGCATAACGGTTTTGAACTGGAAGAACTTATCAAGGCTGCTGAAAGCCACCCCGGATTCAAGTACAGACCGAAGAAAATCCCGGAGTTTACCCTGCTTGATGACGGCGATATCATTCGGATCGGCGATTATCGTCTTCAATGTATGCTGACACCCGGACATACCCAAGGACATATTTGTCTTTATGAAGAAGAAAAACAGCTGTTATTTTCAGGAGACCATATTCTCTACGACATTACACCGCACATCGAGTCTTGGTCGTATGAAATAAATTCTCTGAAACACTATATGGAAAGTCTGGATAAGGTCAGAACCCTTCCGGTCAAACTGGTTCTGCCCGGGCATCGTAATTTCTTCACCGATCTCGCGGGAAGAATTGATGAATTAAAAAAACATCACGAAACCAGAGCTAATGAAGTACTTGAGGTTTTGGGTAAAAATACAATGAGCGCCTATGATATTGCCGGAGGTATGACCTGGGATATCGATTGCGAAACCTGGGAGCAGTTTCCCATCACCCAGAAATGGTTTGCCGTCGGCGAAGCCATTGCTCATTTGCTTTATCTGGAACACCAAGGTCGAATCAAACGGCACAAAGGCAAGAAAACCGATACCTACACAGCATTATAAAAATCAAACTATGTTATGATAAACAATAATGATACAATTTAAAAATAGTTTAACGAATCGGAAAGATAATTATTAGCCGGATGACATGATGAATAAAGAGCTCATCAAAACCTACAGATTATTTCTCAAGGATAGTATCCGCAAAACCATTAATTTTTCCCAGGTGGATCAAAGCAAAGGCATTGCTCCTCCTCCCATTGAAAAACCTTATTCAAAAGATGCCAAACGTATCGACCTGATTCAATGGAATCACCTGAAAAATATCGGCAAGATCGAATTAAAAACAGCTATTGAGAATCGAGAAAGCAGAAGATCCTATAACAATCAGCCTTTATTGATTGAAGAATTGTCTTTTTTATTGTGGGCGACTCAGGGCATCCGGCAAAAACTTGATGCGGGACACGCCCTAAGAACAGTCCCCTCAGCGGGTTGCCGCCATGCCCTGGAGACATATTTATGCATTCTGAATGTTCAGAATGTCGAGCAGGGAATCTACCGTTATCTGCCGCTTGAACATCAACTCCTGCTTGAATTTACCGAAAACAATCTGGACAAAAAAATAAAGCAGGCTGTTTTTGGTCAAAGCTATCCCGGAGAAGCGGCCGTTACATTCGTCTGGACGGCTATACCTTATAGAATGGAATGGCGTTACAGCATTGCCGCGCACAAGGTTATTGCCATTGATGCCGGCCATGTCTGCCAGAATCTTTACCTCGCCTGTGAAGCGATTGGCGCCGGTACCTGCGCCATTGCTGCTTATGACCAGGAGGCAATGGACAAACTTTTACGCATTGACGGGCAGGATGAATTTACCATATATCTTGCCTCTGTCGGCAAGAAGCTTTTGTAATTATTTTTAAAAAAATTATCGATCGTTTAGACGATTGGGAATCTCAAAAAGAATAATAAAAAAATACATGCCGGTTTATTTTTTTATTGTGTAATCGTAAAACCCCTTGCCGCTCTTCATTCCTATCTCGCCGCGATCCACATACTTTTTCAACAAGTCAGCACTCATTTGCGCGTTTGAATCATTTCGCTTCCGCGCCCAGAAATCGGTAATTCTCCAGACCGTTTCCAGACCGATGTAATCCATCATTTCGAAAGGACCGACCGGCATGGCGGTCATTTCTTTCCAGGAACGATCAACATCTTCGGGAGAGGCAATCTCTCGCGAAGCCAGATTCAGCGCGGCAAGAAGCCACGGATTGAGAAGCGAGTTGAACAAGTAGCCAGCCTTCTCATGTTTTAGAACAATGGGTGCATGTCCGATCAATTCGCTGAAACGTCGAACGGTTTCCACAGCTTCGGCAGAGGTGCCGGAATGTCCCATCACATCCACCATTTTGAAACCCGGATGAAAATGAAAAGCAAGAAACCGGTCGGGCCTTCCGGTTTTCCCGGCATACATCGACGGTACCAGCGACGATGTATTTGTGGTAAAAATAGTCCGTTCCGGACAGACTGTGTTGAGTTTTTCAAAAAGTTCTCCTTTGATGTCCGGATCCTCCGGAACAGATTCGCTGACCAGATCAACATCGGCTCCGGCTACGGATAAATCTGTCGTGGTGTAAATATTATTTTTGAAAGATATGATCTTCTCTTGAGGAATCATACCGGCTAACGCCATTCTATCGATTTTTTTGAACATGCTTTCCTTTGCGGCACTCAGAAATTCCTCCTTAATGTCATACAAGACAACCGAATAGCCGTTGGTGATGCAGGACAGGCCGATGCTCTGCCCCATGGTCCCTGCCCCAGCAATCAGGATCTTCTTAATATCTTCAGCTTTCATGTTCCTCCTGCATTCGACCTCTCATAGATGATTCATTTTTATGATATAAAAAAAGTTTTCTTTCACAATTAAATTACCTTTTCAAGTAATGTGCTTATCCAGCCAGGCCATTACATCGTCAAACACTTCTTCGCAATTAATTTCGTTGAGCATCTCGTGGCGTCCGTCGGCGTAGAATTTTAGAGTCACATCGCTGATGCCCGCACTTCTTAGAGCATTGTAAACCTGAATGACGCCTTTGGTATTCGCACCCACAGGATCTTTGGCGCCGGAAAAAAGATAAATGGGCAGGTTCTTCGGAATCTTCATTATATTATCTTTTTTGTTGATAAAACCGATGCCGCCAAGCATGTCGCAGAAAAATCCAGCCGTAAAAACGCCGCCGCACCAAGGATCGTTGATGTATTTATCCACTTCGGTATTATCGCGGGAAAGCCAATCGAAGTCTGTGCGGTTGGGTTTGAACGCATTATTGAAAGCCCCGAAAGATAATTTGGTCATCATTTCGCTTCTTGCTTTTTTGCCACGCAGTTTTGTTTCTATTTTCGCGATGAAAAGACCGATTTTGCCGATGGCGCCCGGATCGCCGCCTGTGCCGGAAAGAACAATACCGGTAATTTCATTCCCGTAAAGCATTGCGTAATGACGTGAAAGAAACGATCCCATGCTGTGTCCGAAGAGAAAGAAAGGCTTATCCGGAATTTCTTTTTTGATGAGACCGGATAGCGTGTGCAAATCATCCACAACTTTTTCCCAGCCGTTTTCATCGGCAAAATAACCGATATTCTCCGGCGAGCCGGCTGTTTTGCCGTGCCCCCGATGATCGTTCGCGTAAACAGCATATCCCTTACTGGTCAGTTTTTGGGCAAAGCGCTCGTAACGCACCGCGTGCTCGCCCATTCCGTGAGCTATCTGAATCGCTCCCTTGACGGCGGAGGCGTCATCCGGCAACCATTTATAAACAAATATCTGCACGCTATCCGAAGTCTTAAAAGTAAATGTATCGCTTTTCATCACCATTCACCTCTATTTTTTACGGATTGATCTGGGGATCAATCCCTACATTTACATTGATATATCTCTCGTAGCGCGCGTTCCCCGAGGGCACCGCTGTTTTGCTTTGTTTTTTAAATTCGAGTCTCACAATAAAGCAGTGAATCTTTTTTTTGCTTTTTATAATAATGGATTGAACTTATTATTAATTTGATGCATTAAAATTTTTTTTTGAAATTGCCTGATTTTTTGAGTTCTTCGTAAATTACTCTCGCCACGAACTCGTTTCCCCGATTGTTCAGATGGCCACCAGCATTTAAATAATTGATTTGCCCTTCCGGTATAAACATATCAGCAGCATCTTCATAAGGCAACGATCGAAATATTCTGAGAACATTGATCAACGGTATGCCGAGAGTTTGCGCTTCTTTTTCAATGAACCTCATCCATTCGAGTGATTCGTTGTCTTTGATTTCATATATGGTCGGGAGATACACCAGGATAATTTTTCTGGAGCGTTCATCATTGATATGCTTCAAATTCTTAAATATACTTCTCTGAACTTCTTGGGTTTTCAAGTTTCTTTCCCTTTCTGAAAGCGTATTCGAGCGAACAGGTTCAAATCCAATATTCTGATAAATTTGTTTAAGCAACTTAAACGTATTCAAACGCATCATTCTGTCAAAATTAGAAGTAAACCATGACAGATAATACGGACGCCTCGGCACCGGAATGTTTTTGATCACGAGCTTACCTTTTTCTGTATCAATTAACGGTTTCCCGTATCCATGAAACTTATCGAGCTGGAGTCTATAAAAATCATCCGTAATAAATGCCATAATATGAAGGTGATGCTCTAACCGGGAAGCGTCGCGCTGATACCATAAATATGCCTGATCAATTCCATAGCCGCCCTGTCCCATGTTGACTGTTTCAAGCCTGGAATCAAGCGATGTCAACAACTGACACCAGGTATGATCGTTGTCGACTCCATAACCGAGGGTATAGGAGTCACCCGAACAGATGATACGGTATTTTCCTTTGGGTACGGCAGACTCAAAATCATGGTTATTTCGAAACTGCTGGCTGTTTGTTTTTAAATAAACACCCGGACCGTACATATCAGGAATGTACATATTTGGTTTATTGACCCATCCGAGATCAGGATCATATTGAGTATGTCTTTGTTCGGCAAGACGATGATGCTTAACAACATCATGTGCCATCAGCACGTAACTTGCAATGCCTTCAATGATAAAAAGGATCAAACAAAGGACGACAATATTGATGACAATGATTCGAATAAAAGACACCGTTTTTGAAGTTTTAAATTCGCCCATTGATTATATTACCAATATTTACCTATTCAAACAAAGTCCGCCCGGGAAAACGTGATCGAAATTAAATCTTATTTATATTTTTTTTGATGAACGTCGCGATTTCCTCGTTGGCAATTCTCGCTTCGGGAATATAAACAACGGAATGGAAAACATGAAAGAGGCCTTCCCATTCTTTAATCGCGCAGTCAACGCCCGCTTTTTTGAGGGCTTCGGCCATGCGGAGCGAATCGCTCAGCAGCATTTCGCTGGTGCCCACGTGAATCAGCGTCGGCGGCAGTCCGCGCAAGTCCGCATACAGGGGTGAAATGAGCGGCGAGCGCAAGTCAGCGCCGTTTGCGTAGAGCTTCGCCATATAATCGATGCCGGCTTCGGTAAACATCGGATCCTCTCCGGCTTTGGTGTGCATGGTTTCGCCGGTGTGAGCAAGATCTACCCACGGTGACATGGCAAATGCCGCGACGGGAAGCGGGCCCCCGTTTTCTTTCAGTTTCAAAAGTGTCGCGAAGGTCAGGCCTCCTCCGGCGGAATCACCGCCGATGACGATGGACTCGGGCGGCACGCCCTGTTGTAAAAGCCAGCGGTATGCCTTGACGGCATCTTCTATTGCGGCGGGATAGGGATGTTCCGGCGCAAGCCGGTAATCCACGGACAAAACTCTGATCTGGGACAGATCACTCAACAATCCGGTAAGCCCGATATGAGTCTGGGGCGAACACATTGAATAGGCGCCTCCATGAAGATACAAGATCGTTGCCTTATCGTTCTCGTTTTGATTAAACGCCTTTACCCATAAAGCCTCCGGCCCTCCGGCGTTGACGTTTTCAATCATACATCCTGCAGGCGGCAGGGCGAACGACATCATGCCTGCCATCCCCTGACGCAAGAGCTCTATCGGCAGTTCGCGGATATTCTCGACTTTCATCGTTGCCATAACGGCCATGACATGTTGTGCTTCCTGACTGATCATTATATTCCTCGCTTATAAAATTATAAAAGCATCTTGATATTTTCAGAAAGATTATTAATTTTTTTGGGTAAAGGCTGTTAACGCGGGTGAAGTTTAAAATAAATCAACTGCCTGCAACATCCTGCAACAGATGGACAAGCTTAAATGTGCTTGTCTATTTCCTCCAATAATCTTTGCAAGTTATAGGGTTTGGAAAAGAACGAATGTTTGCCCATCATGTTGTTACGCTTTTCTTCTTCTTGTTTGGTCAATAACGCCGTAACAAATATGATCGGGATATTCTGCGTCTCCGGATTGGCCTCCAGCATGGCGACCACGTCTCCGCCCTCAAGATCGGGCATATTGATATCGAGCAAAATCAAATCCGGGTTCTGGGTTTTCGCCAGCAAAACCCCCATTTCTCCGTCCGGAGCGGTAATGACATCAAAACCGTTTTTGGTCAAATCGTATTCCACAAGTTTTAGAAAAACTTTATCGTCATCAACGACAAGAATTTTCTTGGATTCCACCATCGGCCACCTCTTTTTTGACTTGTTCAAAAACAGATTTTAATGTTCCGATGTTGCTTTTTATGACGCCAATATCCAGTTTTTGGGTCGCTCCTATTTCTATGGCTTTCGCTATGGATTGAACTGCCTCTATGCGCAAATTTCCCGCCGATCCCTGAATCAGATGAGCGGCCTTGCGTATTTCTTCGTAATCTGTCGTCCCGGTGATGTTTTCAAGACTTTTCAAGGCTGGTTCAGTCTGTTCGATAAACATATCAAGCAATTCATTAAAAAGCTCTTCCGGCATGTCCAGTTCCCGAAAAGCTTTTTCTCGATCTATCAACATGATCATTCCCCCGTATAGATGCAACGGCTGCCTGCCACCAACTTGTTGATTCCATTATATATCAAGCCGGCCAAATTGTATAGACTTTCTTTAATTCTATTTCTTAATGGATGCAAGATGCCCTACGGCTTTTTCCAGACCATCGAGCGTCAACTCAAACATGGGAAAAACCTGACGGATGGTTTCAACGGTTCTGCTGTAATACCATTCATCAACCGGCATGGGATTTAACCAGGCGCAATGACGGAATGTATTGGCCATGAATCGCCAGCGTTCAATACTGGTGCCGGTTGGTTTTGAGTCAATGTAAATAGCCCCGTTGGGATGAACCAATTCATAAGGAGCCATGTTGGCATCTCCGACAATGATAACACGGGTTTCCGGATCCCAGCGGACAAAACCGTCAACATCATGGGGCTTGTAATATCTTTGCGGGTCGGCCCACACACGACTATAAATGGTGTTGTGAAAAAAGAAGATTTTCAGATCCTTGAACTGTGAGTTGGCGTAATGAAAAAGTGTCTGAACAACTTCAATATACGGTTCCATGGACCAGCCGCCATTATCGATCAGCAACATAACCTTCAACCGATCGGTCAGACGACGGTCGAAAATGATTTCAATTTCACCGGCGTTGCGCATGGTTTCGTAAATCGTCTTGTCAACGTTCACTACATCTTTGGGGCCGGTCGGCACCAGTCGACGCAGTCTCTTCATCGCCTCACCCATCTGTATCGGGGTTAGCGGTCCTTCCTGTGAATAATCCCGGTAACGCCTCTCCAGGGCTACCTTGACGGCGGAATGATGCCGGGATATGCCGCCGACGCGCATTCCTCCGGGGTGATAACCGGAATGCCCTGTCGGTGATGTGCCGCCTGTTCCAATCCATTTGTTGCCGCCGTGATGCGCTCCGGTTTGATCTTTAAGACGATCCAGAAAATACCGAATCAATTCTTCCGGAGTCATTTTTTTCAGTTTGTCTTTATCGACGCCCAGAAGATCAGCCAATTCCTGAGGATTTTGCAGCCATTCTTCCAGCATGGCACGGGCGACTTCATTCAATTCCACCGCTGTCGGATCTTCCAGGGAAGCGTTTTTGAAATGATGGGCGAATATCTGATCGTAAACATCGAAATAGCGTTCGCTCTTCACAAGAACAGCGCGGGCAACGGTATAGAAATCGTCAAGAGAATGAACAAGTCCCTTGTTCATCGCTTTTTGCAGGCGCAGAAACGATGTTGGCGTAACGGGTATGCCTCTTTCTCTCAACGTGTAGAAAAAATTTACGAACACAGTTCAAATCTCAACCCCGCGATTTGACAACCTGATGGTTGGCCTGTTGCAGATCGGCGCTTTTCTTGAACAGGACTCCCAGAAAAGGCACCCTTCCCTGATAAAGCGTTTTGGGCTTAAAATCCGGATCGCTTTTCAAAGCCCGAATCCAGTTGATCAGTTCCCGTGTGGCCGGTTTTTTCTCAATGCCCCGCAACTCGCGCAACCGGTAAAAAGTGGTGACGCAGGCTTTCATCAGATCCTCGTCCAGTTTCGGAAAATGAACTTCCACAATTAAACGCATCATATCCGGATCGGGGAAAGCGATATGGTGAAAATTGCAGCGTCCGAGGAACGGATCGGAAAGATCTTTTTTGGCGTTGGAGGTAATAACGATCACCGGTCGATGTTTGGCACTGACGGTCTTGTCGATTTCGATGATATCAAACTGCATCTGATCGAGCACATCGAGCATATCGTCCTGAAAATCGGTGTCGGCCTTGTCGATTTCGTCGATCAGGAGTACGGTTTTTTTATCGGCCGCGAACGCCTGGCCGATCTTGCCCATTTTAATATAGGCTTCGATATCGCTGACATTGCGTTTGGAATCGCCGAAACGGCTGTCATTGAGCCGTGTCAGCGTGTCGTACTGATAAAGCGCCTCGATCAGTTTCATTCTGGTTTTTACATTCAAAACAATTAA
>ENA-ORXD01001854-ORXD01001854.1-sediment-metagenome-genome-assembly--contig:-NODE-1854-length-15692-cov-3.785463_pt1 | contig 15692 bp, 13 predicted proteins | sample MGYA00237862_ERZ511471 | MGnify/ENA metagenome assembly ERZ511471 | reverse complement strand
AGGTGAGCATCAGCGGGCTCTCCAGCAGCTCGCACGCGTTTCCAAGAATTCCATGCGTGCTGCAATGGGGGCCGCTGGGCTTTCGCTAGTCACCATGATCTTGGTCGTCGTCAACTTGCTGGCGTGAACCATCGCTGGGTTCGCGGGTCACGGCAGCTCCATGTTCTTGAGAACGGGGGGCGATGTCTGTGGTTTGCTTGCTCGATATGTCTGCTCTTTGTAGGCGAGTTCGGGCGAACGCCAGAGATCGTTGCCTATTTCCCGCGGAGGCTCTTCAGGTCCGGTCTACGCTATGACTGACCCGATCTTTCCCGGCAGGTCCCAGTTCCTCAACCCCGAACAGACAGCGGCAGCCTGTCACTGGACTGGCCCCGCCTTGGTGCTCGCTGGGCCCGGCACTGGCAAGACCACCACACTGGTAGCCCGATATCGTTATCTCATCGAGAACGGCATTGGTTCCTCGCAGATTCTTGCGACCACCTTCACGCGCGCAGCAGCGCGTCAGCTTAAGCAGCGGATTAGTTTGAACACGGGCCTAGCGCTGAACAGCCTCGAAGTCGGCACCTTTCATGCCCTGTGCCTCCGGCTGCTTGATGGAGAAATCGGGCAGGCGATCGGCCTGACGGAGAGGATCAGGCCCGTCTCGGATGGTGACCGCTACAGGATTCTGCGAGATGTAGCGGACCGCTCCCTCGAGCTTGAGGATTGCCTGGACACGATTGACAGATACAAGGACAGGCTCATTGACCCTTCGCAGGCCCGCGGCGAGCTGGCCGGCTTATCGCAGGAACTTCGGGACAGTCGAGAGGGATTCGTCTCCGCCTATGAGGGATACCAACGGCGGATGACCGCCGAGGGACTCCGCGACTTCGGAGATCTCCTCATGATGGTCGTCTCCGCACTCTCGGATCACCCCGATCTCAGGCGTTTCTATTCCCAGCGCTACCAGTTCGTCATGATTGACGAGTTCCAGGACGTGAATCCTGCTCAGTACGCCTTCATTCGGCTGCTCCTCGACCAGCACAGTAACGTCTGGGCAGTAGGGGACGATGATCAGGCGATCTATGGTTGGCGCGGAAGTGACGTGCGCTACATTCTCGGATTCTCCGAAGCCTACCCCGGAACGCGTACCTACCGGCTGAGTGACAACTACAGGTCGCAGCCCAGAATCGTCGAACGTTCGACGCAACTCGTGGCCAACAACAAATCGAGGCTGGAGAAGCCTCTTCGTTCCGTAGCGGTGGAATTCGAAGAAAGAGCCGTTACGACATGTGGGGCTTCAGAGGAGAATGCTGAGGCCGACTGGGTCGCCCTCGCAATCCAGGAGCTTGCGGGCCAAGGAATTCCCCTGGAAGAGATAGCCGTCCTTGTCCGGGCGCGTTACCTAATGCCCACGCTCACAGCGGCGCTCGCTGCCAGCGGGTTGCCGCATTTTGTCAGAGGTGGCGCAAAGATCTGGAACAGTACACCGGCGAAAGCCTTTCTTGGCGGCGTGGCTCTTTGGGCGAACGGCTCGCCCCGCCCTTGGAACATACCTACCTATATTGAGAAAGACATCGCTACCGAGGTCGAGAAGCAGAAAGACCAGCCGTTCGAGAAGCTCGTAAGGCGGCTTTCCCTCTTGGTCAAGCGTCGCATGCCCTTCCGCGAGCAGCCGGAAAAGGAGTTGGAGTGGGAAGGCATAGTCGAGAGGGTGGTTACAGAGAGTAAATCATTTGATGACGCGTCCCAATTCCTAGCTCGCGCCCTCGAAGAGACGAAGACCGAAATGGCCGACCGGGAAGACGCTGGTGTGTGCGTGAGCACCATTCACCAAGCCAAGGGCCTGGAGTGGCGGGCCGTATTTCTGGCGGGATGCGAAGTAGGGGTCATGCCGCATGCGAAGGCTACAGACCCAGAGGAAGAGCGAAGGCTTACCTATGTCGCCATGACGCGGGCGAAGGAGCGTCTCGCCGTCACGTGGGCCCACAGTCGAGGAAAACGGCCGACTGGTCCCTCGGTGTACGTGAGCGAGCTGACCGCGGGAGCCGATAGGTCCCATGTGAACAGCCTCGTCTGGCCGGAGGGTTTTTCCGTGAAGGTATCGAAGCCGGTCAGTCTGGCCTCAGTGCGTGAATTTGCGCCGGAGGCGACCGACTGTGGGCCCTTCTGCGTAGGAGCGAGGGTCCGTCATCCCCGGTACGGGTTGGCCACAATTGTGAACAAGGGCGCAAGTAAAGTGGCTATCATGCCGGACAAGGGGAGCCGCCGACTGGTCTGCATAGAGGAACTGGAAGAGGTCGATGCGCACGAGCGCGGGTAAGCGGCAACGGGATGCTTGACCGGGATCTAGCAACGAGGCATGTCGAGTGGTCAGGATGCTCGCGGAAGTGCTGACCCTCTGTGTCTGCCACGGCCGCCTGTTCCGACGATGTTGATGGATGGTCGCAGTTTGACAGTGGACTTCGGCGAGAATATTATCTGTAGGGCAATACTCTGCGACTTCCCGTGTCTTCACAGTCTTAGACACGGACAGAGAAATGGATGTGCTCCCAGGAGGGCAACATGCCAGCGTTCTTTGTCTGTGCTGGGCTGTTTCTTATTTTAGGGGCGGCAATCGCCGTGGCTCTGATCTTGGTCGGCCATCGTTTTGTGACGAGGCTCGATATCCGAGTTCCCTTCTTCTCAGCCCGAATCGATTTCAAGGCTGATTCTAGCCAGCTTCCGTTGGCGGTCGGCTCAAGCCACGGGGCGCGACCAAAGGTTTTCCCTTTTGCTAGCCGGCGAGTTAACGATGTCGGGGCGGAACCGACCCCCGGCGCCTCGGATTCGAGTCAGATTTGATAGGTGTCGACGGCGCGCAGGAACACGCGGGAGACATCGGAGATGAGTCTGGCGGTCTGGATAAACCAAAGCGGAGGTGGGGTCCGGCCATGCAGCCGAAGTCGTAGCATGCAACTTGAGCAGGATATCTCCTAGGTTGAAAGTCTAATTGAACCCAAGTTCGCCTAGGCTTGGCCGCAACTTGGCCTCGGTTGCGCCTAGGCCCAACTCGGAATTCGATTCAGTTTCGCCTAGGACTAGCCGCACTTTGCCTCGCTATCTCCTAGGCCAAACTCGGAAACTGATTCAATCGAGCCTGGGCGTGGCCAACGACCGGAGGTCGGTCATTATCAGTTCAAATTGTTCCGGGACAGACTCTCACTACGAAACGGAAGCAGCAGTAGCATCCGCCCCCGGATACCAGCGTGCGCTCCATGTGCGGCCAACAACGTGGATGGAACCCTCGCGCTTGAGTTCAGCCAGCAGGCTCTGGATTTGACCTCGGGAGAGTGAAGGCAGGACCTCTTGGAGGTCGCCAAGACTCGCTCCCCGGCTCGCGTTGTCGGTTATGTGCTTCAGCAGCAGAGCCTTGTTGGTTTCTCTGTCCAAGCCACGCCGGCGCGTATATGTTCCGCCGCGACCGAGGAACTGATGAAACTTCCGTCCCAGAATGTATTTCGTTCCCTTACCGCGCCCAATTCGTTCGACAATTCCTAGATTGCATAGTCGAGGCAACCGAGCTTGGAACTCGAGCGGGACCGGCTTCTCCTGGTAGACAAGAGACAGGACCAGAAGATCAATGGTGCTGAACGTGGACAGGGTCTGGGTTCCAACCTCCTCCAAGAAGCGTAGGAAGCGGGGATCCTGGACCTCTCCGCTGATGGTCAGAAAGACCTGAAAGTCGTCGGTGCCAGAGTAGTCAGGCAGCGGCTTGCTTTCCCGGAGGCTCTCTTCGTACATTCGGTTGGCGCCTTGCCCGGACCGTTCCACCAGGCCGCACTTGGCCAGAACCTCTGCAATGCGCCGGTTCCGTGGTGACTGTTTCCATAGTATGTTCTTTGCATTGACTCCGGGAGGGAACCCGCCCGGGCTAACAATTTCGAGCTTGTTCGGAGACTGGCGAATGAAGATCGAATCCGGCAGCCGGTAGTCTCTGTGGCACACGGCGTTCAGGATGCCTTCTCGGACGACGCTCTCGTTGAATGTCGGGATTTCCCTCATGAAGAGACCCTCTTGGTACTGGTGGACCTCATTCCGCAGATTGACGGTCTCCCATAGATCTGACTGATATGTAAAGAAACCCTGTCGGTATTCCTTACGCTGCTGATACGCCAAGGACTCTTCCCTGGAGCGATATTCAAAGACGATTTCCGCCTGTGCGAGGTGCCTGCCCAACGCCTGCTCGGTTCCCAGCAGAACTAACGCTGCGTACGTCACCTTCTCTTCCACGAGTAGATCAAGGTCGCTGAGAACCTGTTCATCGCTCAAGCTGGCGATACCCTCGTTTCCCGACTTGCGTCGCCAAGCCTCACGCAGAAGCGAGATTGCCGCCAGGTCAAGGTCGGCTAGCGTGGCCGCGGGAGCAACTTGTGCGGAAAAGTCCGGCTGCGCCTCATCAAGTATCCTCTTGATTTGGTCGGGAGTCATAGGAACGAGCGAGTCGCCCGCGCGCATCCAGAATGTGCCGCGATAGCTGATGGGGACGCCTACAGGTCGGCTCTGGACTGTGACTACGAGAACGGGGCCCTCTGGGTGTTCTACTCTATCGACCTCCACCTTCAGGTGAAGGCGTTCCATGATGCCCGCCGCCGTTCTCGCTGGCTCGTCGAACGCCGTCGTTCCGACCACTTGGCGGGGCTTCGTGTCGGTGACTCCTAGGACTAGCTTGCCCCCACCCTCGTTGGCCAAAGCAACGCAGTAGTGAACGAGTTTCTCGAACTCGAAATGGTTCCTCGCCTCTTTGAAGTCGAGATGCTCATCTTCGCTTTCCTCGAGAAGTCTTTCTAACTCCTGCAGTTCCAACCGCGCCTCCGAGTGACATCGGGAGTGTCCCGCCGAGTCTACTACTCCGGTCTGCCCAATCAAACACGAAGCCGGAGTCCTCCGATGGGCCATACCCATCATGGCCCCTGCGCCGACGCTACCCCTGCACCCCTACGCGCACCCCTACGGGCAAGATACTTAGGGGTACAGGATGGACGCAGTGGACAAAGGCCCCGGCGTTTTCCCTGCAAAATGACACACTGTGATACGCGGTGGACAACCGGCGGGGGGTTTCCTAAACCTCGTGTCGGCTGTTCGAGTCAGCCCGGGGGCATAGACGTTCTACCTACATATCGGCCACTTCCGGTCTGTCGGTTTGACCCTCCGGAGGCCCAAAAAGGCCCCTTGCACCCCTACCCAGATGTTTAGTCCCGGTACATACTTTCCACATTGGCTCTCAATGTCAGTCTTGGCTCGGGCGGTGTTCTGTCTTTGATCGGAGACACCGGTAGGTGCTTGACACTTCCGGGACGTGGCTCCGGTACCTAGGCGACACTGGCTCCGGCACCTATGTGACACTTTTCAAGGACTTCGCCTCCCGGCTCCACACCAGATAGCAGGAGAAATCCGGCCATTGGCGCTTCGGCCGGCGCGAACCGGGTCCTCACCTACACTGGATTTCTCGACAACGAAAAGGTTCGCTTTTGCTCTTCGACGAGCGACGCGGCGGCTTCACTCGCTCGGGAAAAAAAACTGGGTCAAGGTCCAGAGGTCAAGCCAGGGGAATAGACCTGTCGCAGCATCTTCGTTCTTGACCACGGAGCCTGGCTAGCCGTCCCCGGTTTTTGCGCTGGCGGAATCGACGAACTTGCTGGTCGATTCACTGACTTACGTGAGCTGTGAATCTGTGGCTGGCGGATTTTCTAGATTGCTGTGCGTCGGTATCCAAGTTTCTCCTGCGGTTTCCTCCAGCCACTTTCCGTCAGCAGAGCCCCTGGCAAGCTCCCATGCGGTGGGGAGAAGATCCGGGGAGTCAAGTCGATACTCGAATGTGCTGCGGACCCTTCGGTGCTAAGCTCTTTGCGGTCCGTGCTATTGTCACCGACTCGCATGGGAGGTCGCCGTGGACGCGTACGATAGGGTTGCAGAGGAGTCTCAGGCGAACGCAACCGGACCTGTCCCAAGCGCGTCACCGGCAGGGCGAATGACAGTGGAGCGAATGGCCAATACCATGCCTCTCGACTCCCCGATCTTCCCGGATCCGCCATACTATTACCGTAACACTGAGCGGCTCGTATTCATCTACGAGACCGACCCCGAGGCTGCGTTGGATCTGTTGCCTGAAGGCCTCGAGCTCGAGGTGCCGGCCGTCGCTTGTGCCGTCTTCTTGGAGTGCCCCATATGTACCCTCGGCACGTACAACGAGGCATACATCAGTCTTCGGGCAACCTTCGAGGGAGAGCCGGTGGAGTACGTGGTCTGGAACCTGCTGACGTCCGACGCCGCGCTGGCCGCGGGGCGGGAAATCTGGGGTGTGCCGAAAAAGCTCGCCAACACCTGGATCGAGAAGCATTCAGAGGCGATGGTGGCCATCGTCGAGCGGCCGAAAGGGATTCGCATTTGCACCGGCGTCTTCCGACCCGAACGAGTCATTCCGCAAGATGATGGCGTACTTCTCAGGCGTCCGCTCTTATGCGTGAGGATCATTCCTGATCCCGCCGGCGGAGAGCCCGTCGTCCAGTTGATCGACCACTTCAATCGAAAGAGAAACAAGTTCGAGCCTGGTGAAGACTGGTGGAAGAACCAGATCCGCGGATCCGGCTCCCTTTCTTTCCCAGCGCGATCTGCCATCGACCCCTGGCACAAGCTGCCGGTGACGCGCATGATCGACGCCTATTACTCCGGTGGCCGCTCAGCTTCCGAACTGCCGTATGGCGTAGTTCTCAAGACATACTGAGTGCGATCAGGGATGCCGGTGCTTCCGCGAGTTGCGACCGCCCGCCCCGGTGCGGACGTAGAGCGCTACCACCCACCTCGGGAAGCGCGATGGTCTGGCGGCTCGTCTTACTATTGGGCTCGACGAGGTATAGGCGGGATGTAACTATTTTGGCCCTGCCGGACACTAGGCGTAATAAGGCAACTGCAGAAAGGCGGCGGCCATACCGAGTCGGCGGGACATGCCCTCCACAACACTCGCGCGAAGCCCGAGGGACGTCATCTTGGCAGTGGGGTTCACCTTCTGCTTATGTATCGCGCTCGGCCGGTTGGCCCTCTATTTCATGTGGATACTGTCGGTCAATTCGACAGATCTTCTTCTCGGCACGCGGAGTCTAGGCGTCTTTTATCCAGGGGCGGAGGTTCTTGGCTCTGCCTACTTGGCTGTTGCCTTCTTCAAGACGAGGCGACGAAACTGGAGGCTCAGAGTCGGAGCATTTGCCTTGGCGGCGACCTACCTGTGCGGAGTAATTGCGGTCTATATTCAGGTTGCGACCGTTTCATCCGAACTCGATTCTTATCCCGCCGGTTTGCCCTTCCACTTTTCGACTGCCGCTACCCTCGCGCTCTCTCTAGCAGCGGTCTTTGCCGGCATTGCCTTCGTTCCCAACGGGACTCGATACCGTCTGCTCCGGTGGGCTGCAGTCGGCCTTTCAGTTTCTTGTGCCATGCAGGTGCCGGCCGTGGTGGCGCGAGGGGGCACCGACACCGGGGACTGGGCGACTTTGCTCACTCTCCTTGCTCTCGTTCTTTGCGGGATTCTGGCTGCCGACAGCTTCACCCGGCTTGCCGCAATGGATTTGGCAAGTGACCGCGAGTATTCCAGAAGGGAATTGATCATTTGCCTACTGGGCGGCTCGTATCTCGTGCAAGGCCTGGCACTGGGGGATTTCTCCCACTGGTCACTCGTTTCGCCTACTCAGGGCGCGGGCGATACAGTCGCCAACTGGCTCTTCCAGATATCGAGGTTCTCGCCGATCGTCTTGGGACTGTCCGTCTTTGTCGGCTTTCTGGTTTCGTGGAGCGTTATCAGTCGTCGTTCTCGGCTGCGTGGGGATTCCCAAGGAAGATTGGCCGCGGTTAATAAGCCAAGGATGTCGCGGCCACACAACAAAGGGCGCTCATCGTTCTAGCCATCGCAGCCGGGTGAAGTGCTGCCACTCAAGGAAAGCAGGCCCTGCGGGGTTTCAAGGAAGCCGGCTACTTACCCTTGGTCGGTGGCTTGCTCGCATCCTGGATCCTCGCTACGCTCCATCTCTGTGGGATGCAACAGCCGCTCGCTGTAACTTCCGGCAGTGTAGAGGGCAGCGATCGGGTTGTGACCGAGGACGCGGTCTTTCGCAACAAGGACCGTCACCGGGGCGTCGCTGTATTTGAAGAACAACGAGTCGTGCCCCACGCAGAGACCGAGCGTGATATTCAACCCGGTTTGCTCGTGGTTCAAGATCTTTGCTTGGGCGATCGGGTTGCACATAGACTCGAACTGACCGATGTGCACCTTCTCCTCCGATCGAACGCCGATCTGTTCCTTGGGTACCTGCCCCACCTTGCAGGCGACCGATACGACCTCCAACCCGTGGGCGCGAAGAATGGCGTCGAGCACGCGCGCCTCACTCTGAAGCCCCGAGCAGAAGGCTACCCCCACCCGCGGTGCACCCAGCCGCTTCGCAAACTCGATGACCTCTAGAACCCGCGGCTTGACCGGCTGGCGGTAGTACGGCTCCTCAGTCCGATTGGCGTAGCATTCCGCCTCCTGGATGGAGGCAAGGCGGGCAAACTCGCCGACGTCCTCACGAGCGTACTCTTCGGCGGCCGCGGCACGAGCTGTCTCGTGGCTAACGGTCGGACAGATAGAGGGGGCGACGGCGTCGGGAGCCCAGCAGTATTTGCGTTTCGCGCTGCATTCGGCACATCGGGGGGTGGGCTCGGGTGTCATCGCCTCTCCTTACAGCCGGGCTTTGGTCCGTCGGTCCAGTTTACATCGTGCACGAGGCCGGGGCGCCGCGCCCCGAGAGGATCGGGAGGACAAGTCTCCACCTCCACCGTGTACAGATGAAAGCACATGGCGCTTCTGCGAGAGGGGCCACTGGCGGCCATGCACCGGGTTCTCAGTTGGTGTGCCATGGGTACACACCACAGTAAGCCGACTGGTGACGGAATCGCTCACGCTGGTCGGCTGACTTCTTGGCGGCGGACACTACCCCGGTCTCGGGTCTACCTGCGAAAGGAACGGTCGACTTGGCGCGGAAGCCTCTGCAACGCGATCTCTCATGGCACCAATTGACGGCGGGCGAAATCGTTTCATCGCTGGGCACCGACCCGGATCGAGGGCTAGGCGTCGCTGAGATCGAGGCGCGACTCGAGGAGTTCGGCCCGAACATCATCACCAAGCAACGGGGAAGAGGCTCATTGCGCGCGCTCCTCGACCAGTTCCGGCAGAGTCTAGTACTGATCCTCATCGTCGCCGGTGCGGTGACGGCGACCCTGGGCGAATGGGTAGACAGCGGAGTCATCTTCGGCGTTGTTGTGATCAATGCGACGGTCGGGTTTCTTGAGGAAGCCAAGGCCATCAAAGCGATCGAGGCATTGGCTAGAGTGATGAGGACTGAGGCCACGGTGGTGCGGGACGGCGCTCGCCTGCGGTTGCAGGCGGAAGAGTTGGTGCCCGGTGACCTCGTGATCCTTCAGTCGGGGGACAAAGTCCCAGCGGACATACGACTCACCTATTCGCGCGACCTGCACATCGACGAATCTGCGCTCACCGGCGAGTCGTTTCCTGTGGAGAAGCATATCGAGCCTCTTCCAGAAGCCACAGTCCTGGCCGACCGCGACAACATGGCCTATGCCTCCACGCTGTGCACTCGCGGTCGGGGAGAAGGGCTCGTCGTGGCGACAGGCGACGGGACTGAAGTCGGGAAGATATCCCATCTCATTGCGGAGGCACAAGAGCTGGTAACTCCTCTCACCCGCAAGATCGCGCAGTTGAGCCGGCTGCTGTTGTTCGTGATCCTCGGACTTGCCGTTTTCACGGCGCTGGTCGGCATCCTCAGAGGCGAATCTGTGGTCGACATGTTCGTCGCGGGCGTAGCTCTTGCAGTGGGTGCTATCCCCGAGGGACTGCCGGCCGCGGTGACGATAGTCCTTGCGATCGGGGTTTCGCGCATGGCGAAGAGGAGTGCCATCATCCGCCGGCTACCGGCTGTCGAGACCTTAGGCAGCACCACCGTCATCTGTTCAGACAAGACGGGGACGCTGACCGAAAACGAGATGACGGTCCAGAGGGCGGTCGTGGCGGAAGCGTCCTATGTTGTGACCGGCCTGGGGTACGTCCCCGAGGGTTCGATACTTGATGAGGAAGGCCGGGAACTACCGGCGATAGACGAGGGTAAGCGTGCCGCACTTCATGAACTGTTACGCGCAGGAGTGCTGTGCAACGACAGCTCCCTATACTCCGAAGAGGATCGCTGGCATATCAATGGGGACCCGACTGAAGGCGCGCTCGTCGTCGCGGCGATCAAGGCCGGCTTGAATGTAGAACAGCTGGAGCACGCGCTGCCGCGGCTCGATAGTCTGCCGTTTGAGTCGGCACATCAATACATGGCCACCTTGCATACGACTCCGGCGGCAGAGCGCATCGTATACCTGAAGGGCGCGCCCGAACGCATACTGCCCCGGGCGACCCACGTCCTCAACGCGGAGGGGGGGATTGATCCCCTGGACGTGCGGTGGATCGACGAACAAGCAAAGGATATGGCCTCCGTGGGGCTAAGGGTCCTTGCGTTTGCGCGGAAATCCATGCCCGAATCGACGACAGACATGACGCACGATGACGTCAATGGGGGGCTAATCCTGCTGGGTCTGCAGGGCATGATAGACCCTCCCCGAGATGAAGTGGCTCAGGCCATAGAGGCATGCTATGCAGCCGGCATTCAGGTGAAGATGATCACCGGCGACCACGTCCTCACCGCGGCCGCCATCGCCCGCGCACTGAAGCTGACCGGCCCGGGCTGTGGATCGGATGAACAGCCGACCGCCCTCACAGGCGGCGAACTTGAGTCAATGAGTGACTCAGACCTTGTTCAGGCGGCCGAGAGGACGTACGTGTTCGCCCGGGTGACACCGGAGCAGAAGCTGCGCCTCGTCAATGCCTTACAGACTCAGGGGCACGTCGTGGCCGTGACCGGTGACGGTGTTAACGACGGGCCGGCTCTTCGGCAGGCGGACATAGGCGTGGCGATGGGCATCACTGGGACGGAGGTGGCCAAAGAAGCCGCCGACATGGTGCTCACGGATGACAACTTCGCCTCAATCGAGGCGGCCGTGGAGGAAGGCCGCGGCGTTTTCGACAATCTGACGAAATTCATCAGTTGGACCCTCCCCTGCAACTTGGCTGAAGGACTGGTCATCTTAGCCGCGATCGTCGTGGGGGCGATTCTACCCATCCTGCCGGTCCAGATCCTTTGGATTAACATGACGACAGGGATCGTGCTCGGCATCGCGATGGCCTTCGAGGACAAAGAGGATGGCATCATGCTTCGTCCCCCTCGTCGGCCGCAGGCGCCTATTCTCGACCGCGTTCTCATTGGGCGAATCTTTCTTGTGGGGGTGTTGCTCCTGGGCGGGGCGTTTGGCCTGTTTGAATACGCGCAGCGCACCGGGCACACTCTGGCGGAGTCGAGGGCGGTCGCCAGTAACGTGATCGTCTTTGGCGAACTCGCCTATCTATTCAGTTGCCGATCGCTCTCCCTGCCTTCGTGGAGAGTGAAGATGCGTGCCAACCCGATTCTGCTGGTCGGCGTACTGCTGATGATCGGCCTCCAGATGCTCTACACCTACGTTCCCGCCATGAACTCGCTTTTTGGGACGGCTCCAATCGGTCCGTCCATGTGGCTTTGGATCGTCGGAGTGGCCATACTGGTTCACGGGATCGTCGAACTGGAAAAGGCCATTCGGCGGACAAAAGCCTCGAGTGGGGTGAGCCCGTCCGTGTGCTGATGACGGCGTGACAGCGCAATGTTTCAGGAGACGGGCAGGAAGGCGACATGAGTAGCATGCTCACTTTTTTTGCCGCAACGGACTTCTCGGAGGATTCAAGGGCCGCGGTCCACCGGGCGGCTCTTCTTGCGCGCGAGCGGGGCGCACAGCTCAGCCTCGTCCACGTCATGAGCGGCCCTTCGCTTCACTCCCTGAGGGGACTGCTGGGGATGGCCGATGATATCGAGACAAGATTGGTGGATGAGGCGTGGTCGATGCTCGCGGCTCTGGGCGAGGAGGCGCGGCGAGGGGGCGGGCTGGAGGTTCACTGCGAGGTCAAGACCGGGAGCGTGGTTGACGAGATCCTGGCTCTAGCTGAGCCGGCTGACGTCCTGTTTCTCGGAGCACATGGCTCGAGCGCCTTGAGTGACCTCCTCCTTGGGACAACGGCGGACCGCGTGCTGCGAAGAAGTCGTCAACCGGTTCTGGTCGCAAAACGATTTCCCAGGGGACCCTACTCCAAGGTCCTTGTGCCGGTGGCCTTCGGGCCGAGTTCCGTCGAGGCTCTGCGGTGGGCTGCACTAGTGGCGCCCGAAGGGGCGGTCGTGGTCTTCCACGTTTTCTCCGTTCCCTACGAAGCGAGACTCCATTTGACCGGCGTGCCGGTCGATGACATCGAGAAGTATGTGGGGCGGGCGCGCCAAGAGGCATGGACGAAGATGAATCACTTGGTTCATCAGGCAGGTCACGACGCTCGGATGTTTCATCGATCGGTCGACCACGGGGAGGCCGTTCCGCGCATTCTGGAGGAAGCAGCCCTGTTTGGAGCCGATCTCATCATCATCGGCAAGCATGGGCAGTCCGCCGTGGAAGAGATCCTGCTGGGAAGCGTCACGCGCCATGTGCTGGCGGGATCGACCTCGGATGTTCTCGTAATGGGCGAATAGAGCGGTGGGCTTCGGCCTTGACGGCCGCTTGATGGAAGTAGGGGTATAGCCGCGAGCCGAAGCCGCGACAAGAGGGCATGAGGCGCGCGGGATTTCCCCGGGGCAAAAAAGGGAATAGGCCAGCACTAAGCGCGGTCGGCGGATAAGAAGGAGCCCTTGGGATGAACGTGATTCAGAGCGCGATCGAAGGTGTGCCTCTCATCGTGATCGAGGGGGATCTCGACCAAGCCTCCAAGCAGGTCGCCCGCGACGCGGTGAGCGAAATCCTTCGAGGGCCTTACCCGCCGAAGAATCTGCTGGTGGATCTCACCGACTGCACGTTCCTCGACAGCGGTGGATTGAGCGTCCTGTTGTCGGCGTTGGCCCAGTTGCCAGCTGATGGCTGGCTGGGTGCTATTGGAGCTTCGGCCGGTGCGAACCGAGTTCTAACCTACACTGGATTCCTCGACAACGAAAAGGTTCGCTTTTTCTCTTCGACCAGCGACGCGGCGGCCTCACTTGCCCGAGAGAAGAAACTGGGTTAAGTGCCGGTATTCAGCCGGGAAGAATAGAGCCCGCATGTCTCAGGGTGATATATCCGCCGTCCTTGGTCTACGGTATTGTGAGGAGTCACTTGGACCCGGACATTCTTTGGCCTTGGCTCTGGCCCAAAGACTAGCCCCGTTATCATCCCGGTGGGAGGTGGAGCGATGCAGGTACTCATGATCAATGGAAGCCCGCATAAGGCAGGCTGCACGTATACAGCACTGTCGGAGGTTGCGGGGCAGCTCCAGAATCAGGGTATAGAGACCAACGTATTCCACATCGGTAACCAGGCGATCCGAGGATGCACTGGATGCGGTGGCTGCGCCGAGAGCGGGCACTGCGTTTTCGATGATGATCCCGTGAATGCGTGCGTTGATCTAGCCAGGAAAGCGGATGGCATCGTTGTTGGCTCTCCTGTCTATTACGCCGCTCCGAATGGCTCCCTGTGTGCGTTTCTCGACCGGATGTTCTTCTTCAAGAGTGCGGGATACGCCTACAAGCCGGCGGCCGCGGTTGTGAATCTGCGTCGTGGTGGGGCCAGCGCGGCATTCGACCGGCTCAACAAGTACTTCACGATCTCCAGCATGCCGATCGTCTCCTCCCAGTACTGGAACGCGACGCACGGGCTCACGCCTGAAGAGGTGAGACAGGACCTAGAGGGCATGCAGATAATGAGAACCCTTGGCCGCAATATGGCCTGGATGCTCAAATGTATCGAGGCGGCCAAAGGCACAGTGCCCTATCCCGAAACAGAGCCGAGGACGGCGACCAATTTCATCCGGTAGGACCGCTTCTTTCCCGATTGCCGCCAGGCATATGCCTATCTCCTTTTTGTTCTTCTCTACCTGCCCTACGCGGCCGCCTTTGGCGCCATGACGACAGAGACTGGCCAGCGCTATAGTTGGTGGCGGCTGCCCGTTCTCTTCTGGGTGGGGGGACGAATGCCCCGACCGACGCAGGTCGATTCACGAGCTGGAGGGGACAGGGCGTAGAGGCTTGGCTGCTCACTGTCGACTGCAAACCAGGTAGGATCAAATTCGGTAGCGACCCGCGAAAGGAGCCCGGTGGAAGTGGACTTGGATCCAAGCAGCACAGCCCTCGTGCTGGCTGCGCATGGGGGAACGTGAGTAGGCAAGACGACTACATCAGAGAGCTGCGGACAGTTCCGGATAGGATCGCCTTTCTTCGCGCCCGTTCCGGGCTTCCAGGGCCCCGGGGTAACCTGGAGCTCATGCAGGCGGCGGCCGATGTGGGCGACGAACCCGCTTTTCGAGAGTGGATCACTATCGGATCTGGCGATGATCCCACCGACGAGTTCCTTGCCATGTGCGGCATCGTGGGCCTTGGCCGCTTGGTGGCCGAGGGTCGCATGGATCTCGTGAGGGAGCTGAACGAACACGCATCAGACCCTCGCTGGCGAGTTCGCGAGGCGGCGGCGATGGCGCTTCAGCGGGTGGGCGACGCAGACACTGATCGCCTCTTTCGGATCGTGCGGGGGTGGATTGGAGATCGGGCCTATGTACAGCGCGCAGTTATCGCCGCGGTGTCTGAGCCGCGACTCCTCAAGACTCAAGAGGCCGGCCAAGCGGGCGTTGATCTTGTCGACCGGGTTACCGCGAACTTGGAGCGCATGTCAGACCGTCGGTCGGACGAGTTTAGGACCCTAAGGCAGGCGCTCGCCTACTGCTGGAGTGTGGTCGTGGCGGCCCACCCATCGTATGGCAAACCCCTCATGGAACGTTGGATCGCGTCCACTGACCCCGATGTGCGCCGGCTCATGCGCGAGAATCTCAGAAAGACGCGACTCGTCCGGCTCGACCCGGCCTGGGTCGAACGGATGAGCAACAAGCTGTAGGCCGGCGACCATCGGCGGGCCACCGTCATTTCTCCGCGCCCTAGGTGGGCTATCTCCTGGGAGCGAGGACCGGATCGTGTCATCCACAGAGACATCCCGGGAGTGGTTCACGAGTATCTAAATACCCCATGGGGTATACTAGGCACGATAGGTTCGCGCGGCTTGCTCAGCGCTCATGCCTTGTGGACGTGAATCTTAAATCCAGAAGTAGCGATTTCCAGGAGAAGAAATGATCACCGTCAACCAACATGCGTGTCCCCAGAACCATGCCTGCCCCGCCGTGCATCGCTGCCCTGTTGGGGCGCTGATCCAGGAGAACATCTTTTCGGCCCCGCGGATTGACCCGGAACTGTGCACAGAATGCGGAGCCTGCAGCCAGATATGCCCGGTGTTCGGGGTGGTCTCCGAAAAGGTTGCGGTGCTCTGATGTCCGCGCAAGTCAGTCTCATCTGCAAGGACTGCAGCCATGCTTTCGAGGTGACGACGCAAACGGCCCTCGTCTCCAAACAAAAACGCTGCCCCAAGTGCGGCTCGGATAATGTCCGGCAGACCTTTGGCAGCTACCTTCGAAATGGCCCGCTGTCGGATCCGAACTGCGGCGGACCCGGCCG
>ENA-ORXD01001853-ORXD01001853.1-sediment-metagenome-genome-assembly--contig:-NODE-1853-length-15699-cov-4.398092_pt1 | contig 15699 bp, 20 predicted proteins | sample MGYA00237862_ERZ511471 | MGnify/ENA metagenome assembly ERZ511471 | reverse complement strand
GCTGCCGTTCTCGCCGGGTTTCATTTCATGCAGCATTTTGGTCTTGCCGCCGGTGATGACCTCGAAGAAAAACAGGTCGTAGTTGGGCACCCAGGCCCGCTTTTCGTCCATCTGCTGGCCGAACATGCCTTCGGTGGCGCCGTAAATTTCCCGGATAACCGCCTCGGAACCGTAGTAGTCCCTGAGCGCCGGGGCGTAGCGCGTATTGATTCCCGCCACGCTTCCAAGCGTAAGGATTTTCACCTTCCACAAATCTTTGGGATAAATGCCGTGTTTGGACTTCAGGTGGCGGGCAAAAAGGGTGGCCGTCGGCGCTACACCGCCCACCAGGGTTACGTTTTCGTCCCGGCACTTTTCATAAGCCAGTTCGAAACGGTTCTCCCAGTCCCTGAGGGTTTTGCCGCCGCCGAGCTCGTCTATTTCTTCCTGGGTGGGCATGGAACGGATGGGGGTGCCGGTGGAGACATATTTTACATAGATACCCGAAGAGTACCCGTATTCCAGTTCCCTGTCACCCACTTTTATCTTGCCGACCACGGAAGGGAAGTTGAGGTTCAGGTTCACCCCGCCCAGCAGGGCGAAGTCCCGGGTGGAAGCCACGTAATTCAGCATGGCCCTGCCGGCGCACAGGCGCATGTCGATGTCGGTTCGCGTCATGGGGATGAACTTTGGCTCGTTTTTGGTGGTGCCCCGGGTTATTGCCCACCCCAGGGGTTCTTCATAAAGCATTAACCCGCTATCCCCTTCCATTACCTTTTGTATCAGGGGGTAGTATTTTTCATAGGTCATCACCGGGAAGCTACGGCGGTAATCCTCAACGGAGGCAATCCCGTCTGCATTGTACAGCCGCCCGTAGGCTGTCCTGGCGTAACCTTTAAGGAGGTTCTCGAGTACCTTTTCCTGAGCCGAAGCAGGATCGGCGATGGATTGATACCACGGAGTGAGGAAGCCTTCCAGGCGTTTTAACATTTCGGGGTTAACTTCAACCATACCAGCCCCCTGTTTATAAGCTGGTTTATACTAATACAGCCGGCCTGGTTATTTCAAATATACTCGCTTTAACACTTTCCGGGTCCCTTGTCCGGGCGTCATGTTGTCGCGGGAAGCCGGCTTGGGTATATTTATCAGGTCACACGCCCCAGTAGCTTAGCGGACAAAACCTCTCTATTTTGGTTACAGGCCCTTTCAAGCACTGACGTTACCTTGTGACGTTTGAGGTAATAAAAGTCTTCGCTCGAACCTTCCTTGAATAGCTATACCGTTGCTTGGGTCGATTGATCTCCAAGATTCAACTTTTTACTTTTATTGTCTTCTTCTAAATAGTAACTTGCAGTAAAATTGTGTAAATGGAACTTTTTTAAATTATTTCACTATATATAGTTAGATGGCGAAAATGGAAAAGTGGCAATCCGGCGACAAACGAGCCTTCGAGCAGGTGTATAACTGTTACAACAAAATGGTTTTCAAGAACGCATATCTAATTACGGGGTCCAGGGATCTAGGTGAGGATATTGTCCAGGAAGTGTTCGTGGCCGCCTGGAAGTTCCGGGCAAGCTATGATAGTCGTAAGGGCAGACTGGCTACGTGGCTGCACCGCATTACGGTGAACGAGTGTTATAAAAAAATGCGTGCCATTTATGTTTACGACTGCCTGGAAGATACAGATTTTCCCGAGGTAACAAGCAGACAGCCCGAAGAGGTGCTGGTAACGAAACAGGAATATGACGAGATGCTAAAAGCCCTTGGCGCCATGGATGAAAAGCAGCGTACGATCCTGGTGCTGAAGTATCTCAACGACCTGTCGTATGCCGAGATTGCCGATATCATGCAGCTGCCCATTGGAACTGTAAGGTCAAGGTTAAGCCGCGCAACCAAAGCCTTGAGAGAGCAGGTAAACCGTTCCAATGTTTAACCTTATGGGAGAGTGAATGAAATGAACTGCCAGGATATAAATGAACTGTTAAATTCTTATCTGGATAATGAATTGACACCTGATGAGATTGAAGTGATCCGGGAGCATCTTGAAAAATGCCTTGCTTGCTGCCAGGAGCTTGAGCAATTATCAAGATTCAAGACAAAATTCCGCCAGACACTGGTCTCCTCAACCCTAACCTCAAGGAGAAATAACACTACCTGGAATAGCATTCTTGCTAGAATCCAAGCCGATGAACCTGAACGGGCAACCCCCGGCTATTTTAAAGAGCGAATTTTTTCACTCTTTTCCCTAAATATGGTTAAACTGGCTTCCGCTTTTATTATTGTCATAGCCGTAGTTGCTACAATAATAATGTCCCTTCCCCGCGGAACAGTAGTTGCTATCCCCGAGTCGCCTTTTACAGAACCGCCAGCCGTGACTCAGGAAGCCGCAGATGACCTTGTTCCGACACCCGGCGGCTATGCTTACAGGGGCAATGTCCACCAGGTGGGAGAACCCGATGTTTGGCCCGAAATTGACACAACTGAAGTAACCATAGGGAATGACGATCCAATCGATATACGCTACAGGGACTGGATAACAACCAGGGCCGGGGAAACAAGGAATAACATGATTGTTATCACTGCCCCTTTCACCATAGATAAATTGAAACTCGGGGTGGCAAACATGCCCGGAAACGCCAGTATTTCCGTCGAAGAAATATGCCGGTGGTCTCGCCCTTTAAATGTCATTGCTCCAGTGCTGGCGTTTTCGATAGACGGGAATGTTGAACCCGGACTTTATACCTTCGATATTGGAATTGCGGTTAACGGGAAGGATTACGAGTTTATGCCCTGTGCTATAGAAGTTTTACCAGCGCTACTGACTGAACAGGAGAAGACCGATGTGGCCGAAATAGCGCTCGGCGATCAAAGAGTCTCCGAATGGCTACAGGGAAGAACCGATTATAGGATAGAACCGGTGAACTGGTACGCCATTGTTTGGGACAATGAAGGAAAGGCATCTACCTGGTGGTACCTTGATTATGAAGAAATAGAAAACAACAAGAAGCCGGATTTTATCGATTCGGATTTCCTCGGTTCCTGCGTTTATTATTATCCGGGCGTTACCATTGCCTTGGGGAAAGACCCCATCTACCAGATGCAAACCGCCGTTGACTTAGAAGCAGGCAAGGTAGTAATGGCCTGGGGGCCTTATCCTTCTCCTGGTTCGTTTCATTAAAAAGATTGCCTCCTCAATAGAACCGGTTTTTCTTGCTACTTATTGGTTGCAACCAGGAAAAATGAACTTTTTGACCCCTTTTCCCGTATATTAGAGTAGATGGGAAATGACAGACTTAATTAAACAATGGCAAAAGGGAAACATACAAGCCTTCGAAGCCCTGTTTCAGCAATATAAAGGCTTGGTTTTCAAAACCGCCTTCCTTATGCTTCAAAACAGCCAGGAAGCCGAAGACGTTCTTCAGGAAGTGTTTTTAAGCATGTGGAACTCACGGGCTACCTACAATCCGAAGAAGGCAAGCTTGACCACCTGGCTCCACAGAATAACCGTAAACCGCTGCATAGACCATCAGCGTGCATCCTGCCCCGAATTATCAATCGAAGACGACAAGCTTGATTGCCTGAATCTGGATAATAAAGAGTCAATTGAAACCAGCATTCTAAACAGGCTGGAAGCCGGGAGAACCATCGAGATTGTCAAAGAACTGGGTCAAAGATATAGCACGATTCTAGTGCTCAGATATTTCAATGACTTCTCTTATGCCGAGATAGCCGAAATCCTTTCGGTTCCGATCGGCACGGTTAAATCCCGGATATACAACGCCTTGAAACTGTTGAGGCAAAGGCTGGACGATAACCTCTCAGGCTCATTTGCTTCAGGGGTGCACAAGGAGGACGAGGTTAGATGAACTGTAATGAAATTCAATTGCTGATGCCGGTTTTCCTCGATGCAGAGGTTAGCGAAAACGAACGAAATGCTATTCAGACCCATATATCCTTTTGCAGTAGCTGCCGGTGCGAAATTCAAGCTCTGGCATCACTGCAGGAACAACTGAGAACAGCCTTTCAAATAGTGACTGAAGATTGTCTTGTTCCGGATGACAGCTGGAGTCAATTGTTGCGGCAGATACATTCTCAATCCAGAGAAGCTGACATTAGCAACACCAAGCTCGGGTTCCTGGGCAGAATCCGGGCTAACAACCGGTGGAAGGTCGGCCTGGCCGGCAGCGCGGTTGCGGTTCTGGCCCTGGCAGCAGTACTTGCCCCAACGCTTTTGGGGCCAAGCGAAGAGGTGCTTGCCAGGGAGATTGCCCTCAGTGACCCGGAAGTACTGGCAATTCTCGAGCAGTACGAAGTCGACCCCGAAAACCTGGGTGATGAATCGGCGTTTTACATCAATGACGCCTCCAAACTGGTGATAGAAGCCGAGCCCGGGTTATGGATAGTGGTCGATGTAAATACCGGCCATAAAGAGGTCGCCTCGGTTAAGGTTGAAAGCCTTTCTGGCATAACCGAGCAGGATATTCTTGGCCTTGTAGGCACCGATTCAACAATCAAGCAGATTATCGAGAATGGTGCGCACGTAGAAGAGATCCAGACAAGCTTTTCGCATCCCTCTTCTTTAGATATATACAGGGAATATCCGTTCTCTGAGTTTGATTTTGACCCCCAGGAGATGTTGGGGCTCGTGACCGTTGTAAGCCTGACGTATGAAGGAGAATACTATACGGTGTGTGTAAATCATACCCTTGGCAAGGTAGCGCTTGTAATCAAGCCCGGTGATATACAAATCACGTATTCCCACTCTACTACAACCGTAACCAGAACAGTGCCGCGTGGGTAGAGTATGTCGAACTTCTTGCGTATATATTATTGACATTACTTAATTGTTGAGTAGAATGTTCATTGAATTTGAATATTCTCAAGGAAAATATATGGGCGTTCGTAAAGTAATATTTGGCATTTCTATCCTTGTTATGATTTTATCTTTTGTAAGTTGTACTTCAATACAAAAAGACCAATCTTTAATAACCCGTGATGTGGCTATTATGATTGCAGCCTAACCTCGAAACAAGGTCCACATCATCCCATCCCGGTTATCATCTTGGGCACGCAGAATACAATTAGCTTAAATGCATTGACAACCTTCTCTTTATATGTTAGATATATATAACGTTATTTATTTTTAACATAGGAGGGAGAAATGAAAAGTAAGACGACGTTCTTTTTATTTTTCATTGCCTCGTTAATTATCATTGTGGTTCTGTTCGTAGCCAAAATCTATTATGCTGCTATCGCATTAATAATAGGGTGGCTGGTAATCAATCATCTAGAGATCTGGTCACTGATAAGATACAGAAAACTCCCACCGTTGGACGAGAGAATAAGAGATAACATGAATAAAGCATTGAGAAACGGTTTCATAGTCTTTGGCCTTGTAACTATACTTACCATATTTACATATGCTACCGTTCCACCAGGCCTGCTGCGCCCAGCCCTTGAGTTATACCTGGCGGCACTTTTAGCATTCATTGCAATCGTATACATGCTTTCGTACCTGTATTATGACAGGATAGAAACCATTATAAGCAACAAAGAAACAAAGGCGTTACGCACCTTGCTGGTGATCAGCGGGGTATCCTTTTTCGTTTTCTTCTTCAACACTTTTTATTCTGGCTCAATATATCCATCTATGGCATGGCTGACTTTTCATATAATAATGTTATTTGGTTCAGCGCTCACTTTCACAATTGGGATTATTGGTTGTTTGGTTATTTTCCTGAAAAACCTATTTAGAACGCCACATTATTTATCGGGCAAATAGGACCAACTGATGATAACGCGAATTAAACAATTCAGAGCTAAATATGGTATTACTCAGGAAAAGCTGGCCGAGATAGCAGGAGTAAGGCGTGAGACGATAATATTTTTAGAACAGGGTAAATACAATCCTTCCCTGAGGCTTGCTTACAACATATCCAGGGCGCTAAAGACAAATATCGAAGACCTGTTTATTTTTGATGAAGATGAATAAGATAAACCTGTATTATTGTCAAAAACAGGCACTTTGTTCAGGTTGCGTTCAGGTTAGGGGAGTATCATAACCTGTTTCAGGAGCAGTTGTTATAATGGTGGCAGGTTTAGTATATGGAGGGCATGTTGCAGGATAATATTGCGATAAAAACCATTGGTTTAACCAAGCGCTTTAATTCTGGCCGGAAGCATATTACGGCCGTGGATAACCTGAGTATTGAAGTGCCTGCGGGCAGCATTTATGGGTTTTTGGGCCCGAACGGGTCAGGCAAGACAACTACCATAGGTATGTTGCTGGGGCTGATCAGGCCTACGTCCGGTTCGATGGAGCTCTTTGGCCAGGATACCGGCCAGGAACTGCCTTCCCTGCTGAAGCGCACCAGTTCGGTTCTGGAAAATTCTCCGATGTATCCATACCTTTCCGGCAGGGACAACCTGGAGGTTTTTGTGCGCACAAAAGGCGGCGTGGACAAGCATCGTATTGACGAGGTGCTGGAACAGGTTGGCTTGCAGAAAAGGGCCAAGAGCCAGGCAAAAACCTATTCGCTGGGGATGCGCCAGCGACTTTCCATTGCCATAGCCCTGTTAAATGACCCGGAGCTTATTATTCTAGATGAGCCGACCAATGGGCTCGACCCATCCGGTATTATAGAAATCAGGGAGCTTATCAGCCGGCTTGGCAAGCAGGGGAAGACCATATTCCTCTCCAGTCATATGCTGCATGAGGTAGAGCAGGTTTGTAACCATGTTGCTGTGTTAAACCGGGGTAAGGTTATTGCCCAGGGTCCGGTAGACGAGCTCTTGCACCGGGGCAAAATGCTCCAGTTGCGGGTTTCCGACAGCGAAAGGGCAGCCGGGTTGCTCAGGCAGGTGGAATGGGTAAAAACAGTCGAAATGGCGGATGACTGCCTTTTTGTGGAGGCGGAGGAAGAAAAATTCCCTGATGTCAATGAAGTGCTGGTCAATGCCGGTATACGCGTCTGGGAGATGAAGAAATCAGTCGGGTCGCTTGAGGACTTTTTCCTGGGAGCTATTGAGGAAGGCCAGCAGGGGGTAGATCATGCTTAAGCTGGTTAATACCGAATTTTTCAAACTCAGGAAGAGATGGATGCCCTATGTGTTGCTAATGGTTATGCTCGTATTCATTCTACTTCCCATAGCTTTGAATTATATCAACTACAACGATACTATAGCCCAATACCCCGATATCGACCCGGGCGAGATTTACGAACAATACCGGGACAGCCCGGGGAATACTACTATCACCGTCGTACCGGGTGGCCCTGCCCCCGTAGACATGGAAAAAACAATGGTATCAGCTCGTCTTGCAGGCTGGATGAGGTCGCTGGTGCTACCGGATGCCATGAGAGGTATCTTCAATTCACTATCCGGGTTAGGCATGTTTTTGGTTATCCTCTTTTCGGCTTCGGTGGCAGGGACTGAATATGGCTGGGGTACAATCCGTCAGGTAATTGCCCGGGGCACCAGCCGCCCTGCTTATCTTACGTCCAAGCTGACTACTATCGCCCTGGCTATAATACTGGGCGTTGTTACCGTGCTTGTCGTCGGTTTTGCAGCTACCATTATTACCAGCATGCTGATAACGGGCTCAATTGAATGGGCCGGCTTTGCCGGATACTTCTTCTCTTCATTCGTTCATACGCTTCTGGTGATGGCGGTTTACCTTTCAATGGCGGCTGCCTTTGCGGTGATACTTCGTTCTGCTATGGCCGGTATGGCAGTAGCTGCTGCCTGGTTTATTGGTGAAACAGTAATTGTAGCCCTGCTCTCTATGTCAGCAACCTGGCTGGCAGAAATCTCGGAATACTTTATCAGTTACAATGCCAACCAGGTATTGGTTTTAAATAATTTCAGCTCTGCAGGTGATGGCGAACCATGGAAAGCAGTCGGGATTCTGCTGGCCTACATAGCAGTATTTATCAGTGCAGCCTATTACTTTTTGCGCCGGCAGGATTTAACCGCCTGAGTTGAAGGTAATGCCGGATTGAAAAAGCCTATGTTTAAAAGCAATGTTTCAATAAAACAGTAAACAGGGGTGCGTATCAACCAGGCCAGTGGAAAAACTGGCGTCACCGGGCAGTTAGCCATCGTTGCTCCGGCGGATGTGAAAGTAATCGTTTTAAAAAGCGTGGATATCATTTGAGGGGGAAGATGATATGGAAACGTTATCTAAATCGAGTCTAGCCACTTTGATCATTTTGCTATTCATTCTTGCTTTCTGTATAAGGACCCGGCCGGAACCCGAATATTAAACCAAGAGGATGCAATATGGTATGCAGGAATAAAATTGCTCTGATTAGTATCGTTCTTATTTCTTCAATGATTCTTTCTTCATGCGGCCGACAGGCCGGTTCAGAGTTTGGGGTTTATTTGGCCGATACCGGTGAAATGGTAATATCCGGGCATGATATCAGGTCGTTTGACGGTGAACAAATGGTGCTTGAAATCAATGAGAACGGCATTAAAAGGTGGAACGCTTTTGCCCCTGACGGGATTGTTCCAAAACTGGCTGACAGCCTGCATTCAAGGGATTTTGTCATGAAAATTGAGGGACAGGAGCTATGCTGGGGAAAATTCTGGTCGCTTGTTTCTTACCAGATGCACTTTGGCATTATTATTGCTGATCCCCTTTTCGTCCTTTCAGAAGAATTCAACCGGTTATTCATTCAGTTCGGCTGCCCCGCATCAATGGCAGAGGATCCCGAAGCACTGTCAATAATCAGCGCCGAACTAATGCGGATTTTTAAATAATGCCCTAGTCAAACAAGCGTCAGCCGTGTATAAATATCCGGGGTAGATAATGGATAATAAATATGTTCTCTCTATATTTGCGCTACTTCCGATATTTGCTTTTACTCTTCTAAGCTCCATAATCCGCGAGCGTTATTTTGGACCGGAAAAGCCATCCGACAATATGGTTGTTGAGCGGTTTGAAACCCCGTGGAGCCGCACCGACAGATACGCCTTTATCAATTTCGCCTTTAGCAAAGACACCAGCTACACAGAAACCAATGAAACTGATTTAATGAGCTTTGCATCCAAAATACGTTGACAACGAGATACTTAGGAGTAAAATAGCAGCAGAGGGGAGGAAGCGAATGGATTATTACGAAGTATTAGGCTGGATAGCACTTGTCCTGATGGCAATCGCGCTGCCCATATTTATCATATGGGCAGTTGTTCAATGGGTAAATTTCTTCCGCACCAGGAAAAAGGATTCAACGAAAATCCGGATTCTGGCAAACTCCCAGACAGCTCTCTATATATTATTCAGTATTGTTGTTATCAGCGGTGTAATAATAAACATATACGGAGCTATAAATTCCTCCGGAAGTACAATTATGGTTATTCTCATCGCCATCGGTGCCTTTCTTGGCGGTATTGGGTTAATTGCTCTAATATTTGAGGTTGCCAAGCGATGGCATATCCTCGGCGGGTTGATGTTTCTGGTAATAGGGCTTCTGCCATTTGCCGAGTTGGTGTTTAAAGATTTTGCTGAGCATACCCTGGCAAATTATCCATCAATAATAACAGCCGTTGCCTTTGTATTATTTGCTTCCCTGGTTCTTTCTGGAATCATTATAATGATCAAAGGCAATAATTTTGACTCTCAATCCAAAATTGTTACGCTGGCGTCGTAAATTATTAATGATATGAGTATTTTAAGATGGGTTCAAGCCAATAAGTTTGTCACAGCTCTATTCGCATTAGTCCTTGTAATTACGATTGTGAGTGCTATTGTTCCTGTATTAAGGCCCGCTGTGCCCCTTATTATTTTCAGCCTTGTTTTTACGGTTTTTATATTCGGGGTGCCGTATTGGGCTGTTCAAAAAGGAAAGCCATTAAGATGGTATGAGCTTCTCGGCCTTGTAATTGGTTACCTGACTGGCGTGTATTCAACTGTGATATTCTTAAACAGTTTGCAGGAAGTGTATATTTTAGCCGGATGCATGTTTGCTTTAAGCCTGATTATATTAACTGCTGATATGCGGTTTATTATTGTTCAAAGAAAGAGCCGTTAGCGCCAATCTTTTTTCTCTTTACCGCCAGAGGTTTAATTCGGTCTTTATCTGTATGCCAGAGTTCGGCAGCGTTTACAATGGATATATGTTCCCCTTATAATACCAGGTATGCACAAAGAAGCAATGGCAAAACCAAATGGTGTAATCCCGCCCGGTGACACCAGTTTTTAAAACAACCCAACATCATTAGTAGACATAAAGCTATCCAATACCTGGAATATGGTTTTAAGCCCCAGTAGCTCAGTGGATAGAGCAGCGGTTTCCTAAACCGCGTGTCGTGAGTTCGACTCTCACCTGGGGTACCACTTTTTAAGGATTTTATTACTGTTTCACTTCAGCGGAAGGGTTAATCCCTGGGCGAAGTAGTTGTTATTAGGTTACACTTTTCATGTGCTTGTTTTCAGTTGAGCACAGCCTCAAAAAAGCATTGCTCCAGAATCAGATTTGAACTGGACTAAAAGATATAAACTCGTTTTGGATAATGGTTCATTGGGATTAACGCTAATTGCTTTTTCTCTGAACAATAATAAACCGCATATCAGCAGTTAAAATAATCAGGCTTAAAGCAATCATGCATCCACCGATAATATACGCTTCCTGCAAACCGTTAAGGAATATCATAGTTGAATACACACCGACCAGGTAACCAGTTACAAGTCCGAGAAGTTCATACCATCTTAATGGTTTCCCTTTTTGAACAGCCCAATACGGCACACCGAATATAAGAAACATAAAAACAAGACTATTAGCAATTAACGGCACCGCTGGCCTTAGGTCGGCCACGACAGCACTCACAATCATAATGACAAGGACTAATGCGAGTAGAACTGTGACGAACCTATTGGTTTGAACCCATCTTAAAATGCTCATATCAGCAATAATTTACGATGCAGGCGTAACCTTTTTAGATTGCGGGTAAAAAGTATTCCCTTTAATCATTATGATGGCTCCAGAGAAAACTAAGGAAGCAAATAACGTAAAGGCGACGGCTATTATATACAATGGATAATCTGCCAGGGTGTGCTCGGCGAAATCTCTAAATACCAGCTCGACAAATGGCAGAAGCCCTATTGCCAGAAATATTAGCCCGCCAATCATATGCCATCGCCTGGTAACCTCAAGGATTAGCGCTATTAGCCCGATGCCGCCAAGAAAAGTGCCGAAGGCGATCAGAAAAACTGTAATTACACTCCCGGATGAATCAATAGCAGCGTAAATATTTATTATCACACCGCTGATAACAACAATGCTGAACAATGCGTAGAGGGCGGTCTGGGCGCTTAGCGGAATCCGCCTTTTCGTTGAATCCTCTTTCCTTGTGCGGAAGAAATTTATCCATTGGACAATTGCCCATATGATGAATATCGGTAGCCCAATTGCCATCAGTATGAGTGCCATCCAGCCTAATGCTTCGTTGTAACCCACTTGCTTGCTACCCTCTGTTGCTATTTTACTCCGATATCTTCTAATGTCAATCAGGATATTACTTAAGAATACGCGTTAGTCCGGCACTGATTATTGACAGTGCTTCCGGGTCATCTGCCATTGAAACTGGGCAACCGAACCGAATAAACAACCAGTTGAATTCATCTGAAAGGCTGAAAAGGGGATCAGATATAATAATGCCAGTATACATCTGGGAAGAAACAAGCGACCAGAATTTTCCCCGGTATAATTCTTCTCCTTCAATTTTCATAACAAAATCCCTTGAATGCAGGCTGTCAGTCAGTTTTGGAACGATCCCGTCAGGGGCAAAAGCGTTCCATCTTTTAATGCCGTTTTCAGTGAGTTCGAGCGCCATTTGTTCACCGTCAAACGACCTTATATCACGCTCAGATATCACCAGTTCTCCGGTATCAGCCAGGTAAACCCCAAACTCTGAACCTGATTGTGGGCCGCATGAAGAAAGAATGATAAAAGAAATAAGAACGATACCCATCAGGGCGATTTTATTCCTGTATGACATATTGTATCCTCTTAGCTTAAATTTCAGGGTCAGGACGGGCCCTTATACAGAAAACAAGAATAAGCAGTAAAATGATCAAAGCAGCAAGACTCGAATTGGATAATGTTTCCATATCATCTTCCTCCTCGGATAATACCCACGCTTTTTAAAACAATTGCTTCCACATCCACTGGAGCAACGGTAGCAGACTGCCCAATGACGCCAACTTTTCCACTGGCTTGGATAGTAAGCCTTCCATATTTACTGGTTTATCGAAACACTGCTATAGCAACTGTTGCTCTGACAGGTTATGATACTATCCTGACCTGAACACAACCTGAACAAAGGACTTGCCTTTTACGATAATAGGTTCGTTTCATTCGTGCTCATTAAAAATAAACAGGTCCTCAATGCTGGCTTTCAACGCCCTGGATATGTTATAGGCAAGTCTCAGGGAGGGGTTGTATTTACCCTGTTCTAAAAAGATTATCGTTTCACGCCTAACCCCTACGATTTCAGCAAGCTTCTCCTGGGTCAGGTTATGTTTTGCCCGATATTCTTTAATTTTTGTTATCATCTGTTTATTTCGTTAATTAGACAGGTGTTTCGGTTTGGCAAATAGGTTCTTAAGAAATATTGTGAGGCAGGCAATAATACCGATTGCAAACATAAGTGCAGATCCGATCAACATTATCCTATGGAAAGCCAGCCATTCTATAGACGGATATATTGAACCCGCATAAAAAGTGTTAAAGAAGAAAATGAAAAAGGATATGCCGCCGACTACCAGCAGGACACGCAACAACTTTAATTCCTTGTCGCTCAAATTGGTTTCTATTCTGTCATAAAACAGATATGAAAGCGCGTATACTCCACAAATGAATGCCAGGAGTGCCGCCAAGTACAATTCCAGATCAGGCCTTAATAAGTCTGGTGGAACGGTGGCATATAAAAATATCGTGAGTATTGAAGCGATGCCAAAGAAGATAAAACTGTTTCTGAGTGATTTATTCACATTTTCCCTTATTCTTTCATCTATTGGCGGTAGTTTGCCATGTCTTAAGAGTGACCATAATTCACGATAGTTGATAATTGTCCAACCAATCACCAGGGCGATAGCCGCATAATAAATATTTGCTGCAAACAATATTGCAACCACAATCAACAAGGCAATTAGGAAGGATAAAAACCAAAGTTTACTTTTCATTGCATACCTCCATGCAAGGTAATGGTCCGAGTAGCTATTCCCCAGTGCAGCGTTGAGGTCTGTTAAATAGAGCTTTGATCGATATACCTGCCAGCCCGATAGCCCCGATAAAAAAGAGTATTTGAGCCGAACTTAATATCTTATCCTCAGCTGTAGAAATGTTATATCCCGGTATTATCTTGATAAGAGCCGTATTGACAATAAACAAAGTGAAAGAAATGCCGGTAATCACCGCAAACGCTTTGAAGATTATGTTTTCTATTCCAGGCAGATTGTTTTCTATGCGGTCATAGTAAAAATAGAAAAGGATATAGAACACAAGCATGTAAATCAGCGGCGATAGTATATAAAATTCCGAATACTGTATGCTCGATGATTTGTCAGGAGAAGAGTCGTTCGTATACATAGCGACAGAAATCAGTGAAAGAACCAGAAACAGAGCAAAACTGTTTCTCATGGCTTTATTTACATTATCTTTGATGCGCTCGTCTATGGGTGGTAATTTGCCATGCCGAATTAGTGACCAAATTTCCTTCTGGTACAAGACAAGCCAGCCTAGAAGAAGCGGAATTGCGAAAAAATACATCTTCAGCAAGAATAAAGGGACGGTGAACAAGATCGATAATATAAAAACAGAATAAAACAATAATTTCTCTTTCATCTCTCGACTCCTTGTTATAAATATCTAACGTTATATATTTATAACATACAGAATTAGGCTTGTCAATATATTTTTCAGCTAAAGCTTGCATTGCTTGGAAGAGAACGTGAAGCTGTATAGAGAAGCAGAAAAATGCCATAGCGTTGTAGAATCGTAAAAGGGGAATACGACATTAATATTCCGGTAAAAGGGGTTTTTACCACCAACTTTGACCCATCCGGGAAAAAGTAAATACCAAAGTCGCAAAAACAAAAGGAGCAATCAAGCCCCTACCCTGTCCTAAGCATGGGGTCCATCTCACTCACATACCTGAGCGCCCTACCCAATATATGCAATGCTCTTTTGGCGAAACCGAACATTTTCATTAGTTCCAGACTATATTACTTATAGGGTGTGATAACATAGGCTTATGGAAGACCAAAACCAAGTCGTCGAGCAGATGTGCTCAGGAGATTCAAGCGCTTTCGATATTCTTTTCAGGCATTACCAGACAAAAGTCTATCGAACAGCCTATGCTTTGGTCGGTAATCAAGAGGCAGCTAGTGAAATATTGCAGGATGTGTTTATTGCGGTATGGAAATATCGAAGTACTTTCAATCCCAAAAAGGGTGCGTTTTCAACCTGGCTGCATCGAATTACAGTTAACCGCTGTCAGAAAACAATGAAACGCTCCAGTAAACATTCCTGTCTTTCTATAGAAGATTTAGAGTCTAAGGGTATACAAATCGGCACAGAGCCGCGCAACAGCCCTGAACAGACAAGCGTCTCCCGGGACGAATACCACAGATTGATAGAAGCGTTGAATCAAATGAGTTCCAAGTTGAAAACGGTGGTCGTACTCAGGTTTTTTAACGAGCTGTCGTATGAGGAAATTGCTTCGGTTGCTTGTATTCCAATCGGGACGGTTAAATCCAGGCTCAATACAGCCGTCAGGCAGATAAATCAGATGTTTTATGAAGAAGATAAGCGTTAACATGACATGCAAAACAATCGATAAATTATTAGCCGGTTATATTAACCAGAGTTTAAAACCACGGGAAATGACCGAGGTTGAAGCACATCTTAAAAATTGCGATCAATGCCGGCAAAACGTTGAAAGATTGAATTCCTGCTGCGCCAAGTTGAAGCAAAGCCTTTCGTTATACGCAGGTGATGTCAAGCCCCCACTTGACGACATAGCCGTAATCAGACAAAAGGCTGGTATCGACAAAGCAGAGTCAAACATACCCGGCCAGCATTCTGCGCTGATGGGGATATCTCTCTCTTTTTGCACGTTATTTCTCACGTTTTTTATGCTTGTTCCTTTCCTTGCCGGAGCGGCTCTTCCGCCGCCTGGTCCGCCTGCGATGGTAAATGATGGCAGCGGTGGAGTTTATTTATACTGGCAAACTGGTGGCAAACAATACGAACAGCATATAGATGCCGACGGCAACCTGCTTTGGGGTAACAAGGGTAGAGAGATAACCGGCAAAGATCCATCTTTCGATATCAAATGTTGTATGGATAATGCTCAACAAAGCGTAAACTACTTTCAAAGAATCAATTCAATGCGATTCTGGATGGACAAGGATTATAGTGACAGAATCTACAAGTTGTACGTTCAAAAGGAAAACGCTGACGATAACCACGCCTGGCTGAGACAAAAGACAGAAGTATACAGGGCTCCTCCCTTCCATATGATAGGATACTCCAATATAATCAGCGATGAGCAAGGCGGGGTAATCATAGCTTCAAGAGCTACCGACGGCAGTAAAATTTCCAGTACATATGATGTTTATGCTATTCGCATAGACAGTAACGGTGACTGGGTTTGGGGCGAGAGTGGAGTACTGGTACAAAAAGCCTCTTCTGCTCCAACGATGTTGTTAATCGC
>ENA-ORXD01001852-ORXD01001852.1-sediment-metagenome-genome-assembly--contig:-NODE-1852-length-15700-cov-3.325738_pt1 | contig 15700 bp, 10 predicted proteins | sample MGYA00237862_ERZ511471 | MGnify/ENA metagenome assembly ERZ511471 | reverse complement strand
AGGGATTGTCTTTGTGGCTGTGCTCTTGCGGCCGCTCCAGTTCTTCCTCTCCATAGGGGATGCCGCCCTATCACGACACAACGAAAGGCAGGCCGACTCGTTCGCCGCGGGCACGACGGACGGCGGCGGTGCGTTGGCAGCGGGTCTCGCCCGGCTGTCCAAAGACAGCCTATCCAGCCTGACGCCTCATCCCCTGTACGTGCTTCTCAACTACTCGCACCCACCGGTTCTCGAGCGGGTCCGTAGACTGGGCCGCCACCCCAATGCACTGGCGCATCCTGACTCGGAGCATCCGAGAGCCTGAGGATCGGGGCGAGATAATCGCGGCGGGGTTCAGGCGCAGGCAGGCCGATGACGGGCACCGGCACGAGTTCATGGTGGCCGAGTATAGGCGCGTGAGATAGACGCCGGGCCGACGTCACTCACCGTCGGCCCGGCGCGCGGCTACGCGCGCACTTTCCCGTCGAGCATGTGGATCACCCGGTGACAGGTATCCGCTACTCCCGGGTCGTGCGTGACCAAAACAAGGGTTGTGCCGGTGTCTCGGTTGATCTGGTGCATCATCCCGACGATCTCCTGGGAACTCGCTGAGTCCAGGTTGCCGGTAGGTTCGTCGCCGAAGATGACTTTGGGGCTGTTCACGAGCGCGCGGGCGATCGCCACGCGTTGTTGCTGACCCCCTGAAAGTTCAGAGGGACGATGGCGGTGCCGGTCCGCGAGACCTACGTGCGCGAGGGCGTCCATTGCCGAGTCCCGGGCTGCCCGCTTGCCTTTGCCCGCGTATTGACCTGCCAACGCCACATTCTCAAGAGCAGTCAAGCTCGGCACGAGGTTGAAGGTCTGGAAGATGAATCCCACCTCAGTGCGCCGGAGGTCGGTCAGGCCACCGCCGTTCAAGCCGTCCACCCGGCGTCCGCCCAGCCAGACTTCGCCGGAGTTCAAAGAATCGAGACAGCCAAGAATGTGGAGAAGTGTGGATTTGCCGGAGCCGGAGGGGCCCATGATGCCGACTATCTCGCCCTCCGTCACTTCGACGTTGGCTCCCTGAAGTGCATCCACATAATTGTCCTTGCTCATGACGTAGCGCTTGTGAACGTCTATTGCCTTGATGAGCACGTCCATCTCATTGTTCTCCAAGTCCTTATTCATATCGAAGGGCAGCGACGGGCTTCATGCGGGCCGCATGAAGCGATGGGTACAGGCCGCTGATCAGTCCTAGAAGGATGGCAAACGCAACGGATCCGATCGCAAGCCGGGGCGTAACGAGAAAGAGGTTGAGATTCGAAGCGGCCAGAGCCATATTCGCGAAAAGGGCTGCGATCCAACCTAGAGCCAGGCCGGTGGCGCCGCCGATGAACCCGATGACCCCGGCCTCCGCCAGGAACTGACGCACGATCTGTCCATCTGAAGCACCAATCGCCTTACGGATGCCGATCTCTCGCGTGCGCTCGCTCACCGACATCGTCATTGTATTGATGACCGAAAGCCCGCCCACGATCAGCGAGATGATCGCGATTCCATAGAGGATCGCGTTAAGGATCTTGGTGCTGCTGGCAATCTGCTCCTGGAACGCGCTCGGGCCCGTGGCCTCTACGCCGCTGACGGTCTGGGTTATGAGGGAGGCCAATTCCTCGGGATCGGTGCCCTCGGTAGGGTAGACCACAAAGGAGGTCGCCAAGTCGTCCTGATTCACCTGGTCTCGGATCATCTCCGGCAGGTCCTGCACAAAGAGTCGCTGTGCGTCTGGGAGGGTCATCCATACGGAGCTGTCCGGGGCGGTCAAGGTCTTTTCCAGGATCCCGGCCACCCCGAACTGCTCGCCCCTGATGGTGACGGTACCGCCGACTTTCGCGCCCAGTCTGTCGACCAGGTCCGACCCAATTACGACGGAGCCAATATCGTCGGCCGTCAGGTCGCGGCCGTCGCTGAATGTGGTCTCGAAACTCTCCAACTCGATGCCGCGCATGTCACTGCCGGCGATGATCGACGGCATGCCAAACGAGGCGCCCGCTTCAGTCTCGAGAAGCATGCTGATCTGGCCCGAAGCCTCAGCCACGCCCGGCACCTTTCTCACCTCCTCGAGCTTGCTGAGGGACAGAGGACCCACGGAAAACATTCCGCTTCCCGGGGCCGCCACCGTCACCTTGTCTGAGTAGTATCGCGTGCCTCCGGCAACGAGCAGGTTGATCTTCTCGGCCATGCTTCCCATCACTACCAGGGACAGCACTCCGATGGTGATGCCAAAGATTGTCAAGAACACACGGAGCTTTCGCCGAAACACGTTCCGCAGGATCTGCATGCAATCACCCCTGTCGCGCACACAACCACACTTGGCTTGGATACACCCCTCGCCTGTGCAGGATACCGGGAATGGGCATGCTTGTCTCGGGCTGAAACGAAGAAGAACAGAACGATTAACGTTCAGTGACTACAGAACCCCGCTCGGGTCCCAGTCTAGGTGCACGCCTCGATCAAGCGAGTCCAATTGCTGCATGTCCTCGTCGGTAAGAGAGAAGTCGAAGACCCGGATGTTCTCCTCGATGTGGTTCCGTTGCACCGATCTGGGGATGGGGATGAATCCATGCTGAACGTGCCAGCGCAGGACCACCTGGGCGGGAGTATGCCCGCGCCTCCTGGCCACGTGCTCGATCACCGGATGATGGAGATGCAGGGCTTTGGTGAGGGGACTGTAGGACTCGATCTGAATACCGTGACCGACGCAGAACGAAAGCAGGCCACCTGGATGGAGGAACGGATGCAGTTCTATCTGGTTGACGGCGGGTACGACCTGCCCGTGTTCCAGGATCTCCTCCAGGTGTCGAACCGTGTAGTTGCTGACGCCAATAGCCCGGCATTTGCCTTGAGCGAGGATCTCTTCCATGGCCTTCCAGGTTTCGATGCGCGAGGTGCCTCCCGGCCAGTGGATGAGGTAGAGGTCAATGTAGTCAATGTCGAGGTTGGCAAGGCTGGTGAGAAACCCTTGGTGAGTGCCGCGACGGCCGTGATCCTCGCTCTCGAGCTTCGTTGTGACGAAGATCTCTTCCCGGTCGAGCCCGGAATCCCGCACTGCTTGGCCCACTTCGGGCTCGTTCCAGTAAGCGAGCGAGGTGTCGATCAACCTGTATCCGGCCCCCAGCGCCCACAACACGGCCTGGCGGGCCCTCGCGGCTGGTACCTGCCAGGTGCCGAAGCCGATCCTCGGCATTTCGATCCCATTGTTCAGAGTGAGCGTGCTTGTGGGCATGGCTTGATTGTTGCCACGGTGTGGTGGGGGCAAACGTGCCGCAGGAAGCGATGACGGACCTGCGCCGCCCAAGGAACCATCGTAGGCAAACGAAGCAGGCATCGTGGCTTCGGGGGCTCGGGGTGCTACTCCTTTGTCACCGTCCAGGTACCGGTGACGCTGAATCCCGTTCCACCGGCGTCGAGAGTGCCTGCGATCACGAGTGTTTCACCCTCCTTGCGTAGCGTTCCACTCATGCGCGAACCTGCCGCCGAAGACTGGTCGAGCTGGAAGATGAGCGTCTCGCCATCAAAGGTGAAGGGGAATGTCTGCGGATCGTTGGTGTACGTTACCTCGACCTCCTCGTTCTCGGCGGCCAACTCGGCGGCCAGGGCCGACATGTCGATGAGAGTGACGGTGGTGCCGTTCCCTATCTCGTCAACTGTGATGTCCATGGTCATGGGAAGCGGCCGCCCTTGCAGCTTGGCGAGCAGTTCGCCTACTAGCGCCAGAGAGCAACCCTCTTCTGCGCTGGACGGGGCCGTGTTTTCGTCGATTGCGAATGATCCGAAGGTGAAAGTGCCGCTCCAGCGGCCATTGAGATCGAGTTCCTCGATGGTCAGCGTGGCGCAACCCCCGGTATCCGAGCGGACTACCCTGATAGTTGGTGTGTTCCCCTCCTTAGGGGATACCGTCCACGTGACTTCACCCGGAGCGTCGAGGTGCTGGCTCGTGTCGCCGGTGATCGCGCCTTCGCCGGTCATGGTTATCTTTAGGTCTGTGCCGCTGCCGCCGACCCTTGTCACCGACGCTGTCACCGTGTAATCCGCGGGGCCGCCGTCGGCGACCAGGCTCACGGACGCGAGTTCCAGGAGATCTTCACGGTTGAGTTCGTTCCCGGGACCTCGGAGTTGATTGATGACTTCGAGGACGGCATTGTCCACCCGCAGCACTTTGCCGCCCACGTCGGCGGGAACCGCCACTGTCGTCCCATCCTCCTGCTCGACCTCCACTGCGGCCGTCCGCACAAGAATATCCTTGATCTCCTGCGCGGTCAGCTTGGGATTGATCGACTTGAGCAGGGCGGCGGCCGCTGTCACCTGGGGGGTGGCGAAGCTGGTTCCGTCATTAAGCACAGGCTTACCGTCGGGATCGAGGCCGGTGGGAACACCCGAACCGCAGGCGGAGATGCTGACCTCCCCATCGCCGGTCGCGTAATTCGATCCGCTGGACAGATCTTCGGTGAAGTCTTCCAGCGTCCATTCAGCGGGGATAGTACCTGCCGCCTTGCGGGTTTCGTAGACCTTCTGGAGGGTCGCCTGGTCATACCAGTCGGCGGCAGTGGCGCGGTCTCCAGTCTGATCGAGGGCGCCCACGGTCATGACGTTGGGGAGCTTGAAACCGCCCGGTCCGTAGTTGGCCCCGTCAAGAGCACCGTTCTCATTGCCTGCCGCTGCTACGAAAAGAACCTCCGGATGGTCCAGTTGCATCCTCTCGAAGAAGCGCTTGTACGCCTGCGCCCGCCAGGCGTTGTTGGCGCTTGGCTCAGCCGGGCCGATCGACAGGTTGATGACGGTGGCTCCAGCCTCAACCTGCTTCTGCATCTCCACGAGGGCGCGCACGTAGAATCCCTGATACTGAGTGGGGTCATTCAAGTCGGGGTTTGCGCTCTGGTAGGCCCAAGACCCCTGAGTCGTATTGCTCAGGGTCATCGTGAGCTTGTCCTGAAGAACGCCCGCGACGCCGGTGGCGCCGCTGCCCGGGTCGGCACCTATGATGTGGGCCACTTGTGTGCCGTGCGAGAGGCCCCCGCTGTCGGGTGCGGCCTGACCGGTGGTGTCCTTGGGAGACAGACCTCTGACCTTGGCCTTACCGGAAGGGTACTTCCCGTTCTGGTCGGGGAAGTTGAGTTCGGGAGTGAAGTCGTGGCCCGACTGCGTGTACACTGAACTGTCGACTATCCCGACGTGCGCGTCGTTGAGCTGTATCCCGCTGGCCCTGAGGACGTCCCACGCTTCCTGCATGCCGATCATTTCGTAGGCGGCCGCGTTGGTTCCCGTCTCGTACATAGGGTCGCGGAGTGGCGAGCACTTCTTGCCTTCCTTCGGGGCTTTGACGACGTCGACCCCGTTGGGAAAGGCGGAGTCAACTCCAGGGACGGTGGCGGCCTTCTGGACGGCAGTCTCTAGGTCGGCAGCCGTGGTGCCGGACGTCTCGATCTGGTAGAGGCCGATGTACTCCATCTCACCCACCACGCGGCCACTCACGGCAACCGCCACGGCTTCGGCCTCCTCGCGGGCGCTTCCCTCGGCCATGAGTACCAGGATCTGGTTCGCGGGAGCGGGGCCGTATTGCTCGGTCTCGACGACCGCTGCGGGATCGGCGTCGACTATCTGCGCCTTGCCAAGGCCCTCTTGGGTGGTAACAGTCGTGGGCTCGTCGCTGGTCGACGTGCTGACAGCCGCTTCCTTGGCCGCCTCGCCGTCGCTTCCGTCCCGAAGCGCGAGAAACGCGCCAAGACCCGATCCCACGAGGATGATGGCCACGAGCGGTATGAGCACCGGAAGAAGCCAGGCCCGCCGCGCTGGTGGGGCGGAGGCTGAGGGCGGAACCGCGACAGTGGGCTTGCCAGCGGGTTCCCTCGGAGCGGTGAGGGAGATGAGCTCTGGAATCTGGGACGCGGGGAGCCAGTCGGGCAACCCGCGATTCCATACAAGGTCATCCGGAGCGATAGCTCCCCGCGAGGCCTGCGCATGGAGTTCTGCCCACGTAAAGGGCCCGGCCTGCGATCCCTCGGGTGCACCTTGCTTGAAGTAGTACCAGCCTGAACTCATCGCGCCAGCGTCCATTGAGACTTCCTCCAAGCCTGCTGCGCCTGTGCACCACGTCCGCGCTTCAGTATATGATGAGAAAGCCGTACGTCAATCGGGTTTTCTTGAGCCATTGGGAGGCTTGCGCTTGCATCCCGTGCTTATGAGCTTCAGCGCAGGGCAGACCGAGATCGTGGTGCGCTCATACAGCTTCTTCATGGTGCTGGCGTGGATTACTTCGTTGAGTGTGGGCGCTGTCAGTGCTCGCCTGCGGGGGTTGTCCGGACGGCGCGCCCTCCTGACCTACGGCATCGCCCTGGCAGCGGGGGTGTTGGGAGCGAGGTTGCTCGATCTTGGGGTCAATTGGCATTACTACGCGGAAGAAAGTGGGCGCATCTACTCATTAGGATTCAGCGGTTTTTCTCTCTATGGTGGGCTGATCTTGGCTCTTGTCGCGGGATGTATGCTTTCGCGCGTTTTCCAGTTGCCGCTGTGGCGCTTGGCCGATAGCGCGGTGCCCGCCCTTGCTGCGGGGATCATCCTCATGAGGACGGGTTGTTTGCTGAACGGGTGCTGTTTCGGTGCCGTGACGTCGTCATTTCTCGGCGTGACCTACCCGGTCGGTAGTCAGGCGTGGGCTTTTCAGGTCGCCCGTGGAGAGGGAGGACTATCGGTGCTTGCAGGGGCAACAAAACCGGTCCACCCGACTCAGGTCTACGAGATGGCAGCGGCCGCGCTGCTGGGAGGCCTGGCTGTGTGGCTGCTTGTGCGCGGTCGACCCGGGGAGCCGGGGGAAAGGGGCTCCCGCGGGGCGAGCGCGCTCGAGGGGTTACCGTTCCTTGTCTTCGCGCTTGGATTCACGCTGTTTCGACTCGGAAACAACTTCCTTCGGGCGCAGGCTGTTTCACTGGCCGTCCCCGTTTGGTTCTATCCCACCTTCTACGCGACGATAGCGCTCGCGATAGTCTCGGTTCTCGCGTGGCGCATCTCGAGGTTTCGACCGGGTGTGGACTATGCGCCGGGTTTGGACTAGCCTAGGCGGAAATCATGGGGAAGCGCGCAATATTGTCTGAGGGGGATAAGCCGATGTTTTGCGCCAGTTGTGGCCGGCCGCTCGATGAGGGAAGTTCCTTCTGCACGAACTGCGGTGAGAAAGTGTCGACGGAGTCGGCCGCAGATAATCGGGGACCTGTGGGAAGTGGTTCCGGTTCCCAAGGCGCAGGGCAGCCTCTGCCGCCATCGCCGTCACAGGGGCCGCCTGTGCCGCCGCCGGCTCCACGGCCGGAGACGCCGCCCCCGCCCCCATCGGCAAGGATGATGGCCCCCCCGCCTTTGGCGGCGCAACGCGGGTATGGGGCTTCCCACGTGTCGCCCGGCGGGTCCAGTGGGAGTGCGAGGCGCACAGGGCTGATGATTGGAATCATCATTGCCGTCGTGATCGTGCTGGCAGGGGCAGGGAGCGGAGCCTATCTGTTCCTCGCCGGCGACGATAGCGAGGATGCCGCGGAAACGACCACTACGGTGCTGAGTTCGGTAACGTCCGGGTCGACCCTTACGACCGGCGCTGAGACTACGACCAGCGCGTCCCAAGTCGCAACGTCTGAGACAAATCAGAATTCGACCACGTCCACCGGCGAACCGAGCACGACTGCTTCACTGCCGGACCGCCTCCTCGCGGACTACCTCACGGCGACCGACGCCGTTGTCGAGCAACTGGTACAGGACGATGCCCGCATTCCCGCCCTGGCCACACAGATAAACAACACGGCTCCCAACGTGCCTCGTTCTGTTTGGAACGAGCTTCAGAGCATGATGGGTCAACTCGACGGCGTGTTCGCCAGTCTGGGAGAGGTGGCGGTGCCGGCCGATTTCGAGGCGTCGCACGAGTGGCTGAAGCAGGCGGCTGAGGCCATGGGCAATCGCATCTACGCGACCGTTCAGGGGATCGAGGCAATGTGGGACGTGGGGACCGTAGACGCAGCGCTGGTTCAATTCGACCTCGGGCGCCAGGCGCGCGATGAATATAGGGAGTGCTTCGAACAGTTTCAGAACCTGGTGCCGATAGACTAGGGGCGGGGCGGCACGTAAGTGCCGCCCCGCCCCATCGCAGGCGGATCGGTTCTAGGCGCAGGTTACTGAACTATGTCAGTGGGGATCGCGCCACCCATGCCCATGCCCCCGAAGATCGGGCCGAGCAGCGATCCGAGATTATCTTCCATGGCCTTCTCGAGCTCGCTGGAGGGCTTGGCCGAGGCGGGAGCTTCGACGGTCACCGGTTCGTTGATGTCCCTAAGGGTCATTGTCATGCTCAAGGTGATGGCATTGATGCCCCCGGTATCCTCGCCGGCTGGGGGTACCATGCGGGCGCCGAGCACGGCCTTCCGCATCATGGAGTCGTCTTTGCCGACCCAAATGTCGAGCTTGAGATCCTGGAACATGGAGCCCATCATGGTCTGCATCTCCTGCAGTTCCTCGGCGGAAGGCATCATGCCGGCAGCTCCATCACTGCCTGAAGTCCCGCCGGTCATGCCGCCCATTACGTCGTTGAGCGCGCCGCTCTCCATGAGCTTCATGAGGTCGGTCATCATCTTGGCCACGTCAGGTGATCCGGTGAGATGATGGCTGTCCACACCGTCGACGCTCTCTTCCCCGGCGATCTTGAGGTCTGAGAACCAGGTAGCCGGATCGATGCCGGCGGTGGCGAATATCTGGAAGATCTCAGCGCTCGCTGCTTCAGACGCGGCGGGATCGCTCAGCCCGGCCATCATCTCGGCAGGGGCCTCATACCACTGGTCCATGAAGCCGATCCACGCTTTGTCTTCCAGCATCTTGAGACCGATCTCGAGGGACGCGCCCGCGATAGACGCGCTCACGGTGACATCGCCGGCCAGCGGCTCGCTCGCCGCCGCCAGGGTTCCGCTGATTCTGATGGGCTCTCCCACAAAGGCTTGGGCCTCTTCGGGCAGCGTGCTTGCATCGACGTCGAACTCGATCGAGAGGTCGAACGTACCCTTCGCACTGTCGATCTCTTGTGAGGCAGCGACGGCCGACGACAGAATGCCTGCCGGGGATCCGTCCGACTGAGCGGCCGTGGACCCACCATCACCGCAACCTGCAAGTGCTACGGCAAGCAGAACCATGGCCACCAGCAATATCGTGACGAGTGAGACTATTCTCGAGGTCCTTCTCATGAGTACTCCTTTGTGCCGGGCGCACGGCAATCGGTAGACTGATTCGGCCGCGAGCCCAAGGCGGCCACCCTCATCCTATCGGCAGGACCGAACGGTTGCTTCAATGTCCCTAGATTACCCCAATTCCCAAGCGGCAATATGAATACGGGCAGGCTCCGTTCTTCATCTGCGGACCCTGACCCCACGGGCGCGTGGCGGATTTGCTGCCGCACAAAGTCGTGGCGTATTAATGTTGACCCTTGGCCAGGGCCACGGTAAGATAGGTCACGATATATCGTGATACATCGATAGTACGCCTCCTGAGAATCAGTCTCGGGTGGCTCTTTGGATGAAAAGGAGCAAAACATGCATTCTCACGTGTGGGGCGATTTCAGGCATCACGGGCGTGGCACGCGGGGCGGGTTCTTCGAGCGAGGGGGAATGGTTCTCGTGATTCTCGACCTGCTTGGCGAGCAGCCACGCCATGGATACGACATTATTCGAGAGTTGGAGGAGCGCTCGGCAGGGTTCTACAGTCCCAGCCCGGGATTGGTGTATCCGACCCTGCAGTCGCTGGAGGACCGGGATTTTGTGACCTCGTCGGTCGAAGCAAGCGGGAAGAAGATCTACTCGATGAGCGACGCCGGCCGCGCATGGCTCGACGCCCACGGAGAGCAGGCGGCCCGCTACAGAGAGCGCCTGGCCTCGTGCGGTCGCTGGGCGGGGGGCGCCGAATGGGCGGGGCTCACTCGGGACATGGTGACATGGTTCGTTGGGGATGTGGTCAAGGCCATTCGGAGCACCAGAGAAGACCCAGTGAAGACGCGTGAGATTCGCGACGTCTTCATGGACGCGAAAAAGAGAATCGACGAGATAGTAGCCCGCTAGGTAGCCCGCCAGGGAATCAACCCCGCGGATTGAGGCCTCATGTCTCGGGGTCAGGCTGAGAGCGCCGTGCCAACAACTCCGCTCTCATCTGTGCCCTCCTGCTGTAGTAGAAGATGTGCTCCGCATAGTCGCTGAGGGCGACGATCTTTGTCTCCGCGAACGGTGCGAAGGGGTACTCACTCATTATGTGATCTAGCTCTTCGTGGGAGTCGACATTCAGAATGCCCACAGCGCCGCAGGTACCAGCCATGCCGAAGTACTGCTCGATCTTTCCCTGGGCGGCGTAAGTATCGCCCCACTGGTCCTGTGCGTCGAATAGGAGCATCGCCAAGTCGGGGGCCGGTGGAGTCTTGATCTCGGAGATAACGAGAAAGCGCATGGGTACTCCCTTCCTCGGTACACCGTGTATATGGATCGAGTATGCGCGCGGCCCGGATCGAGAGTCAAGAAGGTCTCCCGGATCCGGGGCGCGCGTGGGCTCCCCGCCTATTGAACGGTCATTGCCCGGCTGACTGTTTCGCCTCTCCATTCCGGCGTGTAATAGGAGTACGCCGATGAGGCCGCCCCTTTGGCCCGAACGGGATACTGCGCTTGAGCCTGGAACGAAAAGGTTATCTTGTCGCCCGGGCTCATGTCCTCGATGTAGATGATTATCTTGCGACCGGCCACATCGTAACGCTTGATCTTGGGTTGCTCCAGGAGCTTTGCGAGGGAGTCCTCGACCGTCGCGAAGCCTGTGGGGACCGATACATCCAGCACCACCATCCCGGCCTTGATGGGCTCGGGCGGATTGAAAGCGATGGCCACAGTCATTTCCAGGAGGTCGTTGACCGACACACTGTCCGTGTTGTACTCGACGTCGATGTCGAATACGCTCGCAACTTTCTCGGCCTGCGACAGGTTATACCGCAGAACCCCCTGAATCACGGCCTCGCCCTTGCCCTGCGCCTGCAACTGTATCGGAACCCCAGCGGGGACCTCCACCACTTGGGTGACGTCGAAGTTGTCGGGGGAGATCTGGATCTCTTTGCTCACCTCGCCGGCTACCAGCGTCACCTTCAGGTTCGTGTCGGTTGTTCCCAATGTCGAGAACTGAGTCAAAGCCTGAAGCGCAACCACCGTGTCCTGCGTCGAGCCGAAACCACCTTGACTGTTGCGTTGCCCCACGAGCCACTTGGCTGCCTGGGCAGCGCTCACTCGGTCGCCGGCTTTCGTGAGAGCCAGCGTGGCGTAGCCGGTTGCCTCGATGTCCAAGCTGGGGACTATGTCGATGGGTTGGCCAAGTCCGCCGTCCGGGCCGGCTACCCGGTCTTCGGCCAGGGGTTCGATACCGGGGCCTCCGGGTTGGCCTGCGCTGCTCCAGTGCAGGCCATTATCGTCTTCGATGGTGGCCGCCATGAGCTTGTCGAGCGCCCGGTCTGCGCGGTCGCTCTCGCCCAGTTGCAGCGCATATGTGGTCAAGGCCAATCCGTAGGAGTCGTCAATGGTGTCTAGCCTCTTCTCCAAATAGCCGATGGCCTTGTCGGCGGCGGTCTTCTGCCCCGCCTCAAGTAGAGCGATTGCCACGTAGGCGGTGAGCGCGTCTTTGCCCTGAACTCCGCCGATCATCTCTTGGTGATGGACGAAGCCCACCGCCTCGAAGGAGCCATCTGGTTCTTGGTGTTGAGTAATCCACTGGGCGGCCTCGGCGAGCACCGCGTCGTCTATGAAGGTGAGCTCTTTCGCCTGGGAGAAGGTCTTGAGAACGAAGGCGGTCAGCCAGAGGCTGCCTTGTTCGTCCTGGTCTCCGAAGGCCGAGAAGCTCCCGTCTCCCCGGCGGTAGGTGAGCTCGCGTTGATACCCGGTCACAAGAAGGGCCTCTGCTTTGGCCTGAATCTCGGGCTTGAGCTGCCGGGTGCCCTTGAGATAGCTGAGGATGTAGGTATCCGGCGCGAACAGGATCATGTTCTGCTCGCCGCAGCCGAAGGGCATCTGCAATAGTTGGTCTAGACCCTCGATGGTCTGGGCGAGGAGGCTGCCGGTGATCGCGACATACGCGCGCTGCGAATCGGCTACCACGCCGAAGGGCGGTAACAAGAGGCTCAATGTGCGCGACTGACCGGCGGGCAGCACGATGTTCTCGACCATTTCGCGGCCGACGCCTTCCGGCTCCACGATCAGGCTCTTGTTGACGGCATCGGCCGCCTCGCCACTACGCGCCGTTATCTTGACGAGCTGGGTGCCGACACTCTTGGGTCGGATCTTGAATTCCGCGCTGCCGACATCACCGCCGGCGACGGTCACGGTCTTCTTCGTCGGACCGAGGAGCTCGAACCACGCCTCGGGCTCTATCTCCACCTGAATCTCCTGCGAGGAATCCAGGTAGTTGTAGAGCGCTATCTTGACCGGGAACTCCTCTCCTCGAATAACGGAATAGGGTAGATCTGCCCGTAGGAAGAAGGGCTGGAAAACGCGGACGGAAGTCTCGGCAATCCCCAGGCCTTTGTCTTTGGACAGCGCAACCGCACGCAGGTCCCAAGTGGTGATGGAGTCGGGGGCCTGGTAGGCGAGAGTGGCTCGTCCGCTTTCATCGGTGATGGTCTCGTCCCAGATCCAGGTCTCGGGGAAGAATTGCCTTACCCGCTGCACTTCGGCCAGGTCACTCGAGTTTTGCTGGTGGGCCGATGCACCTGCCGCCGTGGTGGTCGTCGCGGCTGCAGCGGTCGTTGTCACGGCATCCTCGGCTCCTGCCTTGGCGCCCCTCACGGCGTCGAACATAATCTCTGGCCGTTCGAGTTCCTTGCCTTCGGGAACCTTCTTGTTGGAGAGCACGATCAGCCCGGCCTCCGCGAAAGTCTCCTGCGCCCCTGGTATGACGGAGGGAAAACCCATCCACTCGGCCTCGTGCAGTTCGGCCTGCGGCTGCATGTAGAGCCGCTCCAGTTCGGCGAAGACCTGCTCGATATTGAGTCGGTTCTCTGCAAGGATGAACACCGAGTGATCGACCGCGACCAATCCGACCTTGGCCGGACCTTCGGTCTGAACCTGGACCTGCACTTCGTCTCCCGGCCGCACCTCTTCGGCGTTGACGGTGGCGCTCACCTCATGGGGATACTCACCCAGTACCTCGAAGGGGATCGCATCCGCGGCCACCTCGCTGCTCGGCAGGATTTGGTACACGAGCAGGCGGGCGGCGGGCGCCATTGCGGGCGTGACGGCGAATGAAATGTCACCCGAAGCGCTGCCGGTGAAGACGACACGGTCCCGCGATACCACTTCGTAGTAGAAGGTACGGGCCTCCTCGGTAGACACGACGTGGAACTCAGCTGTATCTCCAACGGTGAGCGTGGGAGACCCCTGCTGCTGCACGTGGATGAAGTTGCCCGAAGGCGAGTACGCCGCGGTCAGTTGCTTGTAGGTTCCCGCGTCCCCAGATGCGGCGCTGATCGTCATTCGCACGGCCTTATCAGGGGGTGTGAACTGCAGCATGGCCGTCCCGCGGGCGGTCTCAATGTGCCGCGTCTTTTGACCAACCTGTTCGTAGTCCTCGTTCATGTAGACAACGTCGAGGTTGACCGCCGCCTCGACCGGCTCGCCTCCCGGCGTCTCGGTCACCAGCACGACGCCGAACGGCAAACCGGGCTTGAAGGCCGAGCTCTCGGGAATGAGTTGCACGTTGAGCGGTGTGGAAGCGACCGTTATCAGTTGCGTGGTCTTCTCTTCGTAGCCGGTGGCCTTCTCCGCAACGGCGATATCAAGCCGGACATTCCCAAGTCCGCCGGCTTCGGGGACTCCCGCAACGTAACCAGCGGGCTCGATGGTGAAGTCACCATCGCCTTCAATGGGCGCGGTGAAGGCTGCAAACTCCTCCCAAGCTCCCACGTAGCGGGAAGCGCTCAACTTGAGCTCGCCCTTCACCTGCCTGCCGAAGCTGTACTCGGCGTTCACATGGCCTTTGATGGACTCTTTGGCCAGGAACCAAGTCTTCGCGAGTTCGACCGTGACTTCGTACTTGGGAAGGACGTACTCCTCGACCCGGACGTCTAGGTCGGTGGAGCTATCCCCGGCGGTGGCGGTCAGCTTCCAGACACCCAAGTTCGGCTCCGTAGAGAGCGGCAACTCGGCGGTGACGGTGCCGAATTCGTCAGTCGCCAGGGCTTGTTTGAATATCTTGATGCCCTTGGCATCCATGATCTCCACGGTAGCTTGAGTCTGCACCGGCCTGAGATCGGAATCGAGGGCCACCAGCCGCAAGAGGATGGTCTGCCCAGGCTTGTAGATGGGTTTGTCGGTCTCGAGAAAGAGGAGGGTGCTCTCCCGGATTTGAACAGCGGCGGTCTCGGAGAAGCCGGTGCCCGAAATCGCAACCTTATACTCACCGGGCGAAACGCGGGGAACGGTGAAAGGTACCGTGCCCTTGCCGTCGATATCCGCCGTCGCCGACGCGATGGTTTTGCCTTTGTCGAGGATCGCCACGCTCACCCGATTCTTGGCGAGGTCGTCCCCGTTGAAAAGCGTGAAGGCAAACGAGGCGGATTCTCCCGATCGGAGGACCTTGGGGACCAGCGCGACATAGCCGTCGACGTCGTCGAACGTCTCGGAACTCAGTGTGGTGGACGAGGGGATCACCGGATCACTACAACCCAGGACGAGTACTGCCAGAAGTCCTGTTAGAAACAACAGAGCACATACCCGCATGCGGCCCACGGCGCACCTCCTGGTCTCGAGATGCCCGTCAGACGCAGAGGTTGACGGAGACGGTTCCCGAGTCGGGCTAACGGCTTTGGTTGCCGGACGCGCAGGCCGGCTGATCGCGAGGATTTTCGCTGTCTAGGACTATTCGAGGCTACCCGACCGCGAAGGCGAACTGCCCGTCATGGTACGTCCCGTCCGGCCAATAGGCACGATACTTGACCAGATAGGTTCCCCGGCCCGACCCTGCTTTGAGGGGCACACTCATGGAGAGCCTGTCGCCTGCGATGGTCGTTTTCCCAGCGGTGACATCCACATCTGCGCGGGTGACTGCGATCGTCGATTGCCCCCCGAGATCGAAATTGAAGGTGATGAGGATGGAGTTGGGTTGGATTGCCATGGTCGTGCCGTGGGTCGGCGTGGAGTCCACGAAGTGCGGGGTTCTCAGATGTTTGACATCGCTGAGCGGAGGACCGGCAACGTCGGCCACGGTCGTGGTGACGGAGGCACTGGTGGTTGTCGCCGGAAACGTGGTCGTGGAACCCGCCGAAGCCGGCACAACAATAATCCGTCCCACCATGTGTGGGTAGTGGGCTGAGCAGTGATATCCCCATTCGCCGGCCTGGGTGAAGGTGAAGGAGTACGCGTCGCCGTTCATCAATCCACGCGAGTTGAGCTCGGGCAGAGCATTGTGAGATGGATGGGGATCGGTGTTCACGAAATGCTCGACGTTCTCCTTGTTGGTCCAGGTGACCGTCGTGCCCTGGCTGATGATGATGCGGGCCGGCTGGAAGGCAAGGGCTGCCATGTCGATGGCGACTGCCGACTGCCCGGTGAGATCATTGTACGTGGAGCGGGTGGTCGAATCGATTGTGAATGAGAACGAACCGTCGTGGTTGGTGCCGTCGGGCCAATACGCGGTATACGAGACCTGGTAC
>ENA-ORXD01001851-ORXD01001851.1-sediment-metagenome-genome-assembly--contig:-NODE-1851-length-15707-cov-17.545489_pt1 | contig 15707 bp, 12 predicted proteins | sample MGYA00237862_ERZ511471 | MGnify/ENA metagenome assembly ERZ511471 | reverse complement strand
ACTGTGCCTGGCCCTTACCGCATCCCCAATGTGGAGGTAACTTCTCAACTGGTATACACCAACGCGCCCATTTGCGGCGCATTCCGCGGATTTGGCGCGCCGCAAGCCGCCTTTGGCATTGAAAGTGTAATGGACCGGATTGCCGCCCAATTAGACCTATCTCCCATTGAAGTGCGCCGCCGGAATATCTGGTTACCCGGAGATCATGCCTACACGGGCGTAATTGTCAATCAAGCTGAAGCCCTGCCCGCGATATTAGATCACGCGCAACCCGAATTTGACCGTCTTCGTGCGCTGCCCGCCCAAGCCGGCCATAAAGCGGGGGTTGGTTTTTCTTTGGGCCTTCAAACCATGGGGCTCGGCTTTCGGGTGCCCGACGACACCTCCATCTGCCTGGAATGGCAATCCGACGGACGGGTGAAGCTCAACCTGGGCGCGCCAGACATTGGCCAGGGATTGCAAACAGTTGCTGCCCAGATTACTGCTCAGGTGCTGGGAATTTCAATGGACCAGGTAGAAGTCGCTGAATTGAACACCGCCAAGGTACCCAATAGTGGTGTTACTTGCGCCTCGCGGATGACTTACAATGTTGGCAATGCCATTCTACTGGCCGCCGACCACGCCGTTGATGCCTTGCTTTCCACCGCCGCCGAATACCTGGGAGTGGAACGATCCTGCCTTACTTATTCAAACGGGCGAATTCAACGCCTGGATGCCCCCTCAGCTACCGTGATCCCCATCAATTTACTGGCCGGGAGAATTATCGCTGCCACAGGCAACCCCATTCAAGGTACAGCCACCTTCCAATTCCCATATAGTGCCGACACTCCCCCAGACCTGCCATTTGGCATGCCGCATGTGAAATTCGTCTTTGGCGCCAATGTCGTGCGCATTGAACTGGATGAAGAAACCGGTCAGGTGACCCCAACCCACGTCAGTGCCATTCACGACCTTGGTAAAGTCATCAATCGCGCTGGTGTGGAAGGGCAAATCACTGGAGGCGTGCTGCAAGGTTTAGGCTATGCCTTCAGCGAAGATATGTGTCTGGCTTCACCAGACCGCTGGGTAGACCGTTTTTCAGAATATCTAATTCCCACCATTCTGGACGCGCCGCCAGAGATTTCCATGACCCTGCTCGAATTTCCCGAAGAGAGTGGCCCATTCGGCGCGAAAGGCATCGGTGAAATCGCGATTGTCCCCACTGCCCCGGCAGCCGCCAGCGCGGTTCGCGCAGTCACCGGCGTATCTCCTTCCCGTTTGCCCATCTCCCCACAAGAAATCCTCAACCTTAAGTAAGAAAACAAAAAGAGGACGCCTGATGATCAGACGTCCTCTTTCCTCAGTTACTATTTCAACAAACCGGTCATACCATTGAACTCATTGATCAGCTCATCGATCTCCTCAGCCTGTGACTGATAGCCAGTCCAGTAATCGGAATCGTACCACTGGTCCATGATCTCTTCATAGGTGCGACCTTGCTGCTCAACCCAGGTATAGTACTTAAGGTTGTGAACGCGGCGGCGGTCGGCGTAGGATAACTCAATCAAATTGTCAATCCGTTCGCCATGCAGGTAGCGCGCATAATGCTCAGCGGCGTCTGTTTCTTTGTATTGTCCAAATTCTTCGTGCATTTCTGTCAGGCGGCTGCCGTAAAGCTGCATTGAGTCGGTAAAGACAGTGAGCACAATGTCATTTTCGCCCAATTCATAGTACTTGGCCATCTTGATTGCTGAAAGCATGTTAGCAATTCCAGAGAAACCGAGCAAATCCAATTTGGAGACAACTTCTTCGGGAACACCTTTGCTAACCAGGTATGCGCGACCAGCAGGCTCGTTGAACAGGCGGGAGATATTGACTACCGCGGCGTCATCAATCGCCACAACCATATCGGTATTCTTGACGTTGTGCACCCACGGTACGTGCTTGTCGCCAATACCTTCGATGCGATGCGCGCCAAAGCCGTTCTCCAACAGGGTCGGGCATTGCAGCGCTTCACTGGCGGCAATCTTCGAAGTGGGGAAGATTTGTTTCATGTAATCGCCGCAAGCGATTGTACCGGCAGAACCGGTGGTCAGCGCGACACCCGCGTAATTATCTTTGGGGCCCATCACCTTCTTGAGGACTTCTTCCATCGCGTGCCCGGTGACCTGATAATGCCACAAGTAGTTACCAAACTCTTCGAATTGGTTGAAAATCATCAGATCTTCACCGCTGCGGCGCAGTTCCCAGCATTTGTCGTAGATTTCTTTAACGTTGGATTCGGTACCAGGGGTGGCGATAATCTCACCCGCCACACTCTTCAACCATTCAAAACGTTCCTTGCTCATGCCTTCAGGCAAGATCGCTACGGATTGGCACCCTAACAAGGTGGAATTGTACGCTCCACCACGGCAGAAGTTGCCTGTGGAGGGCCAGACAGCTTTCTGAGTTTCGGGATCAAATTGGCCGGTGACCAGGCGCGGTACCAGACAGCCAAAGGAGGCGCCGACTTTGTGTGCGCCGGTGGGGAACCATTTTCCGACTAAAGCAATCACGCGGGCTTTGGTACCGGTCAGGCTGCTGGGTAATTCCATGTAGTTCACGCCGCCAAATTGACCACCCGACGATTTCGGCTCATTCTTCCAGGTAATGCGGAACAAGTTGCGCGGGCTAACGTCCCACAAACCGATTTTGGTCAGCTCTTCTTTGACCTTGGCGGGCATCAGCTCCGGGTTTTTCATCTGCGCGAAGGTGGGGATAATAATATTACGTTCTTTCGCGCGGCGAACAGCTTTCTTTCGTCGCTCTTCCATTACAGTTAAATCGATTTTTGCCATTCCTTTATTACTCCTGTTCTGTAGATTGAGGGTCTTTTTCGGGCGCGTCATGAACAATATAGAGAGGACGGCCCTTTACTTCATCATAAACTCGGCCTATATATTCACCCAGGATTCCCAGCGAGATTAATTGAACACCGCCTAAAAACAACACCGAGATCAACGTACTCGCCTGGCCAAGAAATGCCTGGTCGCCCATCAGGCGCATGACAATCACCACCGGGATCGCGAAAATACTGATCCCCGCACTGATGAAACCCATATAAGTAGCCATTTGCAGCGGAAAATAAGAAAAACCAGTGATCGCGTTTAAGGCTAATCGGAACATTTTTTTGAAAGGGTATTTGGTTTCCCCTGCGTGCCGGGCGCGGCGCTTGTACGCCACACCAATCTGGCGGAAACCCACCCATGCGCTCATCCCGCGTAAAAAGCGGTGCCGTTCCCGCATGGAATTCATCACATTCACCACTTTTCGATCCATCAGCCGGAAATCACCGGTATCCAGGGGAATATCCACATCCGTGATGCGGTAAATAATCCGGTAAAACAGAGAGGCAGTGAACATTTTAAACCAGGTTTCGCCTTCCCGTTCCGCCCGCACCGCGTAAACCACTTCATAGCCTTCCCGCCACTTGGCAATCATATCCAAAATCACTTCCGGAGGATCTTGAAGGTCTGCGTCAATGATTACTACAGCCTTGCCCCGGCTATAATCCAGGCCTGCGGTCACCGCGATTTGGTGACCAAAATTACGCGCGAAAATTACCGGGCGAATATGGGGGTCAATTTTTCCCATCTCGCGAATGATGTCGGTTGAACCATCTTTAGAGCCGTCATCTACCAACACCAATTCCCACGGTTCACCGGTCTGTTCCATCACTTCGGTAATCCGCTCGCGCAGCACACCCAGGTTGTCTTTCTCATTGTATACCGGAGCAATTATGCTGAAAGTAGGCTGCATTTTCTTCACCTCAAAAATAGTAATTAAGCCTTCCCTAAGAATTTGTTCAGGGCGCTCATCGTCGGCTCGATCACCGGGGCTTCACCGGCAGCTTTCATAGCCGATTTCACATCCTTCAGCCCGTTGCCGGTATTTAAGACCAGTACCGGATCATCGGGACCGATTTGGCCAGTCTTTAGAGCCTTGAGCAGACCCGCATAGGCAGTGGATCCGGCCGGTTCGGCGAAGATACCCACTTTACCCAATTCCGGAATCGCGCTCAGAATCTCATCATCCGAAACAGTGATGTATGCGCCATTGGTCTGGGTTGCGGCGCGCACGGCGCGTACTCCATCCCGCGGAAGGTCGACCGAAATGCTGTCTGCAATTGTGGTCGCCGAAACGGGGGTAATCTCCTCGGTACCGGCAAAGTACGCGTTGGCCACTGCCGCGGAATTTTCTGATTGGATGCCAAAAATGCGCGGCATCTGTTCCAACCAGCCCAGGGTTTGCAGATCTTTAAAGCCTTTGTGAATGCCGGAGATAATATTACCATCGCCCACTGAGACAAACAATGCCAGCGGCTTTTGGCTGTCTTTGCTCTTCAGCAACACTTGCTCCCACACTTCAAACGCGGCGGTCTTTTTTCCTTCGGCGGTGAAGGGGTTGTAGCCAGTGTTACGGCAGTACCAGCCAAATTCTTGCGCGGCTTGAATGGTCAGATCAAAGGCGCTGTCGTAATTTCCATCTACCAGAATTACCTGCGAGCCATAAATAAGCAGTTGGGCAACCTTGGCAGGCGGAGCGGTCTTCGGCGCGAAGATCACCGCCCGGTGCCCCACCGCGGCCGCCATTCCCGCTAAAGCTGCACCTGCGTTGCCGGTCGAAGCGGTAACCACCACTTCCGCGCCAATCTCGCGCGCGCGGGCCACAACCACCGAACTGGCGCGGTCTTTAAACGACGCGGTTGGGTTTCGACCTTCGTCCTTCACCCATAAGTTCTTCAATCCCAACTCTTTTGCCAGACGTTCGGGTTGGTAAGCCGGCGTCCAGCCTGCCATATGAATTGGGGAGCCATGATAACCCGGATCGGAAACGGGCAGCAAAGGTAAATACCGCCACAACGAAGGTTCAGATTGGCCGATGATATCGGCAACCTGCACCTTCTCACGAATCGCCTGGTAGTCTAATACCACATCCAGGTTGCCGCCATCCTGCGGACATACGTAAGTGACCTCATCCGGGCCAAACTCATGACCGCACAGCGAGCATTTATATCCGACAAAACCCTTAATACCTAACTCTTTTTTATTCATTTTCAAACGGTACTCCTAACGAATCGGGGGGTGATGTTCTCATTGCGCGCAACACTTTAGCAACCACACGGCGAGATGCCTCTGGCATGCTCGCCAGCGTGCGTTCAACCCATTCTGCATTACCAATATTGACCAGCAGCAAAGTCAGGATCATCAACGGGAAGGGCGCCACTTGCAATACCTGAGAAGGTATGCCCGGCAGGCTGGGTTGCAGAACCAACCCCAACCATTGCAGCAGGGCGAATAAATACGCGCCCATCGCCGCGCGGATGGGATTCCATCCGCCAAAGATGGTCAGTGCCAACGCGATCCAGCCAATCCCGTCCAGACCAGAAATTGTGCCCTTCCAACCCGCTTTTACGCTCAAAGAATACATCGGGCCAGCCATACCGATCAACGCGCCGCCGACCAGTGTGTAAAGGTAGCGCAGCCGGTTAACCCGCGCGCCCCGCACATAAGCCGCCGCCGGGCGCTCTCCAATCCCTTGCAGGGTCAAACCGGGCCGGGTTTTGAAAATGTAAACATAAGAAATGATGATCAACAGAAAGCTGGAATACACCAGAATATCCTGGTCAAAGAACAGCTTTCCCAGAATCGGAATATCCCGTAAAACCGGAATGGGCAAATAAGGTACCCGCGTTCCCGGCAGCCCCATAAATGGATTGCCCAGGAAATATGCCAGATCACGACAAAGTAAAGCCAGAATGAAACCAACCGCGATCTGCGATTGTTTCAGCGTAATACTGGAAAAAGCCACCACCAACGCAACCAGCGCGCCAATCACCGCCCCAGCCAAAAAGCCCAATACCAGGCTGCCAGTTTGGACGGTAACCGCAAACCCGGCCATCGCGGTGAGCAAGATGGTTCCATTCGCGGAAAGGTTAATGACCCCAGCCCGCTCTGTGATGGTTTCACCAATCGTCGCAAATACAATCGGGCCAGCAGCAGCCAAAACCCCAGCCAGGCCAATCAGAATGATGTTATTCTCCATCTTTGCCCGTCTCTTTCTTCATAAACCGCTGCCGTACGCCTTCCATGAGGACCACAAATAACACCAGGGATCCCTGTAGAACACCTGAAAGCGCCGAGTCCAGTTTCAACACAATCGGCAATTGAATCGAACCGATATTCAACGCCGCGAAGAACAGTGCCACCGGAATGGCCAGCAAAGCCTGGTAGTTAATCAACATCGCCACCAGCAATCCCAAAAAACCGTACCCCGAAGAGATGGAAGGGATCAGCCGGTGATAAACGCCGATCACCTGGGTCGCACCAGCCAGACCGGCAAACGCGCCACACAGCATGAATGAGACCATCATAAAGCGGGTGTGTGGAATGCCTAGAATGAACGATGCGTGAAAATTCTTACCCACTGCCTTCAGCTTCAAGCCGAAGTAGGTGCCTTTCAATAAGACGTATACGAGTACGATGCCAGCCATGGCCAGGCCGACCGACCACCAGCTCAAGCGAAAACCTTCCACCATGGGTAGCCAGATTGTTTCGGGGAAAGGCTTGGTGCCACTCATCGAACCAATCCCAGGCTGTTTCCAGGGGCCAAAGATCAGCCAGATGATCAAGGCGGTGGCCACAAAGTTAAGCCCCAACCCGCCAAAGATCTCATTTACGCCGCCAAAGGTTTTCAAAGCGCCAACCAAAGCGGCCCACAAAGCGCCCCCTATCGCACCAGCGACAAAACCGGCAATGATAATCACCGCCGGGGGGAGAGCCGTGTCCATTAATAAGCGGTAGATCCAGGTCGTGAAGATTGCCCCGAGGATAATCTGACCCTCAATTCCCAGGTTATACAGGCCAGCTGTAAAAGTAAACAACAAACCCGAGGTTACCAGCAATAAGGGGACAAATGCTACCAACACATCAGCCAATTTCACCGGAGAGCCGATGGACCCTTTGATAATTTCATTAAAGGCCTTCAACGGCGGCGCTTTGGCAACAATTAACACCAGGGTGGTGAATAAAATTGCCAAAATGACGGCACCCACTCGAAAGGCAAATTCAATCCATTGTGACTTGCTTTTTTCCATGAGATCTCCTTTCAAGCCTTAAAGCCTTTACCGCCAATCAATTGACCTAACTGGTCGACTGTAGTCGTTCGAGCATCTAATGGTTCAGATACTTTCCCGCCAAAGAAGACCAGAACCCGATCGCTGTAATGCAGCACTTCTTCAAGGTCGGCGGAGATAAAGACAATGGAGGTGCCTTGCCGGCATCTTTCCTTAAGTTTTCCCCAAATATATATTGCCGACTCCACATCCAGCCCACGGGTGGGGTGTTCAATCAGCAAGAATTTTAACGGGGTTTTCATCAACGCCAGCAGCGCCCGTTGCTGATTTCCACCCGAAAGCGATTCCACCGGGCTGCCGGGCCGGCCTTTGATATTGAATTCTTTAATCCGTTCGCGGGTAATATCGCGGAATTTATCCCGGTTGATGAAAAAGCCTTCCTGATCTTCTGCCAGAATAAAATGCTCATTCAGAGTCAGGCCTTCTACCAGGCCCTCTTCGAGCCGTGAGGCCGGGACATAAGCCACACCACTGCCTAAATAGTTGTGATAGGGTTTTCCAGTTAAATCTTTACCATGCAATGTCACTTTGCCTGCCACAGGCTTTAAGAGCCCACAACACGCTTTTAAAAACTGGCGTTGGCCAGAACCTGCCATACCCGCCAGGCCAATCACTTCTCCAGGGAAAATATCCAAATTGATGTTCGCAATTCGCATTCGTGAGTCTTCCACGGTTACTTGCTTAAATTGGATAACCGCCTGCTCTCCCGCGATTTTTTCCTTCTCGCCAAGCTTTACTTCTTTTCCGAACATCATGCGAACCAAATCGTCAGTGGTGTATGGTGGTTGCACTTCACCTACAACCTCACCCTGACGGAATACCGCAATGCGGTGACAAAGACCCTCTACTTCTTCCAGTTTATGGGATACAAAAAAGAGCGTTTTGCCCTGTTCTGCCAGGATTTTCAAAGTCGCAAACAGTTTTTGTCGTTGTGACGAGCTAATCCCGGTAGTGGGCTCGTCCAAAATTAATACGCGTGCGCCTAACCAAAGCAGGCGCAATATCTCAAGTTGTTGTCGCTCACCAACGGTAAGGCTGTCTACGTGCGCGTCTGGATCAATATTGAAATTGAACTGCGACTGAAGCTCTAGAAATTCATTTTGAGCTTGTTTTTTATTCGGGAATAATCCGCCATCGGCCCCAATGATGAAATTATCGATCACCCGCATGGGAAGAAAATCGAGCGGATCCTGATGCAGCATTCCGATCCCAAATTTAATTGCATCGGATGGTGTGTCAATTCGCGCGACTTTCCCATCCAATAGAATTTCCCCTTCATCCTCGCGGATGAAGCCGGAAAGAATTTTCATCAGCGTACTTTTACCCGCGCCATTCTCACCCAGAATTCCTTGAATCGTACCCGCGGGCACGTCTAAAGTGATACCGTTATTGGCATGCACCGGTCCAAACGATTTATGAATATTTCGAAGTTCTACTTTCATGGTTTGCTCGCGGTCTCTAAATGAAGGAGGGAGAAGGCTAATACTAGCCTTCTCCCCACAATTAAAGCTGACCTATTCAGCTACGCTCTGGCCTTCCATGCCTTCGAGCAGCTGTTGCAAGTACCAGATTTGCTGGGGTGTTGCGGTCTCGCCTTCAGCGAGGAACACAGAACCGTCCTGGTAATTCAACGGACCAGTCCACAGGTTCAAACCACCAGCCAATTCAGCGATGAAAGCGTCCAGATTTGTGGCAGCTTCTTCGCCAAGGGCGTCGCCCTTCTTGAAACCGATGATTGACGTATCGCGATTGTTGATGTCTGTCCAATCGGGTCCAGACCATTCAAAGAATGAGGCATAGCTGCCATCAATCGCTGCATTAATGGTCTTCGTGTAGCTCGGACCCCAGTTGAAGTACGGAACACCCAGACATACTTCCATGCCTTCGGCGCAAGCGTCTTCATAATCGTAAGGTACCGCCCATACTTCCTGGCCGGCTTCAGCAAACTTCTTCGCCTCAGTCAAAGCCTCGGTGGTGTCGATACCAGAAACGACGACATCATAGCCACTATTGAAGAAATCGTCAGCAACCTGAGTCGGATCGGCGGTGAAGCCGGGGATATTGAACCAGAAACCAATCCAGGTGACTTTGAATTTCAGATCCGCGGCATCTTTGCCAAGGTAGTTTTCCCAGCAGTACTTCGCGCCGAGGTAAACAGAGGAGGCCAGACGACGGGTTTCATCATTGATTAATGGCCCAAGGTAGCCAATTTGACCGGTCTTGGTGGTGAGCGCAGCGGCGCAACCAGCCATCGCTTTGCCATATTCCATTTCACCCATGATGTTCGAGAGGTTGGGAATTTCTTCGTAATTCTTGCCATCTTTCCAGACGGTGTCGCCCGAGGCGTGAATTACAGGGATGTCCGGGTGGGCTTTCGCGAATTCAACCGCATCCACTTTCATATCGTCCGAGTTGAAAATGATCAACTTGGCGCCCTGTTCCAGCAGGCTCTCAGCCAGCTGAACACCAGTGGTGCCGGGGCGATCCGCAGGATTCACTTTGTCCACATACACAAAGTCGGAACCCGGAATCATTTCTTTTACATACTCAGCCGCATCATAATGCGCCTGGCTCCAACCGCGATCATTATACGGGCCAACCAGGAGCATGCCGAACATAAATGGTTCTGGCTCAGCGGGTGGCTCGGTCGCTTCTGGAGCAGCCGTGGGTTGCTCAGCAGCAGGGGCCTGAGTAGGTTGTTCAGCGACAGGGGCTTCAGTGGGTGCTTCGGTAGCAGCAGGCGCGCAGGCGCTCAAAACAAATACTGCCACGAGCAATAAGGCGATACTACGCCATAACAGAGATTTTTTCATTTGAACTCCTCCAGTTCATCATTCAAATAATTGGCGACTACGATTTTTGGTTCTATTCGTTGGAAAAAACTCAAAAGGCTAAAGCTTCTCTTCGGGGAGCACCTCCTTTTCCGCATCTTTTCATTCTCAAAACCACTTGGTTAAAAGCAAATATAACGAGAATAATACGGAGATGATTGAAATTGTAAATGAGGTGGGATAGATTGTTGCCGTGAAACTGTTTTAGACAACTCAATTATTGTACCCGAAACTTTGCAAAGTTTCTATACCGATCGCCAACTTTTAAGGTTTACTTCCGGGTTTTGCCCCTGGAAGCTCCTTCTGCGCCAATCAGAAGGCTTTCTTCCGGAGGAAGAGGCAAAACCCTTTCGTTCAAAGCCGCAATCTATCCCGGTGTTTTTTATTAGTCAGGCATAATCCAGGTGCCAGTTTCACCGCGCAACGCGCGCCCAATATTGGCAGGGTCGGTAATCAGAGCCGATTTTCCACCCGCCTCAAGGAACCAGATGATCGCCTGAATCTTGGGGGCCATAGATCCCTTGGCAAAATGTGTGCCTTCGGCCAAATACTGCTTCGCTTCCGACAATGTGATGCGGTCCAAAGCTTTCTGGTCGGGCTTGCCGTAGTTCAGGTACACTTTCTCCACCGCGGTGGAAATCAACAGCAGATCTGCATTGATTTCACGCGCCAACAAGCTGCTGGCAAAATCTTTGTCAATCACTGCCGCGGTGCCTTTCAGTTCGCCATCTTTCGTCTCGACAACCGGAATACCGCCGCCACCAACAGTCACAACGATCACACCGGCATCGATCAAGGTCTTTACCGAATCCAGTTCAACCACTTCTTGTGGAATCGGTGAGGCCACCACACGCCGCCAACCGCGACCGGAATCTTCCACAACTGACCAGCCCAGTTCTTCTTTGCGTTTCATGGCTTCTGGCTCATCCATAAAACCGCCAATCGGTTTGGAGGGATTCGCAAAGGCTTTGTCTTCAGCGTCTACGCGCACCTGGGTGATGATCGTGGCGACCGATTTCTTGATCCCACGTTGCTTTAATTCATTTTGCATGTTCTGGGTGATGGCATAACCAATCGCGCCCTGGCTGTCTGCGCCACAAACATCCAACGGCACTTCGTGCATACCCTCAACTTTGTGAGCAATTTCGGACCGGCGCAGGATGAATCCAACTTGAGGTCCATTTCCGTGACCAATCGCCACATCCCAACCCGCATCGATCATATCTACAATATGCTTGGCGGTCTCTTTGGCGGCGTCGTACTGGTCTTCGACACTCTGTCTTTTCTTGTCTAGAATTAATGAATTACCACCAATGGCCACAACAGCGACTTTTTTTTCAGACATGGTTTCCAATTCTCCAATAATATCGATTTTCTTATGCCATCGTCAGAGCCATCACGGCTTCGGCAATGTACATCTTGTTTTCGGCCTCTGGGAAGACCACAGACTGCGGTCCGTCCAAAACCGCGTCGGTGACTTCGATATTGCGGTCAGCTGGTAATGGGTGCATGTAAATAGCGTCTTCTTTGGCCAGGGCCATTTTGCGCTCATCCACAATCCAGCTCTCGTATTGTTTGATGATCTTGCCGGCTTCGTCTTTGTCGGTGGTGGTCATCCACGGACCCCAAGACTTGGGATAAATGATGTCCGCGTCTTTGAAAGCGGCTTCCATATCATCGGTAATTTCAAATCCGCTGCCGTTCTTGCGCGCGGCTTCCTTGGCAAATTCAATAGTCGATTCGGGCAGCTTGAATTCTTTGGGGTGTGCCAAAACCAGATCTACACCAAAGCGCGGCATTTGCAGCACCATACTGTTGGGGATGGACATGGGTTTCTGATAAGAAGCTGCGTAAGCCCAAGACATCACCATCTTCTTGCGGCGCAAGTTGCGGCCTTTTTGCTCCATGATGGTCATCAGGTCGGTCAGGATCTGGAAAGGATGGTAGTATTCGCACTGCATGTTCATTACCGGAACGGGTGAGGCTTCGGCTACCAGATTGATGTATTTATTCCCAATTCCCCAATCGACATGGCGAATGGCGATACCGTCATACATGCGTCCAAAAATCTGGCCCATTTCACGTTCTGTATCACCATGAGAAATCTGCGTTACCCGGCTCTCAATAAAGGCTGGGATCGCGCCCAAATGAATGGCGGCCGTTTCAAAGGCGCCGCGGGTGCGGGTGCTAGCAAAGAAGAACAACATAGCCAACGCTTTATCGCGCAGGTAGGGAGTTGGCTCGCGCAAAGCGCGTTTGCGCTTGAGGTCCCAGGCCACATCCAGAACAGTTTCTACTTCTTCGACGCTGAAATCGAGGTCAGTAATAAAATCGCGTCCACGCATATCGCTAATCATAGTCTTACTCCTTTTACTCAGAAGAAGAAATTAATTTTCAATGAAAGATGATGAAAAAAGCAGGATGGGGCAGGCAGAAACCTGCCCCAATTGATGGTAACTCTTATTCCATTACGCCTAATACCAGGCCCAGCAGCGCCATGCGCATCACAACACCATTGAAGGCTTCCTGCCAGTAGCGAGACCAGCGGGTGATATCCACATCGGGAGGAATCTCATCCATGCGGGGCAGGGAGTGCAGCAGGATCGCGTCCGATTTGGCTTTGGTGCTCAACAGTTCGCGGGTGATTTTGTAATTGGAGGGGGTCATACCGTGCTCGCCGGCTTCCTGGCGGGCTTTGGTGTAGTCTGGCTGCACAACCGGCTCAACCAGAATAACATCAGCGTCGGCAATGGCCTGTTCAACATGCTCGGCTTCTTTGAAGTCCACGCAATATTGTTTCAATTCGGCCTTGAAGTCATCGGTCAATGACATGTCGGGCGGGGCCACAAAGGTCACCGGGCAGTCGAATTGGGAGAGAGCATAGCCCAGGGAGTGCATGGTGCGCATGCGCATATCGCCAACAGCCAACCATTTCAAACCGTCAAGGCGGCCCTTCTCGGTTAACACAGTGTACAGATCGGTCAAAATCTGGGTGGGGTGCTCGCCCCAGCCATCACCGCCGTTGATGATCGGCACAGAAGCCCATTTGGCGGCTTCGTGGGGAGCGCCCTGTTGGAAGTGGCGCATTACGATCACGTCGCCGTAGAACTCAAGCATTTTTACGGTGTCTTTAATGGATTCTTGATACCAGTCGCCCGCGCGGGTCATTTTCGCATCTGAGAAGCCAGTAACGTGTCCACCCAGGCGATGCATCGCGGCCTCATGAGCCAGGCGGGTGCGGGTGCTGGGTTGGTAAAAAGCGGTAACCATGGTCTTGTCTTTGAGCATGTCAGAGTTCTGGCGACTCTTGGCGATCGGGGCCATTTCATCGGCCACCTCGAAGATATGGAAGAACTCATTTCGCTCAAACTCTTTCAAACTAAGAATATCTCGACCTAAAAAGCTGCGCATTCCAAAACCTCCTGTGAAAAATAATAGGGTTTTTTATTTTTTGCCCATTGGCAGTTAACAACCACACATTGGACCATTAAATATCTGCTGGTTATTCTACTCTTCGAACTACCTGGAAGTGAAAATAACCTGGCAGAAAATAACTTGTGGAAAAATCAATCACCTGGTTTTCTTCGGTGAACAACCGCGCCGAGAACTTCTGCAACACATCGCCGCGTTGAATTTCCAGCGCGCGCGCAATGCTGGAGGATGCAGCCACCGCCTGGATCTCAGTGAGCGATTTGGTCAGCTTGGGTTGCTGGCGTCGCAAAAGAAAATCCAAAACTGAGCCATTGAAGCCATCTTGCAAATCTTCCTGCGAAAGCATCTCCTGCGGCAAAATGTCAATCAGGTACGCTACCGGCCGGTCATCGGTCAAAATTACCCGTGACACATAAATTAGCGGAGACCCTTCTTCAACTTGCAGGGCTTTGGACTGTTCGGCATCCGCTTCAACTTTGGAAATCTTCAGATCACCCATCGAGACTTCCAAACCCAACTTGGTGGCTTGGGCCTCAATGCTCTGCAGCACTTCCAGCCCCGTTTCAATGACCTGAGGATGTCCAATCACAAAGGTGCCAACACCCTGACGGCGGCGAATTAACCCCTGTCCTTCAAAGGTCCGCATCGCTTCTCGCAAAGTTGCCCGTGATACTCCCAATTGTTTGGCTAATTCCGGCTCAGCCAACAATCTCTCACCCGGTTTTGTTATTGCAATGATATTAGCCAACTGACCTTGTAAGCGTTGGTAAGTTTGTTGGGTATTGACAGTCTGTTCCTCGTTTGCCATGCAAATTCTTCCTTTCGGACCTGGCCTAATTATTCACCAAGCACAAGGCGTTTGGCTGCTTGATTATGCCGCTGGATATGCTGACCCAGGTCAAGATTCACTAAATGACCCGATCGAACAACCGCTTTTCCAGCCACATAGTTGTAATTCACTTTGGTTGGATTGCAGAACAACAATGCCGATACCGGATCGTGCAGTGCGCCAGTGTAATCCAATTGATTCAAATCAAAGGCGATGAAATCTGCACATTTCCCTTTTTCGAGGGAGCCAATGTCTTTCCGCCCCAATACCGCAGCGCCTCCCCGAGTGGCTGTTTCTAATGCCTGTCTGGCGGTAAGGATAGGCGGCGCGCCCTCATGAGAGAGTGAGGCGCCCATCAACCCCGCCCGCACGCGTGCCAGCAGCATCATCTGCCGCGCTTCAGCCAGCATGTGCGAGCCGTCGTTACTCGCCGAACCATCTACGCCCAGTCCCAACTTCACGCCCGCTTGCAGATACTCCCAAACCGGAGCAATACCGGAAGCCAGGCGCATATTCGAGGACGGGCAATGCGCAACACCACATTTTTCATGGGCGTAAATTTGAATTTCCTCGGGTTGGATATGAACCGAGTGGGCGAACCACACATCTTCACCAATCCAATCCACGGATTGCATGTAAGCCACCGGCCGGTAACCAAACATCTCCTGACAAAAGACTTCCTCATCTTTGGTCTCAGCCAGGTGTGTGTGTAAATGCACACCATATTGGCGAGCCAGTTTGGCGCTTTCCTTCATCAGTTCGCCGGTAACACTGAAAGGAGAACAGGGGGCTAAAACAATTTGGACCATGCTTCCGGGTCGGGCGTCGTGATAACGCTCGATTAATCGCACTGAATCCTTTAAGATCTCTTCTTCTGTATCTACCACACTGTCTGGTGGCAGACCGCCCTTGCTTTCGCCCAGACTCATCGAGCCGCGGGAAGCATGGATGCGCATGCCCATCTCTTGCGCCGCGGCAATTTCATCATCCAGACTGGAACCGTTCGGGAAGAGATACAGATGATCAGATGCCGTTGTACAACCGGAAAGAGCCAACTCGGCTAACGCCGTTTTTGTGGAAATAAAAATGTCATCCGGGTTCATCCGCGCCCAGATAGGGTAAAGCGTTTTCAACCAGTTGAAAAGGTTCGCGTCTTGCGCTGCCGGTACCACCCGCGTGAGCGTCTGGTAGAAATGATGGTGAGTGTTGATCAGGCCGGGTAAAACAATATGACCACGCATATCCAGGACTTCATCCGCCTCAGTGGGCAGCTCATCGCTCCCCCCGACTTGCTCGATGAATCCGTCTCGACAAAAAAGACCACCCCCGGGAATCTCCCGCCGGTGGTCATCCATGGTCACAATCAGATCTGCATTTTTAACTAAAAGAGTAGACATGCCGGGTATCCGCTCGCTCTCAAATCAATCTGATTTCTGCCGAATCCAATACCGCCGAAGCGGTG
>ENA-ORXD01001850-ORXD01001850.1-sediment-metagenome-genome-assembly--contig:-NODE-1850-length-15707-cov-105.229559_pt1 | contig 15707 bp, 21 predicted proteins | sample MGYA00237862_ERZ511471 | MGnify/ENA metagenome assembly ERZ511471 | reverse complement strand
CGCACGGGCACTTAGATCAGCGGAAGATCGCCGCCTTCGCAAGGCGGAGGCCGGGGGTTCAAATCCCCCAGTGTCCATTTTTTCATCTGGCTAACCTCACTTTTGCCCCATTTTCAGGGCAAGATACCCATTGCTTCTGCTGGTGCTCGAAGTAGGCCGACATGCTTTCGTCCATATCCATGAACTCGAGGCCGAGGTACTTCATCGTCGTTTTCGTGTCCGTATGTCCCAAGATGTGAGCGATCTTCTCGATCTCCACCCTGGCGAAGTACATCTCCCTTCCGCAGGTCCTGCGCAGGTCGTGGTTCGTGAAATGAAACCCAACCCGCCCGCTCACCCGTTGGACCATCTTATCGATGGCGGTCTTCTGATATTCTCCAAAGCATCTCCCCGATTCATTGGCGTATATCAACAGATGATCGGGAATTTTCGCCTTCGGGTTCAGCTTGCGGACTTTTGCGATCTCTTCGGCCCTGATGCCATGGACGTACTCCATGAACAGATGGCGCGTCCGGGGATGGCAGGTTATGGTCCTGTATTTCCCTCCCAGGCGTCCCTTGCCGTGGATGGTCACGCGTCCATACTTCCCCGCGTTGAGGTCGAAGGACTTCAACGACAGGCGTATGACCTCAATTCGTCTCAATCCCAGGTCCTTCATTAGGTGAATGACCAACCGCTCTATTCCAATGGCGTTGGCGTCCACAATCGCCGCCTGTTCATCACTGAGCCATCCGACTCGCTTTCTCGACGTGTCTCCATAGAAGAGGATGACCTTTCCGATCTCGAAATTACCAGCCCATTTGCAGTAACCCGTCAGGGTCTCGATCATCCACTTCTTGGTGGCCTCTCCGCACGTCAGATATTCGTCTTTAATATACAGCAGCTCTTTTTTTCCTATCTTCTTGGGATTGGTCGCCAGCTTCGCGTCCATTAGGGCTATCATCAGCCGGTTCAGGACCCCCCGATAATGCTTGATGGTCGTTTGGCTCAATCCCTTTTCCTCCCCATCTCTGAGGTATTCCTCGATTCGCTCCCGGAGGATCCTTTCCTTTGAGGGCATTTTACGAATCCTCCAGTTGCAGATATGGGTTCAAAGCCATAATATACCTAGTGCCAGGTCAGCCGTCCGCGCGGTTCCTCGGTAATGCGCCCTTCGAAAATGAGCCGCTCCACGTCCACCGATGGGAACGCGTCCTTTAAGGAACTCCGATCATGATGGAGCTTAGGATCGTGCAGCTCGACGATCAGGTCCCTCATGGTGGTTTCATCGACCGGGGAAGGCGGCCTTTCCACCCCCTCCGGCAGGTCGAGAATCGCATCTATTACATTATCCCGTTCTGTTGGGAAGTTGGGAAAAATCGATTCTAGCCGATCTAGCTCAATAGCCAGCATCTCGCGGAACTTGTTTTTCCTCTCCCAACTCCAAGTTGGGGAGAATTGGGAGGATTGGGAATCCTGGGCGTTGACCAAGTAATATTTCTTGATCGGTCTTTCGCCATCATCCTTCGGCGGGTCATACTTGGTGGATATCTGGTCCCTCTTAGCCAGCTCATCTAGATAATTGAGGATGGTTTTCGCGGACTTCCCTTTCCGCTCACTATCATTGACAGCCTCCACGATCTCATCTAGGGCCATACCACTGGACCGATTCAAGGCGGCGATCACCTTAAGGTGTCTGGGAGCGAGCCCGGTGGATTGCGAACGGTCGAAGAATGTCCAAAGTTCCACGGCCTCCTTCATGTCCGAGAGGGTGGTAAGCAGGTAACTGGTTCCCTCATGCTCGAAGGATGTCCGCCGGTTTCGATTGGCGAAGGTGATCGATGACACAAGGACCCGGAACCGTTCGAACTCGGCGCGGTTGCCGGTATCCTTCTGCTTGATCGAGTTGATGAGGGGGATAAGAACGCCATATCCATACTCGCCGACCAGCCGGGATATGATGGCCTTTGCCAGCTCCAGGCGTTCAACGTCCTCTGCCGGTCGACCGTATTTCGCAATGTGTCGCTGCCATTCGTTGACCCGCTTGTCCTGTTCGTCGGTCTCATCGATGCTGGCCGTGAAGAAACGGTTCTTCAGTTGGCTCATTGCATCATCGAACAGCTCCGCCGAGTTAGCCCAGATCACCGGCCTCCCCTCAATGACCTGACGGACCGCCTTCTTATGATCGTTCACGGTGTCGTTGGTCAAAGGTGCGTTGCCCATGTTCATGAGGGCCTTGAACGTCGCCATGGCGTCGCTGCTCAAGTCCTTGAACTCATCCAGTGCAAGTATCTTGTTGGCGTAGTAGTCAGGTCCATATTGCTCGGTGTTGTAGTATGCCGCCTTCGCACTCATAGTTTGAATGGTGATCAAGCGGTCGGAGGGGAACAGCTCTCCGACCTTTTCCTCAATGTATGTCTTACCCTTTTGACTGTCGCCATTGATGAAAACATGGAACCGCTCAGAAAGACAGCTGGACATTCCCGAATATAATAGGATCATTCTGAGATGGTCCTCGCCAACTATGGAACAATCCAAAGCAGCCCTTACCGCGTCTTTCCAGGTCCCGTCCATTATGGCTTCCTCGGCCATCCTTCCCAAGTGATCAGCCTCGAAATGCTCTTTCAAGCGGTCGATGAGCCACGAGTCCAGGCCGTCATAGTCCTTATAGTGGGGATCTCCCGGCCTCTTGGTGTCCCTGGCTCTCGCGTCCTTCCATTCATGAAGACTGAGTGTCTCAATATCCCCATCAGACCAGGTCACGGTCGCCTGGACCGCTTTGTCCCCGTCCTTGATCTCATCAGTGGGTGGATACTGGAAGGTAACCGATTCATACGTCACCGGCCCATTTCCAGCGCATCCGCTGCAAGGTAAGGGAGCGTTAGAAGTCATAGTTCACGCTCCTTGTTCTTTCCAGCAGCTCGGCGGGTACGGGCTGATATAAAGCTCGTAGAACGCGGCCTTTTTATAGATCAACCGAACGCCTTCCAGTGATTCGAGGACGTTCAGGACCTCGGCCAGCCGGTGCTCGGGCATGTTCAAAACAGCTCCCAAGGATACCCGGTTCTCGGACGTCCTTGGCGAATTCCTATATACTCCTTCACTACTACTCATTCTTGACAACTCCTGTCTGGTTTTGTCAGGGGATCGGGAAGGCTGCAACCCTTCCCGCCCCGCGCTCTATTTTCTAGATTCTATGTTGGGGTTTATCTGGGTTTTGTTACCGGAACTGTTAACAATTAACAGCCATTAATTGACCTCACGGTTGTGGTGTGCTTACATGATGTCTTCATATAGGTGATTAGCAACCAGCACGGTTCCATAATGGGATAATCTCCCAGTTGTTTAATAGCATTATTCACCGGCAATTGAAAATGTCGGCTCTCCGTTTTTGTGTTCCGACTATCTGGCTTTGGTCCGGGGACACTGCATATTTATAATCATTGTATGAAAGTGTACATTCCTCATATCCGCCGACGAAATGAACATTGATCCGGTTGGCTCGGCATTTATCGCAGACCTCGCGGTCCGGGTGGGTCAGATGATGTATGCAATCATGAACGGGCTGCCCGTCCACTGTAGACAGCAAGCCATCATCGCCTTCAGTGAGTACGCACCAGTGCTCGGGCTGATCAGGGATGACCCGGTCCTCAAGGACCTCGAGCCTCCTTTCAAGAGTGGCCACGCTAGGCCCTCCCCCGGATAATCAGCTCGGCTTCCAACTTTGCGATGCGTTCCTCAAGGTCCGTGGTCTCAAGAAGTTTCAGCAGCAGCCCTCCGAGGCCCGCCAGGGCGTTGGCGGTTCGTGGGTGGACGTCTCCCCTGGCTACGCCGTTGAAGACGCGCTGGACCGCTTCCTGGAGGTCCTCAACACCCTTTATCTGGATGTCCTGCCAGCCGGGTATCGCGTCGCTCTGGGACTTCTTCCCGCCTCTTGAGCGCGAGGCGTTCCGTTCCTCCGCCTTTAATGGATCGTGTTGATAGCAGAACTCGGAGTCCTTCAGCCGGTAAGCCCCGCATCTTGAGCCATCCGATTTGATGTGAGAGCAGAATCTTTCATTCGTCGATGTCGGTGTTATACGGGGGGGTGGTGATGGATTCATTGTGATCATCTTCTTTGATCGGTCCTTTTTTCAGAATTTTCAACAGGGATGTTTCATCCGCTGAAAGGAGGGGGTTGGCTGGCTTTTTCATAACAGGACCTGGGCCATGAACGTCAGGGTGTTCTCACATCCGGGGCATTTGCGGTTGCCTCGTTTGATGGGGGAGCTGACCGCGTTCCGCCTGCTCATCTCATCGCGCCGCCACTGCGCCAACTCGATAAGCGCGCCTCGTGGACCGTCCCAGGAACGTCCGCAGAACGGGCACATGAAGTCCAAGTTCGTCAGGTCCGTCTGTCGTTCGCCGTTCATGGTAAGGAAGAAATTTGTGTTGAGTTCATCCAGCATTTCTCGCTCGATGTCGGTTAATGTATCGTTCGATGTCATTTATATCAACTCATGAATTTAAATAAGAAAATTAGGGTGGGTTGGACGAGGAATCCGCACCCACCCTAGGCACATGCCAATAGATTCCCGCATTGGACGGGACTCCCAGGAGGTTTTCATTGTCAATATAGAAGTTGGGCTGTTAGTCGAAATGACTTGCCACACTTGGGACAGACCACCGGCTCATCCTTCACCGGCAGATCGTACCAGCTCGGGGCGTTCATGTGGTTCCTCCGCCACTCGTACAACTCGATAAGCGCGCCCCTGGGTCTAGGGTGTGGAGTTCCGCAGAAGGGGCATTTGATCTCCAGCTTTTTGAGGGACTTGACCCGCTTCCCGTCTATGCTCAAAAAATAATTTTCGTTGAAGTGTTCAATAATGTCGAGCGTGGCCTCGGTCTCGTGCTGGAGCTTTGCAGCCTCATACTGACGTTGGCAGTCCTTCTTCGCTTCGACCTGATCGCGAAGCTTCCCCCATTCCTTCTCAACGATTGTCTCACGAAGGGATAGGCCGGTCAGCTCCTTGTTTTGAGCGTCCAGTATCTCTGCGCTAGGACCGAGCTGGTTAATGAGGAAATTAGCTCGTTTCTCTGCCATCCGCCGCATTCGTTCATCGTCGCTGAGTTTATGCTCGGGCTCCCGCCGGAGAGTGGGCCATACCTTCCCGGTCATTGGTCAGCCTCCTTAATCTCGATTCGTTCCACGAAATCGGGGTTCAGATAAAATACTCGGTTAAAGCCCTGGATCACAACAAAGCCCAAATCGTTCAAGTTCTCGACCGACCCTTTGAGTCGGCGCAGTTGGTCCCCTTCATGATATAGAACTTCATGAGGGGAGCCCTCGGAAAACAGTTGATGTTTCATGTTTTCACGTTCTTGAGTCGCGTTTATGGTCCCGGCGGCGGTATGCACAATGCCGGAATCCTATAATACAAGGAGCTGTCATTGTATAAATACATTATGGTATGGTTATTAAATACCAGTGAAAGTGAAATAGCACGATAATTTAGGGTAATATTCCATAACTGGCTAGTGGGATTTTACCATAATAATATTATCCCACAAAAATATTATAAGGTAGAAACGGCATGTGTTCATCATGACGCAATCGGTGTCGATCAAGAAGGACGGGCGGGTTTTTGAGATCGCGGTAGAGGATGGGGAAGACGTGGAGCTGGACCTAGGTGGGGTATTCGTCGGAATCTATTCCAACTGTTGAGCCGCCCCAAACCCATTTTTCATTTTTAATTGTATAATTATTAAAAAATTGATATATACTTAATGAATAATATATTTCAACATTATGGACGATCTTCAAAAATTCGTTCTGCTGATTGGTGCAATTGTTATCATCGGTGCGTTCGGTTTAACGATTTCAGGTCGCGGCATGCTTCTGCAAGATGCAATGCCAATCATGTCAGCTTTAGCAACCGTGGCACTAACCGCGGCTTACGTCTGGATTAACAGAAAACAATTGATCGAGATGTCATCCGATAGAGAATTTCGATATGTTAAAGAACAGCTCGACGTCCTGTATTCATATATTATTCGAAACGAAAATGAAATCTCATATCCCGGACATGTGAAAGATGAGATCATTTGTGAATTGAGATACCGGAAATATCTGGCCGGAGACAAATTAGGGCTGGTGTTAAATTCGTTCTTATTAGCAAATCAAAATTATCGTGATGCAAATGGTGCATATTGTAATAAATTCCCAAGGGGAGACAATACAGATTCAGATGAGTATTTTATAATGATTGAAATGGGTAAGAAAAGTTCGGAAGCAGCAAACGAGATGTTGCGAATTACCGATGAGGAAATGGATGATCTTAGAATGGCGTTAAATCAAAAAAAGAAGGGGAGGGGTTGATTTAATAGTGGTGAAATTATAAATATTTAAAACAATAACATTATTGGAATTCAATTCACATGGCTAAATCATACAAAGATAAGAAAGGCTACCGAAGGTGGAAGGATAGTAAGAAATTAGTTCATAGAACGGTAGCAGAAAAGAAGATAGGTGGAAAAATTGGTAGAGGCAGAGTAGTTCATCATAAAGATGGAAACAAGCAGAACAACAAGCCAAGTAATTTGAGAGTCATGAGTAGGAGTGATCATTCATCACTTCATGCTAAGAAAAGAAGATGGTTCTGGTAGTTATTCTATATAGCTGTCCCAAGTCCAAGCGTGAAACCATTGCGTCATGGTGGGAGTTTCAACCCATATTATTCCAGTATCTTTCTCTAACGGACCAAGTGTAAATGTCCTGCTGTTCGAATATTGTTCATTGTTGTCAAATGTTATAACAGCAACAACAGTTACCGTAATTGTTTTTACTGGATTATAATTCTGTAACCAAACTTGAACGCCAGTTGATCCATCAGTTCCGGTATCGTCAGTAATAGAGACACCAGGAATAAAATATACACCCAAAACAATTAAAATAACAATAATCACAGCGATAATCTTATCCCACTTTTTATGGTCAAATCCCCGAGTCTTTGGGTTATATGGATTAGGTGGGATTTGATTTGAATTCATATGATCATGAAAAGATGAGGTTGAAGATATAAAAAATAGTGGAAAGGGTTTAGCGTTGAAAACTTATCTCCCCTCTGCCAAGATATTCCCTGTATTTTTTCCACTCTAAGTAATTTTTATACTCGAGCCCGTCATCCAAAGGAGCTCTAATCAGATCGGGCATTCCCAATTTCCCAACCTTTCCCAATCCGAGTTAGGAGAATGATTTTTCACTATCCAGATAGATAGAATAGATAGCTCTTCCCAATTTCCTAATAAAATAAAGAACGAAGTAAAGGGTTTTAATAAATCGTTTCCCTCCGGGAGCGTTCTAACGAAAAGGGGGCATTTAAGCCCTTATCCAGTCATTTTTAGGGATACAAATCCCCCAGTGTCCACTTCACTTTTTACAATCAATTCATCGATTCATTTCCATTCGCCGATTCTCTATCGAACAGTCCCATCCGACGTAAGCTCGGTCGTTCCTCTCGGCTCATTAATGCTGAACAAATCTCCTCTGATAAATGATCTTATCAGAAAGAAAGTGGCGATTATGCAGAAAATCAGACCAAGCTGAGTTAAAAATCCGCTGATGAAGGACAGGTCTCTGATGAACTCATATTCATCGCTCCAATCCCAGGAATAGATCATCCGGTGCGTTATAACGAGGTTGATCGCAGCACTTACGAACAGAAGCACAGCTCCGCACAGTAATACAAGTCTCGAAACACCAGCAACATTGCTCTTCGTCCGCATGTGCGTTAGTAAAAACAAAGAGATGCCGGTCACAAAAAGGGGAACGGTTAAAATGGATATCACCGAGAACCAATAACTAGCTTCGATGGACAATTGGGGTAAATCCGAAAAATACTGAGGAAGGTAACTATATAAATAAATAATAAAATATATAAATGCCATTATCAAACTAATGAAGATGAGCAAGAACGGTACACTCAAACTTTTTAGCCATACGGAATGAGACAATTCATCATTAGTATCCAACCTACCTCCCCCTGATATTCGACGTCGTAGACTCATATATTACTTTGTAAGGATTTTTAATAAAGGAAATGCGGAATACCCCCAACAAGCTTTGGCCAGTTGAAATGTGTTTACAAAATATTGGTCATCCGGCCGCATTTTTTATTCGTGAACAAACGATCGACCGTTCTTTTTCATCATTCCATTTGACCGCGATTCAACACCCCGATTCGTGTCATTAACGATCTCCCGTTCACATTTCGATAGAGCAGAAGAAAGGACGACATCCTCGGTCCATCATATCATCTGGCTGGGTGGTAAAATGGATGTAAGGCCGGACACAATGATGCCCGACCCATTTCGAATATGTTTCACTTTGCGCCCTTGATCATGTCCCAGGTCTGTTTAAGATCAAAGACAGGAAATGTCTTGATCCTCTGGAACGACATCATCGCTTGGGTCTCTGGGGTCATCATCAACCCCATCATAGCATCCATGCTCGGCGTTTCGAACAGCATGTAGACCGAGTGCGTCGGATGATCGTTCCAAAAACCGATCATCTTCACACCGTACTTGGCGCAATTTGATTCCACCGTCTCGAACCATCTAAGCGTCGCCGCTCTGTATTTGTCCACAAATGCAGGACACGATTCAGGGCTATGCTTTGCCATCTGCATGACCAACATTTCATCACGCTCCCACTTTCCCCATCCCCTAAAAAAAGGGGGTTTTCTCTTTCCTTAAACATTTGTACCATCGAAAACGACATCTGTCTATCAAGGAGGGAGGCCGGAAGGGATCTTCACCACGGTCTCGAACGGATGTCTATTCGGACCTTTCTGCATTGAAAATATCATTCCTCTCGGTACGCATAGAACCAGACCGAATGAGAAACGTTAATTGGAGATATTCGGTTCGGTCGTCCCTAATGAACGAAGAAAGACAGATGAAGATGGGATCGATCAAAAAGGACTTCTCTAGCAGAAGCGAGGCCTACGATCAGGAGATCATAAGGCTCGTTCCTAACTACATCTCCATGCTCGAAGCGGTGGTCGGTTCGATTCCCTTCGCCGAGGACCTGCCGCTGAACATAATCGATCTGGGCACTGGGACGGGCGCTCTTGCCGCCAGGGTGATCGACCGTTTCCCAAACTGCAGATTGACCTGTGTGGACATGACCCTCGGAATGCTGGAGAAGGCCAGGGTCCGGCTGGGAGAAGGAGGGGACATCACTTACCTGGAGAAGGATTTCTACGAGCTGGATATGCCTTACGGCAACGATGCGGTCGTTTCGTCCCTGGCACTGCACCATCTCATTACCGACGAGGACAAGCGCTCATTCTATGCGAAGGTCCATCGTTCGCTAGTTCCTGGTGGCGTGTTCATCAACGCTGACGCGGTCCTTTCCACCGATGATTGGGTGGAAGAGCTTTACATGAGGAGGTGGACGGAGTTCATGCGAAAGAGCTTGGACGAGGATGGCGTGGAAACGGTTCTTAACAGGTATAGGAGGGAGGATTCCCTTCCCTTCCTGATGGACCAGCTACGATGGCTGACGGAGGTCGGTTTCTCCAAGGTGGACATCATCTGGAAGGACCACATGGGAGCGGTGGTCTGGGCAAGGAAATGAGCCGGACGGCATCTCATACAGCACGCGAGTTCTCAGTTGCTCTACGATCCATTTCAAAACTGAATCACAGAAGCAACGATTGCATGTCCTCGAGGCGTTCGCTAAGGTACTTGTACGCGTCCATCACGCCTTGGTTGTAGAACTCCGGGGCGATCTCTTCAATTATAAAATCCAGGATCATGCTCGAGGCCAGATCGCCTATCTCTTCCCCCCGTTCCTTAGAATAATATGTTTTGATCGCCAAGACCATGTCGTCTCTTACCTCTTTGGTCAGCTCGATCCTATTCTCCTTGATCACGGTCATCCTCCGGTATCGTGAACATTTCGATCGTTCATTAAGAATGTGGCAGATCCGGCCATGAACGCTATGAAATACCGTGGGCGATTCAAATCGATCGCCTCAACCCCCAGTCAATGTCCTCATCACGAACTGGACCAGATGCACCGTCCCCGTTCATCTCTTGAAAACCATGAGCGGTCGCTTTATAATGATGGCCATCCCTGCATGGACCATGGCAGCGGGTATCATTATGACCGAGCCTAGGACCATCGCCAGTTCATAGCGAACTCCGCTTCTAGGGTCCTTCTTCCCCCTGAACCGATCGGCGAAGGAGCTATAGGCAATGCCGAAGGCGTTCCCCATCATGATGGTGCGGGTCGCCCTCAATATCTCGATCACAGCTTTCGTTCCGTAGATGTCCACCGTACGATTCCACGCCTCCTCCGACGGTCGTCCCCGGGACTCAGCGTAGTGCTGTGCGAACATGATGGCGGCTAGCTCTTCCGTCGGTACGTCCTCGAGCACCCCCTCCAGCATGTTCCTTATCTCTTCATTGCTCATGCCGTCCTCTAGGGCCATCTTCGTATGGGCATAGGAACATATCTGGCACCCGTTAACCTCGGTCACGGCGAGCATGATCCGCCTTATGAACTTGGGACCGAGCCCGTCCGTTCCATTGGTCTTGCGGACTTTGGCAATTGTACGGAAGGCGTCGTAAGCTATCCAGTACGATTCCTTGACAGAATATGGCCGTCTGCCCGTCAGATCCCTAATCCGTTCACGCTCCAAAGTTCCGCATGGCCGATGCTCCCGTTCTATTAAAAAGATGCATCAACGCTCCTTCCAGTGAACGTGTCCGAAGGCTTCGTTGGACCTGGACATCAACCGCTCAGGGTGGGCAATATCTGTTGAACGTACTTCTTGGCCTCTTCCGTCCCCGTTGCCGTCAATGGCCCTTTCATTCCGGTGACCCCTATGTGCAGCACCTCATCGCGCACGCTCAGTCCCTCCGCCTTAACCATGTCCCGCAGCTTCGCCGCCGCCCCCTTGGTGGCCCACGCGCCCTTCGTCCTCTCGGCCATGTCCTGCGGTACCCCCATCATCGTGTCGAACATCACGATGGGCTGGTCCTTCCACCCCATGGACCTGAGGTTCTTGGCGAAGTCCTTGGCCTCCGAGGTCATCTTGAACCACCGCGTGGGCGAGCCCAGAAAGAGCACGTCCCCCTCCAGGTTTGGCCGAGCGCTCTCTCTCATATTGATCACCATGGCCTCGTTCCCCTGCGTCCTCATCTCTTCAGCTATCGCTTCGGCCACCTGCTTGGTGCAGCCGTATACGCTGTCGTAACATACCACGCCTTTCATGTTCGGACACCCTCCGATCGAAGACAACTAGGAACTGATGCACGTTAAAAGTAGCTGTTTCAAATGATTGAGCAGGGTCGGGAGCGTTTCATTCTCAAATGTAAATGTTTGAAAGATGACGCAGGATCGAACGCGTCATCTGTAATGCCGTCGCCGCTCAGCACTTTATGTGCATGATCGCTACGAAACGGGACCTCTCGTTGTTTATCATCTGGATGGCGTCCGTGGTCATCTTCTCCACGTAGTTGTAAGGCTTCAGCAGTTCCTTGGCACCGAGGGTCAGAGGCAGCATGGCCTTGAAACCGCTGCCTATTATGATCTTATCCGGCTTCTCTTCCTCGATGAACCCCAGTTCCCTCTCCGAGAGAGGTATGTGGAAGAAATCGTCCTTGTAGGGGAAAGAGATGGTCTCATCCCTCTCGGTTATGCTCCCGTCGGTGTGGATGATGATATCGGTGTCATACATGACGCCGTTCACCGTTATCCATTTGTAATATCCATCAAGCTTGAATGCAGGTTTGTCGTCCGTCATGATATCATCTGTTCCAATTCGGTTGGGAGGTAGTTTGCAGGGATATAAACTTTGTTGAAATGCATTAGGAAGTTCAATGCCAGACCTTCGGACCTATGATAGTCCCTCTAGACTTGAACCAATAAAAAAATAAAAAAAGAAAGAAGTTTGGTCGTTCAGAGACCTAACCAAGCATCGACAGTGTCGCGATTGGCATCGATCCACTTCTGGGCCGCATCCTCGGGGGTCATATCGTTGGCGATGTCCGCCATGACCGATTGGATGTCGTCCTGGGTCCAGTTAAAGCGCTCTAGGATGGCATACGCTTCAGGGTTGTCATCCTGGAAGCCTTCGCGAGCCAGTGAGTGAACGTACTCTTCCCCACCAAAGACGCCCAGGGGGTCATCCAGGTATTTCAGGTCCCACTCGGCGAATGCCCAGTGAGGGGACCAAAGGGTAACCACGATGTACTCTTCATCCTCGTACAGGGAGGACAGTTGGCTCAACATACCAGCGCTGCTGCTCGCCATGAGGGTGAAGCCCTCCAGACCGTAATCGTCGATGGCGTCCTGAGTGTTGGTCATCATACCTGCACCGGGGTCAATGCCGGTTATCGTGGCATCGAGATCGTCCGAGCAGTTGGCCAGGTCATAGATGCTGTTGACATCGGTCATGTACGTAGGAACGACCAGCCCTATCTTGCATCCATCCAGATTGATGCCCACGTCATCTATGTCATCACCGTACGTGTCCCAATAGTTCGCCTGCGTGGCGGGCAACCAGGCAGATACGCTGATGTCAAGGTCTCCGCTGGCAAGCGATTGATACATTATACCAGCATCGACGTTCACCATATCCACCTCGAATCCAGCCTCTTCAAGGACCAATGTCAACACATTGGTGGAGGCGATCTCACCGTCCCAGAGGACGTATCCGAACTGGATAGGCTCGGCATCATCGTCACCGTCGCCGCCCAATCCCATAACCGCTACGGCGGCTATGATAAGGACGACCACGATCGCGATGGCTCCGATCACTAAATTTCGTTGTTTCTTTTCCATTCTTTCACCTACCTATTATCTCCAGGGCTGGCGATCGCCCGCCAGACCCCTTTGGTACTTGTAATTCTCATTTCTTATTACCCACGCTCTGCGTTATGCGGTCCAAGATGATCGCCAACAGCACAACGGCCAGACCGGCCTCGAATCCCAAGGCCACGTCCACTCTCTGAATTGCGATCAGCACGTTCCTTCCCAGGCCCAGGGCCCCTATCATCGATGATATGACCACCATTGACAATGAGAGCATGATGCACTGGTTGATACCGGCCATTATCGTGGGCTTTGCCATGGGCAGCTCCACCTTGCTGAGCTTCTGCAACCAGGTGGTCCCGAACGAATCTGAAACCTCCTTGAGCTCTTTGGGTACCTCCCGAATGCCCAGATTGGTGAATCGAACCACAGGGGGCAAAGCGAAGATCACGGTGGCGATTATTCCGGGCACATTGCCCAGGCGGAACAATATGACCACCGGGATCAGGTACACGAAGGAGGGCATGGTCTGCATGAAGTCCAGGATCACTTTCATGAAGCTGTTGAACCAGTCCTTCTTGGCGCTCATGATCCCGAGAGGGATCCCTATCAGCAGTGATATGATGGTCGCTACGATCACCAAGGTAAGGGTCATCATGGACAGCTCCCACAGACCCATGTTCCAAATGATCAGAAGTGCGCCCGCGATGGAGAGCGAAAGTACGATCTTGCGGGTCAGAAGCAAGGAGAACAGGGTGATGACCAATATCATGGCAAGATCTGGAAACGCGGTCAAGATGTTCAGTGTCGCGTCCATCATGCCGTTCAAAGACGAATATATGAAGTCCAGCAGGGGGTCGAAATTGTCTTTTATGACATCGACCGCTCCCTCGGCCCATTCGCCCCAGGGGATCTTGTCCACCATCAGTTCTCACCCCTGTGGACATTTAGGAACGGAAGTACGTTACCGGGCATGATCATTCCCATGAGCTTGCCCTCATCGGACAGCACTGGAATGGGGTAATCGGTCACGATAAGGACGGAGATGAGCTCGTCCAAGGAGGTTTCCGGCCTGACCGTAGAGATGTCCGTATTGGCCACCTCCATTATCTTGGTCTTGCCCTCCTTGATGCCCCTGAGCGCGTCGTCCGCATGCAACAGTCCCATGAACTTCTTTTCCTTGTCCAGCACAGGTACGTTGGACAGCTTGGCATCCTTCATGATCACCAACGCGGTCCTCAACCCCTGACCGACCGTCACGATCCGTTCGGGGCGCATCATGATGTTCTGGCAGGTAAGCACCTTGTCCCTGTCCACTCCTTCCACGAAGCGTGATACGAAATCGTCCGCCGGATTTGTCAGGATCTCTTCAGCGGTCCCGATCTGGATTATACGACCGTCGTTCATAAGGGCGATACGGTCTCCAAGTCTCAGCGCCTCCTCCAGGTCGTGAGTCACGAATATGATGGTCTTGTGCATGCGGTCCTGAAGCTCCAGGAGCTCGTTCTGCATGTCCTTCCTGATCAGGGGGTCCAAGGCGCTGAAGGCCTCGTCCATGAGAAGAATGTCGGCGTCAGTGGCCAAGGCCCTGGCCAGACCGACCCTCTGTTTCATCCCTCCGCTCAGCTCCGCCGGAAGCATGTTCTCATAACCCTTCAGTCCAACAAGGTCTATGGCCTTCTGGGAGGAGGCGAAACGCTCCTCACGTCCCACGCCCTGCACCTCTAGCCCAAACGCCACGTTTTCCAGGACCGTGCGGTGCGGAAGCAGTGCGAAGCTTTGGAACACCATTCCGATCTTGCGTTTCCTGAACTCTCTGAGCTCATCGCGCTCCATCTTCAGGACGTCCTTGCCGTCGACGAGGACCTCACCGGAGGTCGCGTCTATGAGACGGTTGATACATCTCTCTAGGGTTGACTTTCCGCTCCCGGAGAGACCCATTAGTACGAAAAGCTCCCCCTGTTTGACCGAGAAGTCGATATCGTAAAGTCCGACCGTGGCCCCGGTCTTGGCCAGTATCTCATCCTTGCTCGCCCCGGACCTAAGCATGCGCAATATCTTCTCAGGATGATGAGAATTGAAGACCTTGCTCAACCCCCTGACCACGATCTTATCATCGACCGGTCCGACCTCGTTCGTGTCGACCTGTGGCCGAGCCTCCTTTTTGCTCAATCCAATTAAGAATTCCTGAACGGATATCTTCAATGGAAGGGTCAGACGATCCAATGACCGGTCCAAGGCCCCGTTCGCACTGTCCACCCCCCTCATGATCTTGCCAAGTTCCATTCTCAGGGATGGTCTGGCTCCTCTTGACTCATTTGTATCTTTTTTTATTGATTCGCTCAAATCCAACACCAATTATATAGTATAAATTAAAATATATCATAAATATTCTAATATCGAACTTACAAAAAAGGACATCGTAAATATAAGTTTCGTATATGAATAATATAATACTCATATATTAATATGAATGCAATATATTGAATGTGTGGACATTAAAGTCTACAAAATAAAAAATGAAAAATGTTTATAATGCAAAGTTAATTAATACTAATAATTATAATAATATTAATTAAAAATTAATGTCGCCCGGACAATAAATGAAGATCGGAGACCCCTGGGTCCCCATGATGCGGTGCTCCTACGATGTGGCCTTCACCCTTTCCTCCTGTGACATTGCAGCCAGCTGCTTGACCTTCTTCAGATCCAGCTTCAAGGCCTTGGCCACCTTCGTACCATAGCCCTTGTCCGCCAAGTAGAACAGGGCGGTCTGACGGTATTGTATGCGTTCCTGCGCACCGCCAAGATGTCCTGCGATGTTGCTCACCAGGTGCTTGCGGTCATCGTCGCTCATAACATTGGAGTACAGCGCTCCGGCCTGAACGAAATCGGAGTTAGGATGATCATGACGCTGCCTGGC
>ENA-ORXD01001849-ORXD01001849.1-sediment-metagenome-genome-assembly--contig:-NODE-1849-length-15713-cov-3.704784_pt1 | contig 15713 bp, 15 predicted proteins | sample MGYA00237862_ERZ511471 | MGnify/ENA metagenome assembly ERZ511471 | reverse complement strand
AAGTTCGATGACTTCTTTTCCATGAAAAAATTCATGGGCGAAACATGGCTCATTGATGAAATTAAAAAGGATAAAAAATTAATCCATGGAATGTTCGAAATGAAAAGCAACCTTTCCAAAGTTATTTTCGAAAAAGTTACAACATCCAGAACAGCCGTAACATCCTTTATTAAAGATAGGCGGCTGGCCGAAAAAATTCTCAACAATGCGTCCCTGAGAAAAAAGTTATGGGAGGATAAAGTTCTCCGGGACCGGCTGGCCAAAGAACTGGGCACATTTCATAACCTTGATGATTTTGAAAATTTAATCGAAGAACGGACAGATAGTTATTTATTGTAACGACTTCAACGTTATAAAGAAAAAACCGAAATGTTTTATATTGAATAATTGCGTGGGTATTTTACTTTTGTCCTGAAATTCAAGAACCGCATGCCCAGGGACAGGACGATACAAAAATAATATAGTTTAATAATTTTCCCTTTTTAATAATTTTCTCTTGACAAGTCCGGAAAAAAGCGTATTTTTGCAATCAATATGAGGATTTTCTATATTAACCAGGTAAAGAAATTTTTGAAAGGAGGCTTGCGATAATGAAAAAAATACTTGCCATTTTTGTTGCTCTTCTGTTTGTTGTTTCATTTTCAGTAGTAGGTTGCAAAAAAGCTGAAGAACCAGCACCTGCAGATGCTCCTCAAGTTGAAGCTCCTGCACCGGCTCCGGACGCTGCACCGGTACCTGCTCCTGAAGCGGCACCGGCTCCCGAAGCTGCACCGGCTCCCGAAGCTGCACCGGCTCCCGAAGCTGCAAAGTAATTACCAGAAAGTTAACTACGGAATAAAAAACCGGGTGTTCACCTTAAAAGTGAATGCCCGGTTTTTTTAGTCCATATTAATTTTTTCGATACTCTTGCTTTTATTACACGAGAAGTTCTTTAAGTTTACGGCACGAATTGAATATTAGGCGGACGGAATATTTCTAGAATAAATCTCTCCGTTTTGACCTTACAATATATTGCGCCGATTATTTCATTTGTCTTTATATAATCGAATTTCCTAACCCTGAATGACGGGCAATGATGCGTTGATGATTATGGAATTTCAAATGACCGGGTTAAACAGTCAAAAACAATATGCTTTTCGCTTAGCCCATTTCAAAACCTTGCAATCTCCTAATGCACACGCCTTTTGCGCGTCGCGGCAACCCATCATTTTATCGCCCTTTAATAAATACGCAATTCCTCGGTTGTTGTAAGCAATGACATCCGCGGTATTCAGGTGAATGGCCTCATCAAAATCCTCAATGGCCAGCTGATACTGTCCCATTTTCGCATAAGCCTTTCCGCGATTGCTATAAGCCGTGGCCATATCCGGCTTCAGGCGAATGGCCTGACTGCAGTCCTCAACAGAACGATGGTACTGACCGAGCCAATAATAAGCGTCCCCCCGGTTGATATAGGCATAAGTATAATCGGGCTTCAAACGGAGCGCCTGATCATAATCACTAATCGCATTTTTGTACATGCCGAGATCGGCATAAGCATTCCCCCGACTGTTATAGGCTCTGACATAATTTGGTTGCAACATAATAGCTTGGTTCAAATATTCAATAGCCCTTTTCGGATCTGTATACCTTCCCCTGTCACGATCCCACAAGGCTTCAGCATTATTAAACCAATCCTCTGCTGTGGAGCTCAAGACCGGGAAACATAAAAGAGTTAAAACCAGAAAAATGGAAAAGATAATTTTTTGCATAACACTTCTTCCTTCAATACACGCAAAATATAAGCTGTACTGATGAATTTGAACCATCATAGCACGACACAATATTTTTTGAAGAATAATTTCGGGAGGGCAATTGATTTCAGAAACAGGCAAACCCTTGCAATCATTCATTTGAGGGCAACGACTAACCTAAACACTTCTTTCTACATGCTCGCAAATAAACGGATACCGGCTTGTTATCTGCGCAAATATCCGTCCGGTTTTTTCCTTCAACATGGTAAAGCCTGTTTTATAAAAAGCTAAACCGATATACGGAAGACTTCCGATATTTGAACCAAGACCAAGATTCTCAAGATCATTCCAATGGGTTAAATTGCTTGAAAGAATATCTGCTTCTTCATTTGAAGGCGGGCGGCTTTTAAGGATCTCCGGTTTAAACTCTATACCATACTGGGATAAACACACTATTTTTTTTACATAGTTTTCATTTCTCATATTAGCAATGGATTCTTTTATGCGATAGGCAATTTCATATAATGACATTTTGTTAATTTCATCTTTTGCGAATTCGGTAATGCTATCAAAATGTGCATTGCCGAGATAAAACGGATCAATATCAGGATGCACATCTCTAAGATTCACAGGATTTCTCATTATTATTCTATCGGTATGGGGCAGAATACGATCATGATACTTCTTTAACAAAAATGAAATGATAATCTGGTTGTCGGAAATGACATATTTCTTGTTTACTGATTTTGCTTCATTTTTTACCTCGGCAAGAAATTCATCTGAAAAATATTCCCTCTCCGTGTATGTTTCTGTTCGACTCACACTTTTAACCCGATTCTGAATCTGATCGCTTAACTCGGATAACGGAGGAACAAATACTTTGTCAATTCCATCAAAATCAATGGGGCTGCCTTTGAATAATCTTTGCTTTGAGGGAGACAAAAAACTCCTGCCTTGTATAATACAACTCCACGCGTAAAGAAAAAGTATCAATGAAATCCCGTCTCCTATCGCATGGGAACAGCTTACTGCACCCAGGATCCCGTCTTTGACAGGTATTCCCGTCACAGCAAAAAGAGGCTCGCCGGGTAACGTTTTAACATGCACCATCATCTTTTTGATATCCTCGATATGAATCTTATCAAACGTCGCATCAAGCGGTGGCAAAACCTTAATCACAGCTCCATCGTTGCAGTATTGCAATGCAAATTTATTCTGATCGATCATGATCAACCGACTGGAAAAAAGATTGTAATGCTCGATGGTTTTTAAAAGGCTTTCCTGAAGTTTCGGGATGAAAGTTTCTTTTTTATAAAACAACAAGATTTCATTCGGGTTTGTACCCGGCAAGCTTCCTTCAAATATCGGCAACGGCAAGATATTTTCCCCTAAATTCTCCTCCAGATATTTCATCTTTTCTTTATCATCAATTTTATTAATTTCTTTCATATAATCCTCATGAAAGAATTCTTATATCCGAGCTGAAAGCATACAGCGCAATATTGTTTATTCAATATTGAGGAGTTACATGAATTGAAAAAATTTCCCCACACAGAAGCCTCGCTGATTAAACTCCGGACATTTTCAAAATGAATGACCAGACGGACTATTCTCTATTCCCGGATTTTTTCGGAACAACCGAACGAACATGACGTCTTCTAAGATTGAGAACAGGAGAGCTCCAGTTTCGCCCTGAACCATCCAGTGCAACCAACTCGACATTTTCAAGACACAGGAACTCCTGATCATCGCGATTCATATAGTTGGATAACGGGTTCGTATAACCGTTCGGGGGCAGTACGATATCGCCTTCTATCCGATAACGATCCGTTTCAACCACAATCCTTTCTTTCTTTGCTTCTATGGCAGACATCAGACAACCCAAATCATTGAATATATCAACTCTCTTTGACCAATATGGTAAAGGCAATATCATGGATATTGCTCAAGTGTTGCGTCTTTATTGATATTATAGGAAGTGCGGCGTTGCAAGTCAATAAAATCTTGAAGAACCCAAAGCCTTTATACAAGATTGCATTACATAAACATTATAAAAAAAATTACAAACGGCAACAGGTCAATTTTATGTTTTACAGGAAAATGAATTGTGTTATTATTATACATTGGAAAAGATAAGTTCATCATACGAACATTTTAAAAGGATGTTATGATGTTAAAAAATCTAAAAAATGCCATTGATGGCTTCAATGTATTGTTTCTATTTTTATTTTTTATAATGCTGACTCCTGTTGTGTTCACCGGTTGCCAGACCGCCGCACAGCGGAAAGCGGAGCTGTTGCAAGCCGAAAATGAAGCGCTAAAACAAAGAGATAGAATTTGTTATCAAAACATTAAGCAAAAGCATGAAAAAGACAAGAATGTTTTGTCCTATATGGAACCCTGGCTGGATCCCGATGCAGCGAACGGTTATCAAGGCTTTTTTGACGGCGGCAATAAGATACCCACAGACTACGAGGTCAAAATCATCATTGGTGTCTATAACGACATCGCCCATTGCCGCGCTGAAATGATCGAAGGACTGAAGAGAATCAACCCCGGCATGGTTCCTATTTATGTCCAGAGTTATCGTGCCTCGGACCTCAATATGACCGAATTGATTGAACGTAAAATAGGCTGGAAGGAAGCCCGGGAAAGAAAAATAGCATTAGACAACGAGACCGATCAAAGCATTCGGGCAGAGCTATCCCGTTTAGAACAAGATTTAGAAACATTTCGTTATGATGATCCGGCAAATCGGCGTGCAGATGCGCAATCGGATTCAGCGTCTGCATTAATACAAAACAAACAACAAGAAGCCCTGTCTGTACAACTTCGCAATCAGCGTTTGATACAGAATCAGCCGGTTTGCGTCCAAACAGGCAACATGCACTATTGCAGGTGATGTTTTCAGTTGCACGAACCATCGATCGGTATCACGGCCTAAGCCGCAAAGCACACAGATCGTGGCATTTCGAAAAATCATGGTCTGTTAATTATAGGTCACTATTGACAAATTAATGTTAAGAGTATATCAAAAACCACGCCATTCATAAAATATAAACAAAGGAGATTATGATATGAAAAATATTTTGTCCGCTGTTGTGGTCGTATTATTCATATTTGGCTTTTTATCAACTTCCCATGCACAAGATCCCGACACGCTTTGGAAAGCACGTGCCGCGCAGGCATCTGAAAAGCTGAAGGAAATAAAGAAAAAAATGACCAAAGATAATTCGAAAGTGTTAAGATTTGAAGGCATGGTGGAAACAGCATACGCAATGATTGTTGCCGCGCCGGATGTTACCATGAAGAAAACACCCACTCTTGCGACATATCATCTTCTTTTAAGTTATGGCGATGACGGCATGTTGAATGTTGTATATCTTTACGATTTAAAAACAAAGAAATACATAGGCATGAGGGTTGACCGTCTTCCTAAAAACAGAGGCGTGGTGTTCCTTGAAGGAAAACTTGATAATTTTATAACGATATCGAACTATATGGATATTAAGGAACCTAAGGTAATGTTCAGCAAGAACGATCCTTTTAAGATATATGTTTTGGAAAAATAATTTTGGTTATAAACCGGGGAAAAAATCACGGCACGAATAACCATCAATACAGAGAGCGGATAATCCGGGACAGGTATTTCACCTTAAACGTCGACAAATCAGTCGATATACGGTTGATTGTCATGAAAGACCGATAAACCGCTTCATATACCGGCCAACATTAAAATACTTTCTATAATATTAGGATGATTGCATCATTGTATGGTGGGCGATGTGAGATTCGAACTCACGGCACCTGGCTTCGGAGGCCAGTACTCTATCCAACTGAGCTAATCGCCCACGCCTCGAGCTTCTACTACATCACGACACAATCTTCAACGAATAAATTATTACAATAAAAGACAGGGATAACCGCTTGCCGGTTCCATGAAAAAGCATCCATCATCTGATGATCAATGATTGACTTATTTTTTTGAGGCGTGATCTTTTCCCGTGTAGAAATTAATCCATGATGAGGATTGATAAAGATCCCAGTTGCACGGCGGAACAATATTTTTTTCAAGTTGCGCTTCCTCTCCATGTTTCTTTAACCGGGCGTAGGCTCTGACATAAACGCAATGCTTTTTACCGGGATAAACTTCACACCAGCCTTCAAAACTTCCACCGCACGCGCCGTTACGCTGATTTTTCGGACATTGGGACATCGGACAGACATACGCCACATCCATCAGGGCGCAGTCTCCGCAATCCTTACAGTCAAAGATCACGACCTTGGTCAAGTGTTCCAGTTTGTGAAATGATTTTTCCAGTTTTGAGCCGGCGACTGCGCCGCAGGTTTTTCTCATAACGCCGTACAATTTCTTGCCCGGTTCAAACATCAGTTTATGGAAAAATCGCGAAAAACCATACGTCCATTCACCCCTGACATCAGGAGAAAGATTTTTCCGCCGAGTCGGCGTCTCTTTGTTCAAGCCGGTCGCCGGATCGCGCTCGAAATAATAGAACCCGTCGGGGATGGGATAATCAAAATACCTGACCAAATCAGGCCACTCTGGAATCAACGCTTCGCCCTGGCTGATAATATTTTCCACCTGTTCATATTTGATGTTATGCCCGCCGATATGCACGCCATTATACCCCATTCCCTTCATGATGGCGTACATCCGGGCGGCACGCAGAATTCTCGCCTCTTCCCCTTTGTCTGCATCGTTTCGTTCCTGATCCAATTCCGCCAGTAATTTATTGGTGACGACGGAACCGGGCAGTTCGTTGCGGTTCATCATTCTGGCCGCGCCATAGGGGAGAATATAAATATTTCCTATCAACGGGACATTAAAGCCCTGCTGTCTCATATAAAGCAGCACTTCATGAAACTTGCGGGCATCATATCCCAACTGTGTAATAATAAACTGCGCACCCGCAGCAATTTTCTTCCTCAGTTTATAATACTGGGCCATTTGCTCTGCTTCCATTGCCTTGAATGGAGATACAACCGCGCCGGCAAAAAAGTCACTGGGTTTTTGACGAACAACGCCTTTAATACCCGGATACTCCAATCCCTTGTTCATATCCGATATCAACTGTAAAACATGAATGGGATCCAAATCAAACACCGGGGCAGGTCTTCCCTGATAACCCGATACGGGATAATCACCGCTCATCACAAGAATGTTTCTCACGCTCGACCGTTCGAGGGCGTAAAGCTGGCTTTCAATCTGATTGCGGTTTTTGTCTTTGCAGGTAAAGTGAACAAGGGGTTCAATCCCCAGTTTCAAGATCTCCCCCGCCATGAAATCAGCGGACATGGCCGGCGTTCCACCGGGATTGTCGGTCAGGGTGAGGGCTTGTATTTTTCCGCCTTCAGCGGCCTGTCCGGCCAATGCAATGGTCTTTTCCTGAGCAGTTTCCCGTGCGCCTCTCCCCGGGACCAGTTCCCACGTAACTGAAAACCCGGAAACATCAAGCAAAGCCTTTTTAAAAAGATTTTCCCGCATAGACATTCTTAACGACGATTCCTCTTTTTTGTGCAGAAAATGACATCATAATCACAACTTGTCAACACATTTTCCAGCAAACAGTTGCAGTGAACAAATAAATTTGCTATTTTTCAATTATGACGCATCAGCCCAAAAATGTTTTTAAAAAATTTTCATTCCTCCTGACAGCCTTTCTTGTCCTGATCATGGCCTCTGAGTGTTACGGTGCGCTGGAAATATTGAATTACCGTTATTGGACAGCGCCGGATCACACCAGAATAGTTTTGGACGTCAATGATAAACCTGACTATATAACAAGGGAAAGTGAAAACAAACTTGTTCTAAATCTCCCGCAAGCCACCATCAGTAAAAATATCAAGTCGAGCATAATGCTCAATCAGCCGGGCATAAAAAAAATTAACTTCCATCAGATCAATAAAAAAGATGTCCGGATAGAATTTTTCCTGGATAGACACCGGAAAATAAAAGTTTTTAAACTGAAAAAATTCCAGGGCAGACCCGACAGAATTGTTGTGGATATCATGCTTGAAGAATTCAAAAAAGAACAATCTGCAAAGCCGAAAATTTCCAAAGCAAAAAGGAAAAAAGTGATTATCATTGATCCGGGCCACGGCGGGGAAGATCCGGGAGCAATAGGGAAAAAAGGAACTCACGAGAAGAATATCGTGCTTTCCATCAGCCGTAAAATTCGAAACAATATTAATAAAATACCGGGATACCGCGCAGTGTTAACGCGTGACGGCGATTATTATGTTTCTTTCAACAGACGCCTGCAAAAAGCCAGGGATTTACAGGCCAGCCTTTTTATCAGCGTTCACGCGGATGCGGCCAGAAATCGCGAAGCCAAAGGTTCTTCCGTCTATTGCCTTTCCACCGGTGCTGCCAGTAATGAAGCGGCAAAACTCCTGGCGCATAACGAGAATTTATCGGATATTATCGGCGGCGAAACCGATATTGAAAGCAACAACGAATCCAATCCGATCATCATGAATATGTTTCAAACCAACACCATTAACTTGTCGAAAATATACGCCGAAACGTTAATAAAACATCTGAACAGCGTTAATTGTTTAAAATATGGAATCGTTCAGGAGGCCCCCTTCCGCGTTTTAAAACTACCGGACATTCCCGCAGTGCTGATTGAAACAGCGTATTTATCCAATCTTGAGGAAGAAAGGCTGCTGAAGCAAAAAGATTTTCAAGACAATCTGGCTTGCGCCATATCCTCTTCCGTAGAAGATTATTTTACCGGCTCGGACAAAGCACCCGGCGATGATGCAATACCCACAACAGAATATAAAATCAAAAAAGGAGATACTCTTTTTTCAATAGCCGCTAAATTCAATACAAAAATCGATGTTCTTCTAAAATTGAATGATATGAAACGTCAAGACACCATCTTTATCGGCCGGGAAATCATGGTGCCGGCAGATGAAGAAAGCGATGAAGATGAAGGCGAAGACAAAGAGATAAACAAAAAACAATCAAAGAAGATGGACAAATCGATTAAAAGAAAAAAGCCGTATAAATATTATACCGTAAAAAAAGGCGACACTCTTTTCATTGTGGCTAGAAAGCATTCAACCACCCTGGCAGAGCTGCTCAAGATAAATCATATGAAAATGACGGACCCCCTGCTCTACGGGCAAAAAATAAAAATCCCTTAAACAATGATCTGTATTATTTTATGAAATATATCCAGAAACTTGCATGGCCGGGAATAATGGCCCTTATAGTCTGTTTGGCGTTGACATTATCAGCTCACGCGTCGGGATTTATTTTTCACTGGGAACCTTTTGTCGTGGATAATAATCTCTTTTTGAGCAGTGACGGCAAAAAACTTTTTATCCAGACTTTTTCTGCTTTCGATTCAGCAATATCTGCTTCCGATGATTATATGGACAAATTTGAAATTCCGTCTTATCCGGAAAGTACTGCAACACAAAGCCCGAAAAACAAGTTTATCGCAGAAAACATAAAAATAAAATTTTCGTTGGCGTATGGTCATGGGAATAACAAATCTCCTGTCCACGCCGATGGTGACGATGAAAATATTTCAAATTTTATTGATGCCCTGACATCTTTGATTTACGATCCAAAATTCAAATCACTGGAAACCATCGGCAAAATTGTTGAGCCGCAAATTAATTTCTACTTTGAATTTTAATTTGATATTTTTCGGTTAAATCATGAAAGCATCCTTTCGCAATAATCATAATCATCATATTTCTTGACAGATTACGACCCTTTTCATATACTTAGGCATAATTAAAAAGTATTTTCGTTTGTTTCCGCATGCAAAGTTTTTCATGGCTTTACCGTCACAAACCAATGTGAGGAAGCTGAATGCTACGAAAATTAAAAGAAAGAGCCGTGCATTTGATTCTTTCAAACAAAAGACGCTCGGGATTTACGATGATTGAATTACTCGTCGCTCTTCTCGTTTTAATCGTTCTCGTACTCATCGCAATGTCCGTCTATACAAATTACATCGGCAAGGCAAGGGTGACTGTTGCAACATCCGTTCTCGACAACGCAGGCAAGGCTCTTACGGAATACCAGCTGGACTATGGCACATATCCCGGCAGTATCAATTTCACCAACTGCGTTGATGAAGCAGATAGAAGAGTTTTTTCCTCAAGACTTTGCGAGCAGATAAAAGAAGAATTAGATTCTCCGGAATACTCCATCAGCGGGTCAAGTTACACGGTTACGGCCCGGGCAAAAGATGCCAAACACACCCTCCTGACATTAATTGATTCCAGGATAACACAATGAGGAAGATAAATATGAATTTTCACAAGCGCAGAAATTATTTTATAGAAAAGAAATTTCAAACCAAATATATATTGCTCACCATACTGCTCCTTCTAACCTATACGTTGATGTTTGTTGCCATTATATTTGCCCCGTATATGCTGACGCTCTACTTCGATTATCCCCTCGCCGAAAAAACCGACGCGGCCAGAGCGCTTCTTCTTTTGCACGCCAGGATATGGCCTTGGATCGGAGGCATTATTATATTCTTCGGAACGGTCAGTATTTTTATTTCCCATAAGATCGCCGGACCTTTATTTCGCCTGAAGAAATCCCTGGACAGAATTACCGAGGGAGACCTTGACGTGGTGATAAAACTAAGAAAGTGGGATGATCTGAAAGATCTTGCGGAACATATCAATATGCTGGTAGCCGAATTACGCACCTTTGTCATTACCTTAAGAAACGATTACGGTTTGCTTTCCGAATATATTACAGAGCTTGAACGTGCAATAGATGCGAAAATCCTGACTGAAGAATCCGGAAGAGAAATCATCAAAAAAGTCCAGGAAAGCAGGAAAAACATCGAAAACGCCCTTAAAAAATTCAATATTCAGCAGTAGACTGATTTAATAGATTCTTTTTTAAACACAAAACCCCTGCGGTTGATGGAAAACCGCAGGGGTTTGAATTGTATTTGTATTATTAACAGTCCAATAATCGTTACGACATTGTGCACATGGCCACTGAAGTCGTCACCCCGGAGGAGAGACTGTGCGCTGGCGCGAAGTCGGATGAATTTTCGAGAGGTGTCACCCGCTTGCACCGTACAGACTCCATGAAGTAATTGTAGGGATTGCTCCCCGAGCAATCCGAAAGCGGCGCGTTTGGCAAACGCGCCCAATTAAATTAAAAAGCCAGGCGTAAAATTTACTACTGCTGCCAGCTTGCCGCCAGGATATTCTGATACTGCTCGCTTTCCATCATGGCATTGTATTTCTGAAGGACATCCATGCCGGAATCGTTAATGGCGCTCATGGTATCCACAATCGTCTGAATATCATTTCTGGTGATGTAATGGCCATCAGAGACTTCCAGTCTTTCAATGCCGTAGTTTGTCTGCTGAAATTCACTGGCTATCTTCACGTAATTATTGGCATCGGTGAAGACATATAAATCATTGCCCTGCTTGACGATAACCGGCTCGGTCGTTGTCGAATCTGTAAACTTCAGTGTATCCGTATCGCCCCATATGCCGTAAGTTTCACTGATTATATCCTGTCCGTCTGTTTTATTGAAATAATATGTATCGCTACCATCGCCCCCGGTAAGACTGTCATTCCCCGCACCGCCGGTCATCGCATCCGCGCCCAAGCCGCCGATTAATATATCATCGCTATCGCCGCCCAGTAATTGATCGTCTCCGTCGCCGCCGTTGATGTAATCGTTGCCCGCGCCGCCGGAAAGGATGTCCGCCCCTGTGCCGCCGGTTAAGGTATCATTCCCGTCGCCACCCAGTAACTGATCGTCGCCGTCGCCGCCGCTGATGTAATCGTTGCCGCCTTCCCCGGAAAGGGTGTTTGCTGCTGTATTGCCATATAGAAGGAAAGAATGAATCTGGAACGGGAACGTGATTCCAAGGATGGCCAGGTCAGGCAACTGGAAACAAAACTGTCCAGAATTAATGACGAGATTCAGACGTTCAAAAGTAACTTTCGGGAGAAGTTGCTTTCCGATTACTCCACTAATCTTCATGAACGCAATGCGCTGGAGGCGGAAGTCAGCAGTCTGAAATTCAAGCAGGAGAAACGATTTATCATCGCGCCTGTTTCCGGCTTTATTCATCTGCTGCCGGTAAAAACCGTCGGCGGAGTCGTCACGACAGCACAGCCCGTCGTGGGCATTGTTCCGGAAGGCACGCCGTTGGAAGTCAACGCGATCATCATGAACAAAGACATCGGGTATGTCAAAGAAGGTCAAACATGCGTTGTTAAGGTGGATACTTACGATTTTCAGAAATACGGGACCATCGAGGGCAGCGTTGAAATTATCAACCCCTACAGTATGGAAGAAAAAGAAAATAAGGAAAAGGGCAAAGAAACGGAAAATGAATCCGGCGGCTATCCCGTGCGCGTTAAAATGCTGACGGAAACGTTGAAAACAAAGAATGGTGATATTTATAAAGTGAAACCGGGTATGTCCGTAACGGCAGAGGTCAATGTCGGCAAACGCCGGGTCATTGAATTTTTTCTTTTTCCGATCATCCGTTATCTGGATGAAGGTCTCAAGGTCAGATAATTTTGGAATAAAAATTTACTAATAAATTTTCATAAAGGAGGATTTAGACATGGCAAAAGGTGATAAGATTGACAATAATATCGTCCAGGATGCTACGCAGAAAAGACGAATTCGTTTTACAGAAGAAGGTGTAAAAACACAGTATTCCGGAATTGTGAATGCCGGGCTTGGCGCGGAAGAAGTCATATTGATGTTCGGTAATCCTTCAATTGATCCCAACGTTGTGCGCATCGAATCAAAGATTGCCGTTTCGTTAAAAACAGCCAAACGCATGACGTTGACGCTGGGAAATCTGATTCGACGATATGAAGCCATCAATGGTATTATAGATATTGCACCGCCTAAGAAAGAAAAAACCGGCAAGAATGAAGAAAAACCGATTCAGTAGCGTCATTTCTAAATCAAACGCTATTTTTGTTAGTCCCGATTCATCGGGATTGCAGGTTTCCTCAACGTATATGTAGGGGTTGTTCTAACCTAAATACCCTAAAGGGCACTATAGGATCACAATGCCCGAACAGCCCGCAATTTTCGGCGCGTTCAAGGGAACGCGCCCTACACCGGTCCCAGCTTAGTCACACTTAATGCGTCAATGAAATACTGACAATTACAACTGATGGGGAATTTATGAACATTCTTTTTTTGCATTCCAATTTTCCGGCGCAGTTTCGACACCTGGCTGTGAATTTGGCGCAGGATGCCAATCATCGGATTGTCTTTGGCACGACGCGTGAGGAAGGACAAATTCCCGGGGTTTACAAATTTATCTACACGCCCTCACGTAAACCCCACCGGGAAACTCATCATTACGTCAAGCCTCTGGAAAGTGCCGTTTTACAGGGTCAAGCCGTTTATCGTAAACTGGTTAAACTAAAAGCTGATGGATTTTTACCTGATGTAGTCTATGGACACTCCGGCTGGGGTCCAACCATGTTCATTAAAGATATTTACCCGAAGGCCAAGCTGATTTGTTATTTTGAGTGGTTTTATAATTCCGACGGATCGGATGTAGGTTTCGACCCTGAAGAACCTGTAACACCAGACGACAGGTTACGCATTCGCATTAAGAATACCCCGATTTTGTCGGATTTATACAGCTGCGATGCCGGCTTATGTCCGACATTCTGGCAGTTGAGCCAATTTCCGAAAGAATATCATCATAAATTAAAAGTCCTGCATGATGGTATTGACACGCAATATTTCATCCCACAAAAAAATGAAAAATTAATATTGCCTTCTATCGGCCTTGATTTGTCGGATGTTAGAGAAATCGTGACGTATGTCAGCCGTGGGATGGAACCCTATCGTGGATTTCCCCAATTCATGGAAACCGTTTCAATGCTGCAAAAAAGACGGAAAAAGTGTCATGTGGTGGTCGTGGGCGAAGACAGGATTGCTTACGGCTGTCAACTGCCTGCCGGAAAAACGTATAAGAAGTTAATGCTGAATAAATTTGATTTTGACTTATCCCGTCTGCACTTTACCGGCAGACTTCCTTATCATCAATATCTTCAGGTATTGAGAGCATCATCGGTTCATGTTTATTTAACAAGACCTTTTGTCCTGTCGTGGTCCATGCTCGAAGCCATGTCCACCGGATGTCTTATCATAGCTTCAAATACCCCGCCTGTTGAAGAAGTTATTCAAGATGGTATCAATGGTATTCTCGTTGATTTCTTTTCTCCAAAGAATATCCTTGAAAAAATAGAAGACGCTCTTGATCATCCTGATGAAATGGAAACACTAAAAATGAACGCCCGTAAAACGATTATAGAAAAGTACAACCTGAACGATCTTTTACCAAAACATTTGGATTGGATAGAAAACAATACTGACAGTTAATAAAATCAAATAATTTAACAATATAATAATTAAAATTGCATTGTTCCTTCTGCCACGGTTATTGACTTGCCTCCGACAAATATTTCTATGTTACCGTTAATTTTCTTTGCTCTAAGACAAAGCAATGATGGACGGTTAATTTCATAGCCCTGTTCAACACAAGCACTAATCTCATCTTTGCGCCAGTAACGGTTTTTTATCAGATACGCGGCCAGACAACCGTTGCCGCTGCCCGTGGCCGGATCTTCAGGAATTCCGTAACAATCGGCAAACATGCGCACGCTTATGTGATTCTTACCGGTATGCGATTTAGGACAAAAAACAAGGACGGGTTTAGCCCAGGTATTCTTGATGAAGTTGAAATATTTATCAGCAGATACTCTTATTTTTTTTAAAGAAGAGATATTTTTTAAAGGAACAATAATATGCGGCAAGCCAGTGGATACTTCCTGTATGGGGAAACGCTTATCAATATCAGATTGTTTAAGCCCGAGTACATCAGCTACAGCCATAGCATCAAGGGAAGCTCCGAATTCAGGTTGAACCTGTTTCATCCAACCAATGCTTTTCCGGAAGGTCACCGGAATTTGTCCTACCGGTAAATTTAATGTTATTTTATCAGGCAGACCATTTTCTATCTTTGTACGAAGAATATGAGCAGTCCCCAGCGTCGGATGTCCTGCAAAAGGAACTTCCGCCGCCGGAGTAAATATCCGCACATCATAACCGGATTTGCGCATCCTTTCTGATATGATAAAAGATGTTTCAGAAAAATGCATTTCGCGGGCAATTGCCTGCATTTGTGATGATGTTAATCTTACACCGCTGCGAAAAACAGCCAGTTGATTCCCGGCAAATTTCTTCTCCGCAAAAACATCGACAATATAAAACTTAATTTTTCTCATTTGTTTTTCTGGATTTTAATTATTTAGGAGTAAGTAATAGCAGACAAACTATCAAAAGGAAAGCCCCTCTGAATTTTCAGAGGGGCTTCATGTTTTAAATCCGGCGGCACCTACTCTCCCACACAGTCGCCCATGCAGTACCATCGGCGCGAAGGAGCTTAACTTCCGTGTTCGGGATGGGAACGGGTGTGACCTCCTCGCGATAGCCACCGAAAATATCTTTTATAATTGCGTGACAATGCATATCGCTATGTTGAAAATAAAGCACAATAGTTAAATTATGAGACCATATATAAATAATTATTATGGTCAAGCCGCACGACCGATTAGTATCAGTTAGCTGAACACATCACTGTGCTTACACATCTGACCTATCAACCTCGTCGTCTACAAGGGGTCTTCAGTCTTGATGTCTCCATCAAGAGGGATATCTTATCTTGAGGTGGGCTTCCCGCTTAGATGCTTTCAGCGGTTATCCCTTCCGAACTTAGCTACCCAGCGATGCCGTTGGCACGACAACTGGAACACCAGAGGTTCGTCCATCCCGGTCCTCTCGTACTAGGGACAGCTCCTCTCAAATATCCTGCGCCCACAACAGATAGGGACCGAACTGTCTCACGACGTTCTGAACCCAGCTCACGTACCGCTTTAATTGGCGAACAGCCAAAC
>ENA-ORXD01001848-ORXD01001848.1-sediment-metagenome-genome-assembly--contig:-NODE-1848-length-15716-cov-3.407123_pt1 | contig 15716 bp, 12 predicted proteins | sample MGYA00237862_ERZ511471 | MGnify/ENA metagenome assembly ERZ511471 | reverse complement strand
GATTTCTACCCTTCGGGCACGATGTCACTGCGTTCGAAATGACAGAATCGGTAGGGCTGAGACGGAGCAGGAAGTACGAGCCTGTGCATGTTTGCCGCCAAAATCCAACAACACGACCCTGCACCTTTACTGTCTTTCTTTGCGTCCTCACCTGCACTTGCGGCAGGTGCAAGTGTTGTGTTCTTTGCGGTGAAACTACTCCCAACCCACCCCAACCAAACAAAAACACCGGGCCTTCCTGCAGAGCCCGGTGTCATCATCATCAAATCATCTCGCTAGCGGCTGGCAAACACCGCGGTGAAATACCCCCCGTACGTACTCTCCGGGTTGAAAGCGTAACCGATCCCGATCTCCTCAAAATCCTGGTGGAGCATGACCTCCTGGTGTGTCGCGCTTTTCATCCAGGCTTTAAAAGCCTCCTGCGCGCAGTTGTACGGCCCGCTGCCAGCGTAGATATTCTCCCCCGCTGCTTCATAAGGATACCCGCTCGCGCTAATCCGCGCGAAAGAATTGGAGCCATCTGAGCCGGTGTGGTTGAAGAAGTTCTGGCAGGCCATGTCCAGGCTGTGCCCCCGCGCGGTCTCGATCAGACGCGAATCAAAAACCAGCTCATTTAACCCCTGGTTGGCGCGCTCCTGGTTGATCAGATTCAACAGGATTTCTTCAAAAGCGGCGTTGCCTTTCACCCCGCAGCCAGCTCCCGAATCGGATAAAAGTGTGGGTAAATCAGTTGGGTCTGCTGCCGCGGGTTCCATGTCGGATGGCGGTTCGGCTTTAGCCGCCTCGGCTCCGGCCGGGGCGAGAGACTCTTCCGCTGAGAATACCTGGGTATCCCGCGGCGAGGGTGCCTCCGGTAGTGGGCCTTCTTCCGGAGTAGAGGACTGGGGTGTCTCTCCCGCTGTTTCAACCGGCTCCTGGGTGAATACAACTGTAACCGATTCCAACGGCTGCGCGGATGTTTCAACAGCTTCACCGCTGGTCGTTTCCCCTGAAAGGGGTGGGGGTGGTAAGGGTAAATCTTCGCCCGCTGGCGCTTCTTGTGGGGGAGAGGCGATCTCGCCCAGGGTGGCAGGCATGTTGCAGGCTGCCGCGGTCAGAAAGACGATCAGCAAAAGCGATATTGGAGTCTTTTGGATTGTCTTCATAGTTTTTCTCTTCTCCTCCTCTTTAATCATTCACCGGTCAGTCGTTCACGCGACTGAGGCAGCAAAGTTCCTGGCGTTGGAATCATGCTGCCAGCCGGCATAGAGCTTATGGCGCGCAATTAAAGTCGCGTAAAGCGGCCTCGATCAATATTTGGTCTTCTGCGGTGGGGAGTGCGGTGTTTTGTATGCGTTTCCAGGTATCACACAGCGCCGGGCGAAAGAATTCGTCCGCGAGAACATCTTCGCTGAGTTTTCGGGCCTGGTCCCAATTGCCGGATCGGGCATGGGCTTCCACGAACAGCAGCCATTCAGAGGGCTGGCGTGGAAAAAGCGACTGGCTGAGAGCGTTTTCGCCCAGGTTGACCACGGTTTTCCAGTCACCCTGCTGGCGGGCCAGTTCCGCTTTTTCGTAAGTATAACACCAATTGTGTTCCGGTTCACCCCCCAGGAAATCAGGTGGCTGGCGGGGATTTTCCGGGTTTAATAGGATTCGTTCGGGCTGGCTCAGATGGAGTGAATCTCTGGCGGCTTCGGAGAGCAGCAGGTGAGTCTCTTCGGCGGGCGTCAGCACCCGCAGGCATCCGGGCGGGTCGTAAACCACCATCAGGATATGGCTGGCGGGCTGCTCAAACTTCAGCGTGCCGTAGCCAACGTAGATTGGGGTCTCTGGGTCTTCCAGCGGCAGATATTTTTCTTCAAATTTATAGAAATCCAGCATGGAATAGGGGTAAGTCAGGGAGCGGGATTGCGGGGCGTAGGTGTAGTTAAGGGCCGGGGTGAGGAACTTATCTACATGGTACCAGAACGGTGATTTGTCCAGGGTCACAATGGTGCCCTCTTCCAGCGCGGGGGCGCGCCAGGTGAGCTGCCAGTAGAAATCCCGGAAGACCTGCCACTCTTTGCGGTACTGGTTCGCGTTCTGGAAATGCTGTCCCACCGATAGCCCCACGAGCGCTGCCACCACCACCGCCTGTAGGCGGGGGCGCCGCAGCAGGCTGATCAGGGCCGGGATCACCAGACACACACCTAACATAAAGGCCAGGGTGGTGCGGTCCCACGGGAATTCCAGCGAGAGCGGGATGTTGGTCACCCAGAACGGCCCACCGCACATGATCAGAGCAATCGCGCCCACCGCCAGCCACTCCAGGTCTTCACGTTTGCGCTGTTCCCCCTTGCCCTCGGGCGATCCCTCGAGGTTCAACAGCAGCAAACCCACCGGGACCAACGCGGCCAGCACCAGCGCCAGGTACAGCGCCAGCGCCCGCGGCCCGGCCGGGATGGTGGTGAACAGTTGTGCCCAGGTCCCAAAGGTTACCGTGAAGATATCTTTTGCCATGGTTCTTGCTAATGCCGCCAGCCCGCCCAAAAGATCCGCCCGCAGCGCGTCCAGCAGCCCCGGCTGGTAAGAGACAAATTTCACCACAAACACCCGCCACAGCACGAAAGCTGCCAGCACAGCCAGATAGGGCAGCCAGCGCACCAGCACCTGCCGCAGCCTTTTTCCCGGCTCTGGGAAGCGCCCGGCCAGCGCCAGCCACAGCAGCACCGGCCGCAGAAGTTCCAGCCCGACAAAGTATTCAATGAAGAAAATGTTGAAAGAGAGCGCCACAGCGGCCAGGGTGTAGGGCCAGAATCGTTCGGGCTGCTTTTCGGCCTGGACCATCGCCATCAGCGAGCCAAAGAACAGGGCCAGCACGATGAAGTGCAGCGAATATTCCAGCGCCAGCGGCTGCTGCTTGAAGGCGGGGAACACGACAAACAACAACGCTGCCCAGGCGGCTTTGTGTTTTGCTTCCGGCCACACCATTCGCAGCAGCTTCCACAGCATCACCCCATCCACCCAGCGCAGCAGCAGGAGGAAAATGTGATACCCCGCGAAGTTTTCCTGGAAGATGGTGGTCACCGTGGCGAAGATGTAAGCCCCCACCGGGCGCACCCATGAAATGAACGCCACCACCCCCTGCCACCCGGCCACATGGTGCACGTACACAAAGGGCCAGTCATCCGCGTACAGCCCCATCCAGGGAATCAAAACACCGTAAGCCAGGATACTGGCCCACAACAATCCAATGGGAACTGCCCAATCTAAAAGATGGGTTTTACCCTTATTCGGGAACAAGACAAAACTCCCTGGCTTTAGCCACCGTTTTCATCACCTGCGGCAAACGTTGTTTCCGGGTGTTATTCTGATCGCCGCGTTTTTGCGACCTGTTCAGTCCGGGAACCATTTTAACTTGCTGCCGCTTTGGCCCGAAAGTATATCACCTTGCCGGGATTTGTACCATCCCGGCAAGGTGATATCTTCTGGGAGATTTCTTCAAATTAGCCCAGGACCTGCGGTTTCATCTCCCGCCATTCGTCCAGCGCGGTGGTCATTTCATAAGCCCGCGAGAGCCGCAGCAGCCGGTCTTCTGAGAAATCTGGTCCCAGGAACTGGATGCTGAGCGGCAGTCCTTCGCCATCCAGGCCGGCTGGCAGCGATATGGCCGGGATGCCGGCGTGGTTGGCAGGCACGGTGAGCTGGTCGGCATACTGCATCATCACCGAGTCGCCGTACACCGCGCCAATCGGGAAGGCCGGTGTGGGGGTGGTTGGGGTCAGCAGGGCGTCCAGCCGGTATTTGCCGTTGGGGTCAAACGCCCGGTCAAAATCGCCCCGGATCAGAGTCCGCACCCGCAGCGCGCGCTGGTAATATTGCTCGCTGTACTGCGCCGCGCTCACGTACATTCCCATCAGGATGCGAAGTTTGGGCTGCAGTCCAAACCCTTCCCCGCGTGTTTTGCGGTACATCTGGCGCAGGTCGGTCATCTTCTCCGGTGTGCGGTAGCCGTACTTGACCCCGTCAAAGCGGTGCAGGTTCGAGGCGGCTTCCACCCGGCTGATCACAAAGTAAGCCGGGATGCCGTAGCGGGTGTTGGGCATGGGCACATCTTCCACGATTTCCGCGCCCATCTCTGCCAGCAGGTCGGCGGCTCTGCGCACCGCCGCTTCGATCTCTGGAGGAACCGGCTGCTGTTCGTATTGTCCGGTTTTGGTATCCGGGATAGAAATCTGGAAGTAATCCGGTGAAAGGCCAATCCGCATCCCTTTTACGCCCCGCTCCAGCTCGGCCAGATAATCTGGTACCGGGACAGTGACCGTGGTGGCATCCCGCGGGTCCGGGCCGGCGATAGCTTGCAGCATCAGCGCGGTATCCCGCACTGTGCGTGAAACCGGGCCGGGGCAGTCCAGCGAAGAGCCAAAGGCGATCAGCCCGTAGCGCGAGACCCGCCCGTAGGTGGGTTTCATCCCCACCACACCGCAGAACGCGGCGGGCTGGCGGATGGAACCGGCAGTATCTGTCCCGATGGAAAGGGCTGCTTCTCCGGCCGCCACAGAAGCGACGCTGCCGCCGGAAGATCCGCCCGGCACCCGGCTGGTGTCCCACGGGTTGCGCGTGCTGGGCTGGAAGGCGGAAGATTCGCTGGAAGACCCGTACACAAATTCATCCAGGTTGACCTTGCCCAGCATCACCCCGCCGGCCGCTTCCATGCGGGCTACCGGGGTGGCGGTGTATGGGGCGGTGAAGTTGGCCAGAATGCGCGAAGCCGCTGTGGTTGGGGTATCTTTGACGCAGAAAATATCTTTCACCGTGAAAGGGATCCCCGCCAGCGGGCCGGGGTCCTCACCATCCGCCAGCTTGCGGTCCACTTCGGCCGCCTGTCGGCGGGCGCGCTCCGGGGTGGGGGTGATGAAGGCGTGCACTTTCTGGCTGTCTTCCGCGGTGATTTCTCCGGGCTCCAGCGTGCCGGGGCGCCCGTCCACCCTTTCAATTCGTTTCAGGCTCGATTCCAATATTTCCTGCGCGGTGGTTTTGCCCTCGCGCAGCAATTGCCTCAGTTCGTATGCTGAATGATCACAAAGTTCCATTTCTTATCAGTCCAGTTTCTCGTGGGGAATATCGGGGACGATCACAAATCCATAATCCGATTCCGGCGCCTGCGCGATGATCGCCGAGGGGTCTTCGAGCGGTTTCCATTCGTCTTCCCGCAGGGTCTGGCGGATTTGCGCGGTGTATTCTACCCCATGAGAGGTGACCGTGCTTTCTCCCTCCAGCGGAATGGCTTCCAGCTCATGGATCGCGTTAAGCTGGTTGTTCAGCTCGCCGCGCAGATATTCCCCTTCTTCGGGGTCCAGCTCCAGCGCGGCCAGGTCCACCAGATGTTTAAATGTTTCAGGGTCAATTTGATTTTTCATAGTTCAGGTTACCCGGTTTTTGATTTTCCTCAAATTATATCTATTTCCGGCGAAACAAGGGGCTGAATGCCCCTTGTTTTCATCCGGGTTTCTATTCTGTTCGGCGAAACAATTTCCGCGCGATAGGGTGAAACAAGTCGTTACTTCACCGAGAACGTAAAGTCCACCGTGTAGAATGGCTCATCATCATCGTTGTACAACTGCCATTTTATGGTGTAAATCCCCGAGTTTTTGGGTGCCACCATATCCACCACCAGGTCGATCTCTTCGCCTTCACTGACCGATTCGGAGAGGCTGTACTTGCCGCGCTTGTGGCCGTCCCATCCGGAGGAATATTTATAATAGTAATCATCGCTCCACTTGTTGATCCCGATGTTCTCCACCGTCCAGATCATGTCAAAATCCGCTCCGGAGGAGAGCGCCGTGCCGTCTCTGGGGCTCTGGTCTCTCCAGGCGGCCTGGTCTCTTCCCGGGGTCGGGGTGACGGTGGCGATGGGGGTTTCGGTAGGCGTCATCGTCGGGGTAAAGGATGGGGTGAATGTGGGCAGGGTGAACCCGGTTGGCGAGGGCTGCGGTGTGGATGAGGGCAGCAGGGTCTCTGTCACCAGCTGGCTGGGGACAGGCGTCCAGGTGGCCGGCAGGCTTTTCAGGGTCGGTGTGGAGGTTGGCAGCGCCACCGTAGGAGGCAGCGCCTGTGGTGGAAAGGGGTTCAACCCGTTATAGGGATTGATGAAGAACTGCAGTACCAGCAGCACAACGCCAAGAATGGCGATCAGCCCCAGAATTGTCAGGATATCCCAGATCGAGAGTTTCATAACATGACCTTCCTTCACTTGATCTGAACTTAAAGCAATCCAATTTCTTCTGTCAGTATATCCGAGATTTTAGAACTGGGCAAGCGCCGCCAATAGATGAAAACCAGATGCAAAGTGGTTAATAGATGAAGCAGCGCGGGATCTGATCCCAAAAGTTCAGTCGGCCGGCAATCGCCGGGCCGCATCATGCCGGCGATCTTTCCCAATCACTGTGCACCGCGGGGTTGGTGTAATTTTCCAGATACTGCCGGGTTGCCCGGCGTCCTTCTTCCACCAGTTCCTGGTAGCTTTCATCTTCCGGTTTCAGGTGAAAATCGGTGGGCCGCACCTTGCACGAGTTGATCTTGATGGTGCGGCGCTGGTCGATCGGGTTGTGGTCAATCTCCGCAATCTGCATCCCCACGTTGTAGCATTCAAAGATCTGTCCCAGGAACTCGCGCAGGTCCTTGATCATTACCGGGTCATTTTGGAGATCTTTCTCGATGTACAGGTAGCACCCCAGCGTCTCCCAGTTGACGCCCTCCCGGAACCAGAAGTTGTTTTCGGCGAACCTGGGCCTGTCGAAGATCTGGATCGGGTAGTTGTTCATCAGGCCGCCGTCGACGTAGAAATCACCCTGCCCGTATTGCTCGCCATCAAAGTGGATGGCCTCAAAATAGAGCGGGATCGACATCGAAATCCGCACCGCGTCCGCCACCGCCACGTAAGGCGTGGTCTCAAACGAAAAAATGGTGTTGCTGTGTCGCGAGATATTCGCGCCCACAATATACAGGTCGCGGAACCCTCGCTCGTGGAAATCCGCGAAAGTCGCCAGGCCGTTGCCATCGCACTGCCCGGCGATGATCCCTTTCAGCCAATTGTAGAAGAACATGCTGGAATGCCACCCAAAACGATTGATCAGCCGCTGGATGCTGGTCACATCGCCTGAGATTCGCTCCAGTTCTTTGTTGAGGAATTGGGGCAGCCGGCTGCGGTCTTTCTCGTTTTCTTCATCATCAAGGAGCTGCGGCACTTTGGAGAAATCCAAAGAACTCATCAGTTCCAGCGTCTCGTCCAATGGCAACCGGAAGCTGACCAGGGTGGCGGTGATCGCGCCCGCTGAAGCACCGGCCAGCCGCTCGATCTGCGGCAGCAGGCCGCGCTCGTCCAGCACCTCCAGCACGCCGGTATAAGCCGCCCCTTTCATCCCGCCTCCTTTGAACACCAGGTTCTTGAAAGGATAGCGGGTGATTTTGGGCTCCGGCGTGAACGGCGGGCGGGGGAAGATGCGGCCTTTGACCCGTGCCTTGTACTCCAGGTAGCGCGGGCCCAGCGCCAGTTCCATGCTTTCTTCTTCGATCAGGATATGCAGCACCAGCCCGGCCCACCACACCGGCACCAGCACCAGCCCGATCACCGAACGGAACAAAACCGCCATTCCCAGGGAAAGCAAAATCTCACCTAAATAGAACGGGTTGCGCACGAAACTGTAAGCTCCCCGGGTATGCAGGCGCATCTCGGCGCGCGGGGCGGTAAGGGGCTGGATGGCCAGACCGGGCACAATAAACACTGCCGAGACCAGTATGATCAACCCGCCCACAAACCAGTGCCAGCCATCGGAGGCAAAGCGCGGCTGAGGGCAAACTGGCAGCACCAGCATGAACCGCCCGACAATGAAAAACAACCCCGCCAGCACAGCCAGCACCCGCGATCCACCCGCCCGGGAGTTGGTGACCACCGTCGAGGCCGCCAGCAGGCCAAAAATGCTGATCAGGGCCCAGAAAAATGGGTTGGTGATGATCGTGTAAAGCAATTGCATCAGCTCTCTCCGTTCCCCACGGTTTAGTTGAGCGCCAGGCAAAAATCTGCCTGGCGCGGAGCGGTCAATCTCCCCAGTAACCTTCGTGCACTTTGAGCGCTTCTTCTTCCAGCACCGGGCCGGTTACCTCAACTCCCCGGTCGCCTCGGGCGAAGAGCTCCGCTGAGGGCGTATGCAGCCCACCGCCGGTGATCCCATACAGCGTTTCAGCCGAACAGCCAAATACCATCCGCGGGATGCCGGCCCAGTAGATCGCGCCGCAGCACATGGCGCACGGCTCTGTGCTGGTGTATAGCGTGCATTCCGCCAGAATTTCCGGGCCAAGTTCCTTCCATCCCTTGCGCACCAGGTTGGTCTCGGCGTGTCCGGTGATATCGTTATTCACGATCTGGGTGTTTTCTGCTTCAAGCACCACCTCGCCGTTTCGCACCAACAGCGCTCCAAAAGGTTCGTTGCCCTTCTCGCGGGCCGCCGCGGCCAGTTCCACCGTCCAGCGGATGAATTTTTCATGTTCGTTGATCATGGTGCTGTACCTCCTCAGTTATTTTTGCTTCTATCAAACGATTTCAATCAAATCAAATTCAATATCCAGTTTGTCAAAAGACTCATGCAGGCTCTGCAGCGCCTTCTCGTTCAGGCTGCGGACCACCAGCCTCACCATGAACCCGCCATCCGGCAGTGTGTCGTTGACCGAGCGCAGGATGTTGCCCCCCGCCCGTGAGATCATTCCCGCCAGCCGGGCCAGCACGCCCGGGCGGTGGGTTTCCGCGCAGCCCACAATCCGGATCGTTGTCCAGTTCAGGTCCTTCCCGGTGATTCCGGCTTCATCCAGCGCGCGTGCCAGTTGTTCAAGCGGCACAGCCCCGCCGCCGATCGCCACATACAGGTCGGTCAGACTTGCGCAGGCCAGCTGTCCCAACAGGATGTCAAATTTATCCTTTTCCAGGGCAAGCACATCTTTCAGGTCCAGGATGCCGCGCGCCATCAGCACCGGGCGGGCAGCTTCATGGCCCTGTTCTTCGGATTGCTTCAGCGCTTCGGTTGCCAGCACCGCCCGCAGCCGCCGCGTAGTGGAGGGGTTGGCGAAGTTCAGCCATTCGCGGGTGGGTTTGAGCCGCTTGGCAGAGGTGATCACCTCCACCACATCCCCCGGATGGATCTTTTCGGAGAGTTTTGCCAGCCTGCCGTTCACTTCTACCGCGCTGATTTTATCCAGTAGCAGCTCCTGCTGGATGGACACCACCGCGTCCAGCACCGTCGAGCCTTCCGGCAGGAACCGCGCCCCGCCGGTTGGGGTCAGGATTTCCACCGGACGGTAACGGCTGATATCTTTGCCCTGCTGGATGCAGTACACAATCCCCCAGGTGTTCTCCCCTTCCATGTCTTCCGTGGCAATCGCCACTTCAACCGCGCCGTAGTCTGGCAGATATGCCGTCACCTGCAGCGCGCGGTAATCGTTCTTGGGATCGGCGATGAAGTCATCAAAGCGGCTGTCGTCGAGATACGAACCCAGGAAACGGTCCACCCGGCCCAATAAGGTGTAGCACAGGTCGGGGTTGTTTTCTTCAACGATCATCCGGAAACTGATCACATCGTTTACATCCGCGAAAGTGTTCATTGAGGTCAGCCGCGCGCGGGCCCGCTGGCGCAGCTTGAACCACGACTGCCAGTAGCCATCCACCACCACCTGCACCCGTCCGGATATGCCAGCCCGCTCCATGATCCCGGCCAGGTTGTCCATCATCGGGTTGATGAAAGCGGGGTCCATCCGCGGATCGTTATCCAGTTTGCGTTTGGTCGCTTGGTAAGCCTCCGGATCCACAAAGGGGAAGGCCATGTCTTCCAACCAGCGCCGCCAGCTATAGCAGTTCAGGATGCCGGCCAGCTTGCCGTAAGCGCTGATGGCCTCTTTCGCCTTCTGGAAACGCTTCTCCGGGTTCATGTGTTCCAGCGTCATCAGGTTGTGGCTTTTGTCGGCCAGCTTCACCAGGAACACTCCCGGGTCGCGGAACATGGCGATCTTGCGCAGGGTTTCCAGCTCGCGCGAGCGCCCGTCCCGTGGGCGGCTTAGCTTGGTGACCCCGTCCACAATATGAGCTACTTCCTCTCCCAACTGCCCCGGGAAACGCTCCCGGATGCGGTCCAGGCTTTCGCCGCTGTCCTCCACCGCGTCGTGCAGCAGCGCGGCGATTGTCCAGGCTTCCTGTTGCACCAGTTTGTCGATGTAAGATGCCACCCAGGCGCAGTGTGTCTCAAAGTACGGCTCCCCGCTCAGCCGCGTCTGCCCGGCGTGCAGCGCTTTCCCCCATTGGTATGCGTCCGCGATGGCCGGTGTCCGCGCCGAAAAAGCTCCCGGGTCGAAAGTATCCGCCAGCTGCGGACGCAAAATGTCAACATATTCCACTTTAACCATATCTGTTCTCCTCGCCAGGGGTAAAACGCGCCCGGTTACCCTAATTCTAATATAAACCGGGCCAGTTGGCGCGGGGAATTAGATCGCGCGGTTTTTCTGCTGTTCTTATCACCCGCAGCCAACTGCCTGAGTAATAGAAATTGCCCTCGCGCTCTATGTAAAACTGGATACTCAATGGTATAAATTACTCAACTGCTGCGGCGCCCCATTGGTCAGAAGCATTAAATGAAGTAAACCGCGCGTTCAAGTTTTTTATGACACACAAAGCTAGAAGGGGAAAGATGGAAATCTTTAAAAAAAGTTCAACCCTGAAATTGTCTGACTTCCTTTTGATTGTTCTGATTGGCCTGGTTGTGTTTTTGCCGCTCATTGCCCGCCTGGGCTATTACCGGGACGATTGGCATGTCGCCTGGTCAGGGTATGTCCACGGCCCGGGCCGCATCTGGGATGAGCATAAAATTGACCGTCCCTTCATGGGGCTGGTGTATGCCGCCACTTACAAAGTGTTGGGAGATGCCCCGCTGGCCTGGCAGCTTTATGCCCTGTCCTGCCGCTTTGCGGGGGCGTTCTTCCTGTTTTTATTGGTGCGCGTAATCTGGCCCCGGCAGCGCGCGGCCACCTTTTTGATCACCACGTTTTTTCTGCTCTATCCTGGTTTTTTGCAGCTCCCCACCGCCAGCTCCTACCAGGCCCACCTGGTGGGGCTTGCCAGCGGGATTTTCTCCTTATTGCTGACAGTTTTATGGATGCGGACAGAAAAGCTTTCACTGCGTATCTCTCTCATCCTGGCAGCGATGGTCTCCGGCGCGGTATCTTATTTGATGATCGAATGGATGATCGGCATTGAAGTGGTGCGCCTGATCCTGGTGGGGTATCTGTATTACCGCGACCGCGCTGGCTCCCTCCGCGAGAAAAGCTGGCAAACCCTCAAAACCTGGCTGCCCAACCTGATCACCCTGGCGGGCTTCCTGTACTGGCGCTTCTTTATCTTCCGCAGCACCAGAGCTGCCACCGACATTGGCTCGCTGGCAGCTGTGTACACCCGCAATCCTTTTGTGATGCTGGTCCGCCTGGCATATGAGACCCTCAAAGGAACTCTCGATGCCGTCGTGCTGGCCTGGTTTGTGCCGTTTTACGACCTCACCACCGGGTTGGACCTGCTCACCTTCACCAAAGCCCTGTTAGTGGCGGTTGCCGCCCTGGCTGTGGTGTTTATTTTCCTCAAAGTGATCCTCCCCCGTGCTGCCGGCGGTGGCGCGCAACCTGTGGAAGAGGATGACCACAACTGGTCTCTTCACGCCATCCTGATCGGACTGGCGGTTTCCACCGTTGCCATCCTGCCGGTCATCGCCGCCAACCGCAACGTGGAACTCCGCAACACCTTCGACCGCTATACCCTGCTCGCTTCTATGGGGGCTGTCATGGCAGTGATCGGCTTCCTCTACCATTACATCCGCAAACCTGTCACCCGCAGCCTGCTGCTGGGCGCCCTCATCGCCCTCTCGGCCATGACTCACTACGCCAACGCCGACTATTTCAGCCGCTTCTGGGAATACCAGCGCCAGTTGTGGTGGCAGCTTTCGTGGCGCGCTCCAGACCTGGCGCCTGAGACCACCATCGTCGCCAGCCTGCCGGGCGGCTACCGCCTGGCCGAAGGCTACGAGATCTGGGGGCCGGCCAACCTCATCTACGATCCCGCTTTCTCCGCCGGGGCCCTGAAAGTGTCCGGTGAGATCCTCAACACGGAGACCCTCGTCAATATCCAGAACCGCGACCGCTACGGCCGCACTTTCCGGCGCTTTGAATACATGCTCGATTTCAGCCGGGCCCTCGTGGTCAGCCTGCCCTCCGGAGGCCGTTGTTTGCAGGTCTATGACGGGCAGGACCTGGCCTTCCCGGAGAATGAAGATGCCGCCGTCCGCCTGATCGCCGCCAATTCAAAGATCGGTCAAATCCAGACCAGCGCCCCAGGCCGTACCCCGCCGGAAGTGATCTTTGGCGCGGAGCCCGCCCACGGCTGGTGCTACATCTACCAGAAAGCCAGCCTCGCCCGCCAGCGCCAGGACTGGCAGGAAGTGGCTGCCCTGGCCGAAGAAGCCGCGGCCCGGGGCCTGGCCCCCGCCGACGTCGCCGAATGGATGCCGTTCTATGAGGCCTACGCCCGCCTGGGCATGTTCGATCAGGCCAACGAGATCGGCGCGCTCCTGCGCGAGAACCCCTATTTCCTCAAGCCCTACTGCCTGTCCCACCCCGCCGCCCCGGCCGGCCAGGAAGAGATCAGTGCCTTCCTCATCAATAACCTCTGCCCGCGGGAATGAACCATACATCTCCTTGCGCGGCTTAGCGGGAAATTCTTAATCTCACGCCAAGCCGCAAAGCACGCCAAGAAATTCTTCTTGTATTTAAAAATCTTTGCGATCTCTGCGCCTTTGCGTGAGACAAACACCCCACCCATGTCATTCCGACGACCGTAGGGAGGAGGAATCTTTCCTGAACATCCCGGCGAGGTCTTCCCAATCTCTTGCCTCACCTTTCCACCCTGCCAAAGATTTCTCGCCGCACTCAAAGGACGAGACCGGCGCCTTCCTCGTCAACAACCTCTGCCTGGAGAACTGAAGAGGGAGCCGGGAAAATAGCTTTTTGGATTGAGAGCAGTGCAGAAACCGGACTGAAGTATAATAAAAGGGTTGAAATTCTATCTTGAAGCACAAGGGGAACCCCATCATGGAGATTCATTTTGAAGCACAAACAACCCGGCAGGAACTGCTCCGGGTTTTTAAGTTAAACCTTGCCTTTCCGTTCTGGTTTAAAATTCTCTATTTCCCGCTTTTGGCGTTCTGTGTTTGGAATTTTGTCCCGCTCATTCGACAAGGTGATACCCTTTTTGCTATTTTGAATCTGTTGATCATCACTTATCCTTTCTCGACGCCTTATATTCAGGTTGCCCAGGCATCTAGACGGACACCGCGGATTTTTGAATCTTATTCGGGCATGATTTCCGAAGAAGGAGTTTCCTTTCAGTCAAAAGAAACTGATGTTTTCATTGCTTGGAGTAAATACGTGAAAATTAAACGCAATGAAAATCTTATTTTGCTTTATTACCCAAACAGAGCGTATGACCACTTCCAGCGCAGCTACTTCGCCAGCAAGGCCGACTGGGATGCTTTCATGGCATGGATTGACCACAAACTCGCGGAAGGGACTCTGCGGGACATACTGGCAAAACCAACTTTTTCTTTTCTCCGCAAACGTTGAATTAGCAAATAGTCACTAACAGTAGGTTGGGTTGAGGCGCAAGGTGCTAAACAGGGTTGTGGAAGCCCGGCGCCTCAACCCAACAAAATAAGCCCCCAACCCGCAAAAACGGACAGCGTTATTTCCCCCAAAAAACCCTTTGCGGCCTTTGCGCCTTTGCGTGAGATAACCCCACCCGCTCATAAAAAAAGAAACCGGGCCGCAAACCCGGTTTCCCTGTCCACAAAGATCTTTCACCCCTTACGGGCTCGAAATCTCCACCCAGTTCACCTCCACCTGCACCGGCAGATACGCCTCCGAAGAAATGTTGTACCCCACCAGCCCCGGATCCGGGATCTCCTCATCCTTCACCTTGGCGATCTCCACATCGTTCACAATGAAGGTCAGCGTCCGGCTGTTGCAGATCGCCGTGAACACATTCTTCTTCTCCTTCCCAAAGCGGATCGAGCGGATCCCGCCGTAGGCCAGCTCTTTATTTTCGTCTTCGTAATAGCGCATGATGCTGTAATACCCCCCGCTCGTCGCGATGAACTCATACCACCCGTAATCCGTATAGCGGCACACCAGGCTGATATTGTTCGTGTTCACCCCCTTATTCTCCACCTCCAGGTCGATCCGCACATTGTCATACACATGCGGCCCATAGATCTGGTACAGGTACAGGTACGGGCTGTCGATATCAAACCGCAAAGCCCCCCGCCGCTGGCTGATCTCATACACCGGGTTGTACTCCTCATCGTCCTCTTCCACATCCTCATCCACGTAATAATAGTACTCGGTGTACCAGTCCGGCGACACCTCCTCCCCGTCGAAATCATCGAAGAAATACATCGGCGCGTCGCTCTCCACCACAGCCGCTTCCTCAGCCACCGGCTCCGGCGCGCTCTCTTCCGCCGCCTCTTCCACCGCCGGGGCCGCCGCCGGTGGCTCAACCGGCGCGCTCTCCACCTCCGGGATCGTCTCCGCCGCCGCGGGCGGCGGCGCCACCACTTCCGGCTCTTCCTCTTTCTGCCCGCCCAGCCCGCACGCCAGCGTCAGCATGGCGATCAGCACAACGATCAACAGCCTTCTTCCCTTCATCTTGCTTCCCTCCTTGGTTGTGTTATGAGTTTGTAATCGAAATGGGTAACCACAGCGCGCGGGGTGAAAGGGTCGATCCGTTTTAGGATGAAGTCTGGCAGACTGTGGCCGGTAAGATATTCATATTATACAGAAAGCCGGGGTGGGGGCAAGCCGGAATTTTGGACCGGGACGATATTTATCCCTGCTAAAAACCACCGCCATGAATTAACCGCGCGCTTCTGAAAAACGAAGCGCGCGGAATTCTTTTACCTATTGCTTTCCTGAAACAGGCCGCCCGGAGCATCCACCTCGCTGCCTGCGCGAAACTTAAACCCTCAGCGAGCCGCGGAACCCCCTGGAGGAATAGAAGGATGGCGCGCTGTTGTGGCCCACAAAGACCGTGTTGTAGCGCCGGTCACCGTAGATCGCCCCGCCCAAATCTCTGATTTCATCCGGTGTTCTTAACCAGCTTTCGGTTTTGGTATCAAATTCTCCCAGCTCCTGCAGTTTGCGGTACTGGGCTTCATCCAACAGCTCGACCCCCATAGCAGCTGACAGGTCCACAGCGTTCCCGCCCGTGTGTACGCCCTTCTTGATCCGTGCCCGCTCCCCTTCACCGTCATAGCAAATGCTTCTCCGGCCTGCCGGACTTTCCGCTGAACAATCATAAAAAATGGTCTCGCCCGTCTCTTCATCATAGCCAACCACATCCGGCTCGCCCCCGGTGGCCTCCATTGCATTCAGTGAAGACAATTTACCGGGTTGGGCCTCGAGCTTTGCCTGTACTTCAGCCCATTCCAGGCCTTTGTGGCGTGCCATGTTGTTCTCAAAACGGCGCTTCAGCTTTTCGAGCAGTTCTTCACCCTCTTCCGGTGATATTTCCAGGTTTATCTCAACTTTTGGGATCGGTTTACCACTACCTTTTGGCATGGCCTGACTCCTTAATATCAAATGTTGCAATGCCGCTCATACGGCCTTCACGGCGCTTCATG
>ENA-ORXD01001847-ORXD01001847.1-sediment-metagenome-genome-assembly--contig:-NODE-1847-length-15738-cov-8.458017_pt1 | contig 15738 bp, 16 predicted proteins | sample MGYA00237862_ERZ511471 | MGnify/ENA metagenome assembly ERZ511471 | reverse complement strand
GTGTGCTGGAGCAGATAGTGCCCCCTTACAAGGAGATCGGTGTCGGTCGTGACAGCATCATTTGAATTCAAAGCGAGGATCGCCCGCTGCGCCTGGGCCCCGGCGACGAGGCAGATGCCGATCAGGACGACCAGCACCCAGAAAATGCAGGTTTTGTGCACCCTGCCGCAATAGCGTGCCATAATGAGGATATTTTATCAATTATATATTATGTGGTGCGAGGGATCGCTGTAGTGCCGCATCCAGAGCGTGACATTTTCATCCGCCCGCGGCCCGCTCCTTCCGCAGTTCCCCTTCGATCTCTCTTTCAAGGTCGGCGAGCCTCTTCGCATCGGTCCTCCTCACCATGATCCTGGCCGACTCGAAGACATATTCCGGCGACTTTCCGGTGAGGGGCTGTTGCGAAATGACGACGTCGGGTTTCTGCTGCAGGAGCAGCTCTGCGGCACGGAGCCCTTTCTGTTTTTCAAGGCCCATGGCCGGGTTGGCGATCACCTCCTTGCGCTCCAGCCTCCCATCCTTCAGGCTGAAATCCAGCAGGGAGAAATAAGGCGCTTCACCGAAGTGGGGGCTGATCGCGCCTTCCAGGTCGCCGAGCGGGACGGCATAGCGCAGGTGCGAGCGCTTCCCTGCTTCGGCGTGGATGACCGCCCGCTCCACGTTCGGGATCTGTTCACGGATCCGGGCCTGGATGCGCTCGCTCACCAGCGCTGCCTCCGCAAGATCGGTCTGTTTCATCACCAGGCTCGCCTCGACAAAGATGTATCTGCCAGAGTTCCTGCCGGTCAGGTCTTTTATGCCGATCACCATCGGGTCTGCGAGGATCGCCGACCTGATGGCGTCCCGCGTCTCGTGATCGATCGAGGCGTCGAGGAGCGTGCGCATGCTGTCTTTCAGGATGCCCCACCCGGCGTAAACGATGAACACAGCAATGACGAGGGTCGCAAGGTGATCGACGGGGAGCCCGACATACCGGGCGAGGAGGGCGAAGAAGACCACCGAGGTCGAGAGCACGTCCACCCGGTGCTGTTTTCCGTCGGCGATCAGGCTGGGGGAGTGATAGGCCGTCCCCACCCGCACCTCATAGGTGCCAAGCCAATAGGGGACAGCCACCAGGGCGGCAACGGCGAAGAGCACCCACCCACCGAAGGGCAGGACGATGCCCTCCCCGGTGAGGGCCTCCATGGCAATCTCCCACGCGGTGAGAAAGACCAGAAGGGCGATGACCACCGATACGATGTTCTCCACCTTGTACAGGCCGTAGGGGAACTCCCTGCTCCTGCGGGATGACAGCCAGATTCCAGCGAGGAGTGCGATGGAGGCGAGGACGTCCAGGAACGAGTGGACCGCATCGGCTTCGAGGGCCAGGCTCCCCGTGATCCCGGAAAGGAAGAGTTTCACAACGACAAGCCCGGCATTCACGGCGAGCGAGATCCAGGCGACCCTCCGGATGAGTTTTTCAGCCGCCTGTCGGCTTGCCTGGTTCTTCTCTTTGTTCATGCCAGTCGATGAGAGAGGTCTATGCCCCTCGTATCGATAACTGTTGCGGGAAAATATCGACGCACCTTATATTATCGATCTCTTGTCCTGGCCCGCAGGCGAAAACCGTTCACGACCAGAGCGAGCCCCGCAAGGAGGGCGACGGCACCCAGGATCATCGTCAGGAGGGCGACGGACGCCACGGGCGTTATGAAGATCAGGGCCGCAAGCAGCAGGGAGAGAATGCCGATGACGAGCCACTTATAAAATCCGTCCGGAACGGCGTTTCGCCCGCGAGATACACGTCCAAGCGCCGTGATCGCGCTTCCAAACCCCCACAATGCGATGAGGACGAAAATCACCACGCCCCAGATTTTCACCTCAAAGATGTAGGAGATGAAGCCGACAAACACCACAGCGATGCCGTATAACAGCCGCCGTAACGAAACAATCCGAAATGATCCTGCCTGTATCCCTTCTCCGGCGATCAGAATGCCGATAACGACGAATACCAGGGGGATCAGAAGATGAATGATGGATTTAAATGACGAGAGCGGGTCGAGCACGGTAAAAATGCCGGCCGTCATCACGGCGAAACCGAAGAGCACAAGCATCTGCCATGCGGTCTTCTGTTCCTTCAGGATCGCACCGGTGTCGCCGGCATTTTTTTTCCAGACGTCGTCGACCAGCGCCACGAAGGTGGCGACGATCATGAAAATGAGAGGGGCGTCGTCCACAAGGTGCATCACCGGGCGGACCTTCGGGTCGTAGCGATCGAGGTGGACCTTCCATTCGGAGGCGGTTTCGTGCACATGGTAGCGCCCCTTCCGGTAACTGGCGATGGTCCCGGGCGTGGGTACATTGATAACCGAGCGCTTCCATCCCGGATCGAGCGGTTCGGTGACCGAAACCTTCGGCACCGTCACTTCCCAGACTCCGTTGTGCAGTGGTTCGAGAAAATCATCCAGCGTCGACAAGTTATGCCCTTCCCTAACGGCGTTTTGATATGAATAGTATAGCAAACACCTATTTTACTCGCACGGTATGAGTCTGAAGACCCGGGGTGTCAAAAAGACGAGACGGTGGTAAGAGAGGTGCATCGATCTGGGGGATGCCCCGGTGGATGCACCATCTCTGGTTACCGGTCCATGTTCAAGAATTGTCGAACGAATTTACATCTATTACGGAGGTTAAGAGATTCTGGAAAAAAGATTGGAATATTCAAACTGCCCGAAAATCACTGCGGCATATGTCTCTTCAGGAAGTCGATGGCGTACTCCTGCACCTCTTTTGACTTCGGGTTTATCCAGAAGCAGAGATGGGAGCCTTCCTCGACCCAGAACCGCTCCGCATTTTCGATGTGCTCGTATGCATAGACACCGTCGTAGAACTTGACATCAGAATCATGAGTCCCATGTACGACAAGGGTCGGGCATGTGATCTTTTCCACAGGCAGGTGGTAGAGACGGCGGGTAATCTCCATGTCGTTCTCCGTTCCTGCCTTCCGCGTCTTGTAGGGGTACATCGTATTCATGAAAGCCGTAGCAAAATCGTGCGCGTACGGGTCGTTCATCACGAAGTCAAGATGCTCCTTCATTTGTTCTTTCGTGTAATATGCCTCGCTCTTGAAGATCTCCTTGATGAATGCGTCAGGTTTGGATTTCGTCATCTTTTGCAGGAACTTCTGACCCGGGTCGGACAGGAAGAGCATCTGCGTCAAAGGCCCGGCGGTCTCGGGCATATCGTAATAGCCGCTTACCGAATCGGCCGTGATAAGCGCCCAGATGCGGTCGGGGTGGTGTATGGCGAACGTGTATGCAAAAGGTCCGCCTGCAGAGATCGAGAACACCGCCACCTTTTCTATGCCGAGTTCATCGAGAACGGCGGCAAAAAGGTCTGCCTGCTCTTCAAGAGACTTCCCGCTCTCAAGGGGCGTATTAAGATAGCCAGGGCGGGAGAGTGACAGAAGCCTGAAGTCCTTTCCGGCAAAATCGATGGCTGCACGGCACTGATCGACGCCGCCAAGGCCCCCATGGCTTCCCATCAGAACAGGGCCATCACCCTCTGTGATGTCGATCTCAACCTTTCCAAGCCGGGTCTCGATGATCCTCGGGGAGATGAATACACCTTTCATTACTTCGATTTTGTTCTCCCCGGCGTCTTTTGATGTCCCTTTTTTCCTGTCCACCATTATGATTCTCCTGCAGTTCTTATACCGCGTTTTTTTATCGGTCCTGGGTATATCAGTTTCCATATTCGTTTTTCAGGAATATGAGCAAAATCCATTCACATTTAAGGAAAAACTGCCACCCACGGAAATATTTACGAACAGATATTCCAGGTGATGGAAAAAAGAGAGAAACCGGGGTTCATCACGGGATGAACCGGAAAATTTTTTTCTCCTTCAGTTCCTGAAACTATGAATCGGTGCGGGAATTCTACCACCGCGGTTGATGAAGTCCTCGCAGCCGAACGGATTTACGCGCTGGACCGGTGCATGGCCTAAAAGCCCTCCGAACTCCACCGTATCGCCGACATCTTTTCCTATGACCGGAATCAAACGGACTGCGGTCGTCTTCTGGTTCACCATGCCGATCGCCGCTTCGTCGGCGATAATGCCGGAAATTGTGGCAGCAGACGTATTTCCTGGGATCGCGATCATATCCAGGCCGACCGAGCATACACAGGTCATCGCCTCAAGTTTTTCAAGAGTCAGGGCGCCGCGGTTTACGGCATCGATCATACCCTGGTCCTCGCTGACCGGGATAAAGGCGCCACTGAGTCCGCCGACGAAAGAACTTGCCATGACACCTCCTTTTTTTACCTGATCGTTCAGCAGGGCAAGCGCGGCTGTCGTTCCAGGTGCGCCTGCAGACTCAAGGCCCATCTCCTCTAAAATTTCTGCCACACTATCCCCGACAGAAGGTGTCGGAGCCAGAGAGAGATCGACGATCCCAAAAGGAATCCCCAGCCTCTCCGAGGCTTCCTGGGCCACCAGTTGTCCGACACGGGTGACCTTAAAGGCGGTTTTTTTCACGGTTTCGCAGAGGACTTCAAAGTTCTCGCCCCTTACCCTCTCAAGGGCATGCTTCACAACTCCAGGACCGCTGACCCCCACATTTATCACGGCATCCGCTTCGGTCACGCCATGAAAGGCTCCGGCCATGAAGGGGTTGTCGTCGGGAGCGTTGCAGAACACAACCAGTTTCGCACAGCCCAACGAGTTGTTTTCTTTTGTCGCCTCCGCTGTTTCCTTAACAATCTCCCCCATCAATTTCACGGCATCCATGTTGATGCCGGTCCTGGTGGAGCCGATATTGACCGAACTGCAGACCCGCTCCGTGGAAGAGAGGGCCCCGGGGATGGAGTGGATCAGATCGGCATCGGTCTTCGTCATCCCTTTGGAAACGAGAGCGGAGTAGCCCCCGAGAAAATTCACCTTCATGTCTCTGGCGGCCTTATCCAGGGTTCTTGCGATCGTCACGAAATCCTCGGGACACGTGCAGGTCCGCCCGCCCACGAGCGCGATGGGAGTGACCGAGATGCGTTTGTTGACGATGGGAATCCCATATTCAATTTCAATCTCTCTGCCGGTGGAGACGAGGTCTTTTGCGACGCGGGTAATTTTATCGTATATATTCCGGTTCAGGGTATCAAGGTCGGAATCACAGCAGTCCAGAAGACTGATGCCCAGAGTGATGGTGCGGACGTCAAGCTTCTCCTGCTCGATCATCTTGTTTGTTTCATTCACCTCAAATCTCGTGATCATCTGGATTCCTCTCAGATACGGTGCATTTTTGTAAAAATGTCTTCATGCTGGCATCTGATCTTCACACCGATTTCGTCGCCGAGACCCTCCAGTTCACGCACCATCTCACCGAAAGGTCTGGAAGACCCACTGGTATCGACGATCATCATCATGTTGAAATAGCCCTGCACGATGGTCTGGGAAATATCCTCGACATTGACCTGGTTGTCTGCCAGGTACGTGCACACCTTCGCGATGATCCCGACCGTATCTTTCCCTACGACAGTGATGATGGTCTTTTTCATGCTCTGTCTCATCCTCGCAGTACATTGGTATTCTCTGGAGATTAATCCCGTCACACGAATGAGAGCCGGGGTGTCTGAACCAACTGGTTTTGAGAAAGCAGCTACAGGGTCGCGTCGTCGTTGTGGCATTTTTACCGGATTTTCGTCACTCCTTCTCACAGTAAACGAAGAACCTGATCCTGATTAGTACTAATCGAAATTAGTGCAATGAAGTGCGTCAGGCCCCTCTTATCGTGCCCGACGAAACCCTGAAACCGGCACTCCTCGAAACGGGCAGTGCTCTGGGGTGATTTCCATGGCATAGAAGGAACGGCTTTTCTCCCCCATTACCACAAACTCCAGCCCGATGCATTCCTTCAGTTTCTGAGGAGCATTTTAGAAGTACTCCTGCATGAGGGGAGGATGATCCCGACCAGCGGCCAGCGGATCTCGCCCACACGAAAGCCGAACCCCTGCAGGTTGCACTGGGAGTATAGGCGTGTCAGGATAGCGGCGATCTCCGGGTACCACAGGGTGAAAACGGTGAAGAGGAGGACTCTCTCTGATAGTGCCCCCTATTGTGAGCGCCCAGCCGACGCCGCTCAGGGCAAAGGTAAGGACGAGGAACAGGAACATCTCTCTCCGTGCTGTTGCCGGGAGATGGGGTCATACGGCGTCATCGATAGCGTTTCTCCAGCGAGGTATTACTGATTCTTTTTTATTCGAAAAGGGAGAGTTTCCAGACTCCTGCACGCCGGGATGCGTTATCCCGTGATCCACTTTATGTCCGTTTACCAAGGACACTGTCCCAGTACCGATTGACCTCTGTTCGGTAGATCTCGACAAAATCAGGCGCGGGGATGAGCGGTTCTTCGAGCAGCAGTCTCGTCTCGTCGGAGAGTCTCCCGGCCGTCACCACCTCTTCCCCGGCCGCTCGTACCAGGTCCCTGTACATCGTGACCGCCTCCGCGGCGGCTGGTTCTGTCAGCCAAGCCCCGCCGCCACGATAGATCTCGGCAACGAATTCGGTCTTGTAATTGCGTGCCATGCGCTGCGTCAGCAGCCTGAGCACCTGGAAATGGCTCTGCTCGGGAAAACCGCAGTTTGCGATCATCACGAACTTCGGGATCTTCCCGCCCCGTGAAGGATGGACGGTCTCTCCCTCTGCGTCCACCACAAAATAGGGGTCAGCAAGCGGGAGCAGGCGGTCGATGAACATCTTCAGGCGACTGGAGATATTGTCGTTGTGGAGGGGCGTTGCGAAGACAACGATATCGGCACCGGAGAACAACCCGATCAGGTCAGCCATATCGTCCTTCAGGATGCACTCACCCGTGGGCGACGCCCAGCACTGGAAGCACCCGAGGCAGTGGTTGATATTTTTTTGTGCAAGGAAGACGTTCTCGACGTCTGCACCCGCCTTCGCCGCCCCTTCGAGGAAGGCGTCTACCATGACGTGCGTGTTGCTCTCCTCCCCCTTCGGGCTCCCGTTGAATGCGACGACTTTCATGCTTTCCACCGGGCCGGGATTCGGTCTGCCGAATAATAATGGTATGCCTGAGAGGAGGTTGTGGAGTGCCTGCGTCTCCTCGGGGCTACTGTATCTTCAGAAGAATACCAGCCAGTGCAAAGAGGAGGAGGCCGTTGACCACGACAACGCCTGCGATCACCATGCCGGAGACGAGGCCGGGCACGAGCATGCTGATGCCGAACACGATCGCCACGACATTCAGCACCGTCTGGGTGACCAGGAGTTTTTTCAGGGCCGGAGGTATTGGTCCGGCCTCAAGGCCACCGCCGCCCGGCAGCACCGGCAGAAACCTCTCTGCCAGGAGGACGCCGCCCCCCGCGATGTTCAGGAGGCCGAGGAGTATCCTGAGCAGATCGGTCAGAACGCCCGGCACGATGCAGGAGACGACACCCAGGGCGGCAAAGACGGTCCCGATTATGATCAGGAGCCAGGAGCGTGTGTACTGGCCCACCGGTGTCTCCCCCAGCGCCATCATCTGGATGGCCATGATGACCATCAGCAGACCGAGCTGGCCGTCCGGGGAGAAGGGGATCGTCCCCAGGTTGACCGGGAAGAGGAGGAGTCCAAGGAGCACCAGGAGAGTGGCGACGACGAGGACGATGGCGACCGAGAGGGAGACGGAGGCATCCCTGAAAAATCTCAAACCGCCCTGTGCATGCGGGTCGTCAGGCGTCATGTCTGTCCCTCCGTCCGGGGGTACGCTCTGGTCACGTTCCGGAGACTCCACGCAAGATAGAAGAAACCGATACCGTAGAGGATGAGGAGCACCGCCGTCTGTGGGTCGGTCGTGATGCCCGGGAGGAGGGTGACGAGGCCGAGGACGACAGACAGCAGGTACACAAAGGTACAGGCGACCGTCAGGTGCCGCAGGAGTCCGGGCACCTTCAGCCACGTCCTTGCCCTCCCTTCGGAGAGGAAGAGCTGGAGAAGGAGGGCGGTCCCGCCGCCGGAGAGGAGGACTCCGACAAGGATGCGGACGGGTACGGTCAGGGGTCCGGGAATGAAACAGGCAACCATGCCGACGACCGCCGTGCAAATACCGAGCACGATGACCGCCCATGACCGACGGAGGTCGCCAAAGGGCGTCTTCCCCATCGTGACGACCTGAAAAGAGACGATGACGAGGAAGAGCCCGTATGTGCTGTCCGGCGTATAGGGGAGGTCCCCCCTATGGATCCAGAAGAGGAGGAGGCCGAAGAGGAGCATGAAGACGCCGAAGATGAGGATGATGACGACCTCAAAGGAGAGGTCTGACTCCTCTCTCAGCGTCGAAGAGGTTTTTTCTTTCTGCTGGCCTTCAAGCACCAAATCTGTCTCTCCACTGAGATTTATACGGCAAGAGGCGCGCAGGAAGGCCCCCTGTTGGATAAATGTTCAGTTTATCCTTCGACGGATATTTATCTGTTGTGTTATTGGAGACTTCTCGCCCATTGCCGGCTCGTGACATTTTCCTCTCTTCTGCCCGCCGCCATCTGTCTGGGCGTCCGATACAATTTCGGCCACATACCTGGCAGTTCCTCAAACACAGATTTCATATCGGGATTTTTTCAAATTCAATAGATATTACACAAAAATTCCAAAAAATATATCATCATGCACAATAAGTTCTGGACAGGGATACCATGTTCAGACCACAGAGCAACTTCACGTACCTGATGCCGGTCCACTTCGGCGGCGTCAAATTCGATCCTGAGACGATCGTCACGCAGAGATCGACGGCCCTGACTCTCAGCTACGAAACCGAGAGGGACCTTCTTGAAAATTACATCCCTGAAGGCTTTGAACTCCTGGCCCCCGAGGTGCAGGTGAGTTTCAACAAGTTCACCGAGATCAACTGGATGCAGGGCGGACAGTACAACCTGATCAACGTGGCGGCGCCTGTCAGGTTCCACGGGAAGAAGGACCATCTGGACGGTGCGTACACGCTGGTCGTCTGGGAGAACAAGACCGCCCCCATTCTCGGCGGGCGGGAGCAGACAGGCATCCCGAAGATTTATGCGGATATCGAAGACCTGCACATCGTCAGGCCGCACTATGCGACGACGGTCAGCTACGAGGGGAACACCTTCCTCAACATGGACTTCGAGGCCAGCGGGCCGATAACGGGAGAGGATCTGGACGCCTTGAAATCCCAGATGGCGTCCATAAACACCCTCGGGTGGCGGTATATCCCGAAGGTGGGAGCGCCAGGAGCGGATCTGAGCCAGTTCGTCCTCTACCCCCAAGGCATGGAGGTGGAATCGGCACAGGTTGGAACGGGCAACCTTCGGTGGACCGAACTGACCCCGATGCAAAATCCGGTCCATTACTACATCATCAACAGCCTCGCCGCCCTCCCGGTGAAGAGGGTGGCACAGGCGGTGCTAACAGAGGGGAAGGCCATCCTTCGTGCGATGGGTGCGAGGGTTATCGAGTAGGGAGGAAAGTATGGTTGATTCAGCGTATTATACTGGCAAGATCGGTATCGTCACCGGAGCGAACTCCGGGATCGGGTATGCGGTGAGCGAGGAACTCCTGAAGAGGGGGGCAATCGTCTACCTGGCAGGACGGAATCAGGAAAAGATCGCAAAAGCCGCCAGCCAGCTCTCCGCGTATGGGGACCGGGTGCACACGCTCATCATGGACGTGACGAAGCAGGAGCAGGTGCAGAAGGGCATCGAAGGGACGGCGGCGGAGGCGGGCAGACTGGACTTCTTGTTCAACAATGCCGGGGTTGGGGGCACCATGCCGTTCGATCAGGCGACCCTTGAGGACTGGAAGACGATCATCGACGCCAATCTCTGGAGCGTCATCTACGGCGTCCATGCCGCGGTGCCGATCATGCTCAGGCAGGGGTCGGGCCATATCGTGAACACCAGTTCGATTGCAGGCATTATCCCGCCTCCGTTCCAGGCGCTCTACTCTCTCACGAAATATGGGGTGACCGGCATGACCGAGTGCCTGAAATACGAGTTTGCGGAGAAGGGTCTTCACTTCTCGACCATCTGTCCTGCCAATATTGCGACCCCGATCTTCAACAAGAGCATCGACGGCAAAGCCCACGGCGAACTGAGGATCCCGGACGACGCCTATCCCGTCGAGAAAGCGGCGTCGCAGATCCTGGACCGGGTCTCTGAGCAGAAGGGGATCATCATCGTGCCCGAGGACCCGAATACCGATACCTGGAGGGGGTATGTCCTCGGCGACCGGGAGGTGGAAGAGCGGTTGTACCAGATGGCGCACGATCGCAGGGAGGCGCTCGAGAAGACCGGGACATATTTCTGAGATCAGACTCACATCTTTTTTCGCGGCGGCATGGAATCGGTGAAGACAATAACGCCTGTCATCATCTCGGCGAGTCGGGCGACAGATATCCCGGCGTTCTACAGCAAGTGGCTCGTGAACAGGCTGCGGGCCGGCTATGCGGTCTGGACGAACCCCTTCAACAGGAATTTCTCCCAGAAAGTTTCTTTTGAGAAGACGAGGGTTTTTGTCTTCTGGACAAAGAACCCGGCCCCCCTGATGTTGCACCTTGACGAGATCGACGAACTGGGGTACCACTATTACTTCCAGTACACCCTCAACGACTATGAGGAGGAGGGGCTCGAACCCGGCCTGCCCTCACGGGACGACCGTGTCGAGACCTTTCGGGCCCTGGCGGAGAGGGTGGGGAAGGAGCGTGTGATCTGGCGCTTCGATCCCCTCCTCCTCTCCGACGACCTCACTGTCGAGAGACTCCTCGCACGGGTGAAGGAGGTGGGAGACCGCATCCACGCCTCGACGGAGCGCCTGGTCTTCAGCTTTGCCGACATCGGCGCCTACCGTTCGGTGAAGCGGCGTCTCGGCGGGAGCTACCGGGAGTTCGGGCTCGAGGAGATGAAGGCCTTTGCCGAGGGCCTCGCCGCACTGAACAGGGACTGGGGCCTCGCCCTCGCCACCTGTGCGGAGGAGGTGGACCTCTCCGTCTATGGCGTCGAGAGGAACAGGTGCGTCGACGACCGCCTCCTCAGACGCCTCTTCCCTGAGGACAGAGAGTTGACGGCATTCCTCGGCCCGCCGCCGCAGCGCGACCTCTTCGGGAATGTAGTCCCCGCAAAAAGCCTGAAGGACAGGGGGCAGAGGGAGTGGTGCGGCTGCATCCTGAGCAAGGACATCGGCGCCTACTCCACCTGCCCCCGCCTCTGCCTCTACTGCTATGCGAACTCAAACGAAGGGGCGGTGAGGCGGAACTGTGAGAGGCACCGGGTTGAGGGGGAGGGGTTGATCTCGCATCAGACGGAGGAGGAGAGAGAGGGGCGGGCGTGATAGAGTCTGTACACGCTCATGTCAGTATCCTTGTAGTGAGGGATGGGTGGCGGAGGCGAGGGTGAGGATTAGGTAAATTTATACTGAAACCCACACTGATTCTCTGAAACTGTCACGCTCAAGGTCGTCGCCGGGGATATAGGTCCAGCCGTTGTTCTTCAGCAGTTCGATGAGGGGTATTTCGACGAGTTTGGATTCAAGCGAGTTCATGGGTTACCTCCAGGGAAAGGGTTGCATAGAGTCTATGCAGACGCTCAAGTGTTCGGTCGGCGATGCGGTACAGGGAGGGAAGGGCCTGGATGAGAGGCCGGTCCGGCGTATAGAATTCCAGGGGATCGAAGCCCTCTTCAGGGTAGCGGGCGACGATGGCATGGGGCTGTGTAATTAATGAGAGAAGATAAAGTGACGAGAGTGCACCGTTGAAATCCTGCCTCTTAACCATGTCTTCATCTGATAGGGGGATTAGGGCTAATTTTCTATTTTCAATAACAAAATTTTCATATTGCTCGTTACGTTGGATGAAGTCGTTGAGTTGTTCAACGGAGAGGTCTCGATATATTGTGATGCTATTTTGGGATGTCATCCGCGTTTTATCGGCTATACTCCTAGCACAATCTTCCAATCTATTTAAATCGCCATTCAGTTCTTGCATGATCTCTGTCAGTTCAAGATCGACTTCTGTGGCCTTTTCGTATTCTCTGGCTGCAGCCTCACGCTGTTCTTTGATAGAGTCAGCAAACTTTCGTGTTGTATGTTCAAAGACCCGAACACTATTATGACCCACTGTTTTTCCGGATTTTAACTCCTTTTCCGATAAATCGGCGTAGAGAATGCCAAATACTTTTGCTGCCTTCTCTACTGTCTGCTGAAACAGGAATATGGCCTGTGGATAGTGCTCTCTCTCATAGAGGATTTTGGAGGCCTCAAGATCTTTTTCAGCCATGGCGAGGAGGCGGAGGGCTGGGGTGGGTGTGGTGGTGGATCCACCGGCTTCACATTTCTGCTGGCCCTCAGGTAGTATAGGGGGATGTGACGAATCCATATTATTGACCTCCAATGATTGGTAACTGGAACAATTCGTCCATTTTTTCAAGACAGGCCTGTGCAGTGTGTGCGATGGATGGGAAGTACGCGATGAGCGTGTGGTCCTGGGTGTATTCGTTGATGGGTGAGCGGCCTTTTTCGGGGTAGCGGCAGGGGCTTTCGTGTTCGTGGGTGATGATGGCGAAGTACAGGAGCGGACTGATGATGACCATGCCCTTCATCCCAGAGAGGATGATCGCCTTGAGTTTCTGGTCGTCGAATGTGCCGTTGATAGTATCATTTAAGAGAGCCTTGGCGGCGGGAGTGCCGCCGACGATGGCATAAACCTCTTTTACTGCTCTGTCACGGATGAATTTCCCGATCTCTGGATTGAACTCAGGTGATGTTATGAGATCTTCACATGTAAGTTCGGTCTGCTCCTCGACACGGAACTGTTCCAGTCTCTTTACGATATCGCCAGGGGTGAGGGTGTGCGAAGAGTTTACGACCTTGTCGATCTCTTTCTGTGCCCGGTGGAGATCTGCATCGAGATTATCGAGATAAGATCCATATTCCGTTGATTTTCCGTCTTGAGGAGTACCGATACACCCACGGACCATTTTCACCTGGCTGATCATAGGTCCAATGATCTTGCGGGTTTTGAGGATGGCTTTCAGGCCTACCTTTGCCCCTTTGTGACCTACTTTATCACTTCTCCTTGCATCTTCCGGTGTGATCACGCCCTGGTGATACCCAAAGGCCTTCCATCCCTTTTCAACTCCCTGCTGGAGAAAAAAGACGGCCTGGGGATAGTACCCCCGCTCGTACAGACACACTGCAGCATCGAGATCCTGGCGGGCGACTGCCAGTGTGTCCTTCGCCAACGGGAGATCAGGATGGAGGGGAGGTGTTATGGGATTCGGCTCTTCGCTGTTTCATGTGGGTAAGTTAAATTTTAGTTGACCCAACCTCACGTAGACCCTCGTCATGAAGTTCTTCGTATTGCGATATCCCCTCGCACTTTTTTTGAGAGCCTGAATACTGCTGTTCAATCCTTCCAAGATCCCATTCGTCACTTTAGATTCAATGAAGTTCATCACCCCATTCCAGTGTCCTTTAATGGTTTTTGCTGCTTTTACTATTGGTATCAACCTTGAATGCGTTGCCCAGAAATACCACTTTTTCAGATATTTTTCTGCAACCTCTCTTCCTTCAATAGCCCAGAACATCTGAAGACTGAGTTTGATATTGTACTCCCTTACGGTCTTCAAATTCATTTGTTTCAAATTACCCAGTCTTTTTAACTGCTTTTGAGTGAGGCGGGACGGATTCTTCAGCCAGAGATATCGTGTCTTTTTGAGCACTACATTCCCTGCCTGTTCGTCTCTCCTGATCTGATCCACCGCGTCATTCACGATTTTCATAATGTGAAATTTATCAAAGGTAATTTCCGCGTTGGGAAAATTGCCTTCAATTCCACAAATGAACGCGGGAGACATATCACAACAGATCTGACCGATACTGGCAGGATCTCCGTGATGTTCGGAGAAATCAGCCTTGAACCGGTCGACCACCAATGAATCCCGACCCTCGGTGAGATAGATGACCTTTGACGTATCCAGATCCGCGACAACGGAGATATAGCAATGGCCTCTTTTGCATGATGTTTCATCGATTCCGACCGCTGAAACGGTGGAATGATCTTCATGTTCGCGGGCTTCATCGACGTAGTGTTCAATGACGCGCCAGATCCGGGTATCGTGTTCTTCAAGAAGATCGGCGATGTGAGAGACAGGCATTTTCTGTGCCATGAGGATGATCAGACCATCCATGAGAAGCGTAAAGCCACTTTGTTTTCGTGCCCAAGGGACCTGTACCTGATGGATCCCACAACTTTCACAGTCGGCGCGAGGTACCCGACAGTGGAGATAGCATTTATGCTGGAAAAAGTTCAGATGACGCCAGATCTTCTCGGAAGTGTCATAGGCCTTGCACCCGGAGCGACCGCACACCGGACAAACAAAAGATGAACAGGGGAGGAAATCGATCCAGATATCAAGGCGTTTCTCCTTTGGATCAAATTCGATCCGATCAATGAACCAGGGATCCTGAAGGTTCAACGCAAGCTGGAAGAGGTCTTTCTCGATCAAAGGTATTCAGATGGAGTAGGGGGACAAAAGTAGTCAAGGTTGCTGTTTCAACCCACACAAAGTAGCGAAGAGCCTGGGATTCTCTTTCTTTCCCATCTTACACCACCACCCGGCGCCTGCCGGTGAGCAGGGCGTCCATCAAGCCCTGTTTGAGATGTTCAAAGGCGGCTGTCCGCTGATGCCGGATTTGAATGCTGATAGGTGGTGAGGTAGGTATTTCAAAAAATAATCTCCTAACACCTGATGAAAACAGATTTCTTTGTATTTCTGTCTGTCCACTCATTCAAGCAGTTATTATATGCTCATATGAATTATTGTTCTGGTTTTGTTCCGCGATATACATTTCAACTCTGAAAAAACAGATATTCAGATCATTTTACACTTTAATGAGTTTTCGTGAAGTTCCAGATGGGGTCGCTGCCACTATGGAGAATGGCGAACGGTATCGTTGACCCTCTCACGTTGCCCTAAAATATCTCAAAAGAGCACTTTTAGAAAGACAATACATAATCACAACAAAAAAATCTACAAAAGATGCTGCGAAGGGGATCCGAACCCCCGACCTCCAGATGTCTCAGATCCGGGCGCTTCGTTTTGCTCAAAACCCTATGAGTCTGGCGCCCTAACCAGCTAGGCCACCGCAGCGCAGGTGTTTGCACCTAAGTGCATTACAACAATGATGGATTTACTAATAAAGGTTATTGTGGCCGGAGGATGTCAGCGCTTCCGGCTGTTGATATAGACATTCACCGCGGCGGAGATCGCCGCCATTTCCTTCCCCTGCCGCAGAGAGTCGGCAAGTGTGGCCATCCGGGTTTCCTCCTCGCGCAGGGAGCGGCTGAGACTCTGGGCGATATGCTCCTCCTGAAGGAAGTGAGTGTGCGTCCGGCCCTGCGCAAACTCGCGGTTGTGCATTAAGGCATGGTGGAGGGGCAGGGTCGTCTTCACCCCGAGGATGACGTATTCATAGATCGCCCTGCGCATCCGCTCGATCGCCTCCATCCGCGTCTGGCCCCATGCACAGAGCTTCGAGATCATCGAGTCGTAGTTCGGCGGGATCGTATAGCCCATATGGATCCCCGAGTCCACCCTGATGCCTGGCCCGCCGGGCGAGCGGTAGCGGACGATCTTTCCTGGATCGGCCTGGAAATTGTTCATCGGATCCTCGGCGTTGATCCGGCACTCGATCGCGTGCCCGCGGATCGAGACGTCCTCCTGCCCGAAGGAGAGGTCCTGCCC
>ENA-ORXD01001846-ORXD01001846.1-sediment-metagenome-genome-assembly--contig:-NODE-1846-length-15739-cov-4.468842_pt1 | contig 15739 bp, 16 predicted proteins | sample MGYA00237862_ERZ511471 | MGnify/ENA metagenome assembly ERZ511471 | reverse complement strand
TGGCCGGGCTCGAGCGCCTGCGGCTCGGCGTGGCCGGCGACGTGCGTGAGGTTGAAGACCTGCTGGGCGACGACGCGCGAGACGCCGTCGGGCGCGACGTCGGCGAGGCGCGCCGCCACGAGGGCCAGCGGGCGGTCGCTCGCGAAGCGCAGGCGCAGCAGCGGGTGGCCGAGGATCTCGAGGCGTGCGAGAAGCGGCGCCGACGTGAAGACCAGCGACTGGCCCTCGGCGGCGCGCTGGTCGGGCGCCCAGTCGGACGGCTGGGCCTCGGCGCACCAGGCGCCGGCGTCGGCGCCGCAGAGCTGGGCGCCGCGGATGCGCAGCCGTCCGCGCTCGTCCGCGCCGTTGGCCGCCGCGGCCTCCGGGTCGGCATCGCCCCCCGCGGCTCCCCGCAGCACGCCGTCGGCGCCGAGCCGCAGGGCGTGCCCGGCGATCCGCGACGACGGCCACGACTCCTCGGCGACCCAGCGTCCGGGCTGGTGCTCGAGCAGCGGCTGCGGCGGCACGTACTCCTCCATCCACACCCGCAGCATGGGTTCGTCCATGATCCCGGTGTCGATGCCCTTGAGCCAGTGGTCCCACCAGCGCAGGGTCTCCTGGAGGTAGCCGATCTCGGGTGTGGGCACGGACTGCATCGGCCAGGTGTGCGGCCAGGGACCGATGAGTCCCTTGCGCGGCCCCCCGAGCCCCGCGAGGAGGCGGAACACGGAGTTCGTGTAGCCGTCGATCCAGCCGCCGATCGCGTAGACCGGCACCTCGATGGCGCCGTAGTCCTCGCAGACCGAGCCGTGCCGCCAGTAGTCGTCGCGGCGCTGGTGGGCGAGCCAGTGGTGGACCCAGGGCTCGTTGTGCTCGAGCCGCTGCCTCCAGAGGTCGCGCCAGCGCTCGCCGACGGCGACCTCGTGCGGGGGCTGGCACTGCCAGTCGAGCATGCAGCAGCTCCAGTGGAGCAGGTCGGTGGCGAGGACGCAGCCGCCCTTGTAGTGGACGTCGTCGGCGTAGCGGTCGTCGGTCGACATGGCGGTGATGATCGCCTTGAGGGCCGGCGGCCGCAGGGCGGCGAGCTGCAGGCTGTTGAAGCCGCCCCACGAGATGCCGGTCATCCCGACGTTGCCATCGCACCACGGCTGGGCGCCGATCCAGGCGATGACCGCGAGGAGGTCACGCTGCTCCTGGGGGGCGTACTCATCGGTGAGCAGGCCGTCCGACTCGCCGGCGCCGCGCAGGTCGACACGCACGCAGGCGTAGCCGTGCCCGGCGAGATAGCGGTGGATGGGCGCGTCGCGTGCCGCCGTGCCGTCGCTCAGGCGATAGGGGAGGGCTTCGAGGATGGCGGGGACGGGGGCCGGCGCGGCGTCGCGCGGCAGCCAGACGCGGGCGGCGAGGCGGGCACCGTCGGCCATGGGGATCCACACGTACTCGAGCAGGTCGACCTCGTGCGGGAACTCGGTGCGAACGGCCGGCATGGGCGCCTCCGGGAGAGATCGGCAGGGCTCCCGGAGTCTATCGGCGGCCGTCGAGGGCGGGCAACGGCGCTGTGATAGGGTGTCTCGCGCGGCCGGCCGGGAGGCCGGCCGCGCGACGGTGAACGACGCGAGGGAGTCACCCGCCCATGAGCGGCATCTTCGGCTTCGCCGGACCGCCCGATCACGCGCTCCTCGCCCGCATGGCCGCGGTGCTCGCACACCGCGGCCCCGACGACGGCGGGGCTCTGGAGCGCGACGCCGTCAGCCTCGGTCATCGCCGGCTCGCCGCCGGCGACGGGGCCGAGGGCCGGCAGCCCCTTGCCAACGAGGACGAGACCGTCTGGCTCGTCTGCGAAGGTGAGGTCCTCAACGGCAGCGAGCTGCGCGCCGAGCTCGACGAGCTGGGTCACGTCTTCGCCACGGCGAGCGACGCGGAGGTCATCGTCCACGCCTACGAGCAGTGGGGCGCCTCTTGCGCGGCGCGCTTCAACGGCAGATGGGCGTTCGCGATCGCCGACCTCCGCGCTCCCGGCGAGGCCGCGGCGGGCGGCGAGCCGGCCGACGGGGAGGCTGCGGCGAGCGACGAGCCGGCCGCCAACGAGCCGGTCCCCGACGGGCAGCGTGACGCCGTGCGCGGGGGCGGCCGCCTCGTGCTGTGCCGCGACCATCTCGGCGTGAAGCCCCTGTACTACACGCGCTCGCCGGCGTCGGGGGCCCTGCTCTTCGCCAGCGAGATCAAGGCCCTGCTGCAGGACCCGTCGGTGATCGCGCGCCCCGACGACCAGGTCGTCTTCGAGTACCTCGAGCACGGCCTGCTCGATCACCGCCCGGAGACCTTCTTCGAGGGCGTGTACCGAGTGCCGGCGGCGAGCACCGTGGTCGTCGAGCTCGGCGGGGAGGCGGCCGGCGACGGCGTCGCCGGCCGCCTCCCCGCGACCGGCCGCCTGCCCGCCGCCGCCTACTGGCAGCCGCGCCCGGCGACCGACGGCAGCCCCGACCCCGTTCTCTTCCTCCGCGTCCTGCGCGACGCGGTCGCGCGGAGCCTGGCCGGCGAGGCGCCGGCCGGCGTCGCCCTCGGCGACGACCTCGACTCGGCGACGCTCGCCGCCCTCGCGGCCGAGCTCCTGCAGCAGCGCTCGCCTGCCGAGGCCGCGCTCGCCGGCCGCCTCAAGGCCTTCTCGGCCGTGGCCGAGGGTGACCCAGGGGGCGAGCGTCCGTCCATCGATGAGGTCGCTCACAGCCTGGGCGCCGACGTCACGACCGCGGCGCCGACCTCGGCGCAGCTCTTCGACGAGCTGCGCGACCTCACGTGGCACCAGGACGAGCCCACGGCGACGACCGACGCGTACCTGCGCTGGTGTCTCGCGCGAGGTGCGCGGGGCCAGGTCGCCGCGCTGCTCGCCGGGCTGGGCGGGGAGGACCTTCTCGCCGGTGCCGCCGAGCACCACGTCGCGTACCTGTGGCAGCTTCGTCGCGAGGGCGGGCGCGCCGCGCTGCGTCACGAGGCGGCCGCGGCGCGCGACGTGCTCGCGCCCGAGGTACGGCGGCACGTCGTGCGCGGGCGGAGGCGCCTGAGCATCGCCGGCACGCTGCGCCCCGGGTTCCGCGCGCGGGTCTCCGACCCGGGGGGCGCGCGCAGCCGGGACGACCTCAAGCGCCGCCTGCTCGAGGACCTTCTCACCTACCGCCTCCCCGCCCTTCTTCGCGGCGCGGACAGGAGCGCGATGGCGTTCTCGGTCGAGCCGCGCCTGCCCTACCTCGACCGCGAGGTCGTGGAGTGCGCTCTCGCGCTGCCGGCCGACGCCCTGGTGCGTGACGGCTGGACGCAGTGGATCCTCCGCGAGGGCGTGCGCGGGTCGCTCCCCGAGAGAGTGCGCCGGCGGCGCGGCGCGGCGGCGGGCGCCCTGACCCCGGGCCTGCGCTGGGTCAAGGCCCGCCGCGCCCAGCTCACGGGTGTCTGCCAGTCGCCGAGCTTCGCGTCGAGACCCTACTGGGACGCCGAACTGGTGGTCGACGCCTTCCGCCGCTTCTGCGAGGGGAAGGCGCAAGACTCGTGGTCGTTCTGGCGGGCGATCGACCTTGAGCTGTGGCTGCGCGAGTTCTGCGACCGGCCGGTCGTGCTCGACGGTGTCGACGAGGCGGGGGCGTTGGCGGCGCCGGTGCCCGGCGGGGCCGCTTCCCGTGGAGCGGTCCCCGCACGCGGCGACGAGCTCGCGCCGGCCTTGGTCGCCGGCGCCGGCAGGGCCGTCGCCGAGCGGCTCCTCGCCGAGCACGCGCCGAACGCGACGAAGCACCTCTTCGCCAGCGTGCGCGGGCGCGTGTACGCGCGGCTGCCCGTGAAGACCGACCTCGTCGGCCGCGGCGACGACCTCGAGGAACTCTTCCGCCGCCAGGTGCTGCCCCACGTGCGGCCCGGCGACCTCGTCGCCATCGCGGAGAAGCCGGTCGCCACGAGCCAGGGACGCTCGTGGGCGCTCGACGAGATCCACCCCGGCCGGCTGGCGCGCGTGCTGAGCAAGGCCGTCACCCGCACGCCGCACGGCATCGGCCTCGGCATCCCCGAGACGATGCAGCTCGCGATCGACGAGGCCGGCGCGCCGCGCATCCTCGCCGCGACCGCGGCCGCGGCGGCTGGGCGCCTCGTTCGCAAGCGCGGCTGGTTCTACGCCATCGCCGGCCCGGCCGTGGAGGCGATCGACGGTCCGACGCCCTACACGCTGCCGCCGCACAACACGCACGCCAAGCTCGGCCCGGCCGAGCCCGACACGGTCGCCGAGCGCCTGGCGCGGACGCTGCGCGACGGGCTCCCTGCCGATCTCGGCGACGGCGCCGTGCCCGGCATCGCGGGTGCGACTGCCGCCGCCTCGCCGCCGACCGACCGACCGGTGACGGTCGGTCGGTCGGCGGCCGGCGGCCTCGTCCACGTCGCCGTCGTCGACGTCAGCGACCTCGACGCCCGCGTGCTCGGGGCCTCAGTCGGCACAGACCGTGACCTTGTCCACCGGCTCATGCTCGACAACCCCCTCGGTCAAGGGCACGAGCAGACGCCGGTGTGCGTACTGCGTGACCTCGGGCCGCTGGCGCCGTCGCAGGCCTGACGCCGCCGTCGCAGGCCTGACGCGGCTTTCGCGCTGCCGGCCGTGATCCCGTGCGGGCGGCCGCTTCGGCGGCGTCCGGTCGACGATCGCGAAAGGCGACGGCCGGGGCCGGACTCTCGCCCGGCCCCGGCCGTCCTTCACTCGCTTCGGCTCGCTACCCCGCTCGCGCGGGCGGCGTGCCGCTCAGCACTCACTCAGGCGGCAGCTCACCGAAGGTGATGCTGACGTCGATGCCCTCCTTGGCGTTCTTGGCCCGCCAGAAGAGGTACCACAGGATACCTGCGGCCCACGCCGACAAGAAGACGATCATGTACTTGCCGGTGACCTCGCGCGATGTCGGGTCGATGAACGAGAAGTAGAGCATCGTGATGATGAACATGAGGTAGAGGACCCCGCCGATGGTGACCAGCGGGATGCCGGCGAGCTTCCAGGTCTTGTACGGCGACGCGTCCCAGATGTGGCGCACGTTCTTGCGATACGGGAAGAGCACCGCCGAGATGCCGGTGATCAGGAAGATCGAGATGAACTGCATGCCCCCGCCGACGAGACCGGCGAGCTGGTTCGACAACCACAGCACCAGCACGACGAGCCCGATGGCGAACCCCAGCATGGCGACGGTCAGGTTCTTGACCGGCGAGGCGTACCTCGGGCTCACGTCGGTGAACCACTTGGGACCCATGCGGTCGAGGCCCCAGGCGAGGAAGGCACGGGCGATCACGAGCAGGGCGATGGTGATCTCGAGCCAGATGACGGCGACGAACGCGAGCGCGATGGCCCAGGCGACGATGCCGCTCTGGCCGCTGGCGATCCAGGTCAGCGTCAGGTAGTCCGGGTTGTACGGGGCCATGTAGCCTTCGACCCCGGCCCCGAAGCTGGCCTGCGCCGTCGCGCTCAGGAAGTTGAAGTCGACCAGCCGGTAGAGGCCGACGACGGTCAGGAACCCGAGCACGATCGGGGTCCAGACGGCGAGGATGTTGCCGGTGAGAAGGGCCTTGTCGGGGCGCTTCACCTCGCCGCTGAGGTAGGCGATCACGTAGTTGTAGACGAAGAGCGCGTAGACGCCGCTGAAGGCGCCGAGCGTGTGGTGCCAGCTCCACGTGTTCGGCAGGGCGGCGGCGGCGATGAACGCGTCGTAGTCCAGCGAGCCGTACTCGGCGGCGATCGCGTTCCACCGCTCGATGAACTCGGCCTTGCTCGACATGAACAGGGCGATGATGAGCACGATGGGTCCGCCGATGGCGGGGATCAGCATGATCTTCTGGATGATCGCGTAGCTCTTCATGCTGAAGGCCACCGAGAGGTAGCCGACCACGATCGCGATCAGACCGAGGATGATCAAGCCGCTCTTCGAGCCGACCCAGGTCGTGAAGCTCTCCCAGCCCATGTACTGGCCGAGGAGCTCAAGGGCAGGCTGGCCGAGCCAGGTGGCGATGTACCAGTTCCAGTAGAAGACGGCGAGGATGTTCGTGAAGACGGCACCCAGGGCGATCGCCGGGTGCAGGATGCGCGAGTTGTAGACGTACTCGCCGCCGGCGCGCGGCATCGAGCTGCTCAGGATGCCCCAGACGAGCGGCGCCCCGAGGCCGGCGGTCACGGCGCCCAGCCCGATGGCGATGAGCAGGTTGCCCTGCGGGAAGAGCGAGAGTGCGATGCCGACCATGAGCCACAGCGTGGCGATCGGCTGACAGGTCATGAGCCCGGCCCCGAAGGCGTCCCACATGTCGAGGCCGCGGACGAGACCGCTGGCCTTGCGTTCGAAGGCGAGGCTTGACCCTTGGCTGGCGGTGCTTTCGGCCATATGTCCCCCTGGTCGAAATGTACGGTGTCCGGTGCTATGAGGCTGGTGCGGCCCGGTGGCCCCCTCAGACCGGGGGGCCGGCACCAGACGCGTCACGCCATACCATCACCTCCAAGTCTCGGCTCACGGCCGCGATTTGACCGACCGGTCAATCTAAGACGGATGCTACTTATTCGCCGCGGCCTGTCAAGAGCCTGCAATGGAATGCATAAGTTCTGCGCGCCCGGCGCGCCGTGAATCCGCTCCACGGTGGGTCATTCCGCGCCTGCGCTCGGCGGTCCGACGGGCGACTGCGGCAGCGTCCGTTTCGCAGCCGGCGGGCAGCGCCCTCGTCCGCTCGTCCGGTTTCGGAACTGGTCGCCGGGGGAGACACGACGAAACGGAGGTGATCGACATGGCAGAGTGCACGCAGTTCCGTCAATCAGTCGAAGTCGACGTTCCACCCTCGGTGGCGAACGAAGAGTGGACGCGCTTCGTCTTCTTCTCCCTCTACTACGGGAACCGCCTGGATGCGGAGCCGGACGACGGGTTCGTTCGCCTCGAAGGCGTCGGCGACGGCAAGACGCGGGTGAGCGTCGACCTCAACTTCTGCTCCGACTGGCAGGACATCGAGGACCCGGAGGAGATCGCCCGGATCGAGAAGGACCTGGGCGTCAAGCTGGCTCGCTACAAGAGGTTCGTCGAGCAGCGAGGGGCAGCCTGATCACGCCCGCGCGGCGCGAGTCTGAGCCGCGGGTACGCCGTCGGGTGAGCCCGCCCACGAGACGTCGATGACGAGCTGAGCGCCCCCGGCGCCCTTCGGGTGCCGGGGGCGCTCGTCACGCTGAGCCGCCGCGCCGGGGGCGCTCCTCGTCCTAGAACGTCCCAGACCGGGTCGCGGGAGCCGCGGCCTGCCCGGCCGTCGGGTGAGAGCTGGCGCAGGAGCGGCGCTCGTCGCGGCGGTCACTCCTTGCTGACGCGGATGGTGACGTCCTTGGGCAGGGCGAGCCCGGCCTCGATCTCGATCGCCTTGAGGATGCCGCTCGGCACGGGGCAGGCGGCGTGGGCGCAATGCTCGCGCGCCTTCTCGAGGGTCAGCGGCTCCTGGCCGCGGAAGCTGATCTCGCGGAAGGGCTCGACCTCGGTCAGCGCCGCCGCAAGCCGGGCGATGTGCTCGCAGTCGCTTTCGATGTCGACGCGGACGGCGGCCCCATCGGCTCTGGTCCGCACGGTCGTCGTCAGTCCGCAGATGCCGGCCTCGATCTCGGCTGTGGCCATGTCGTCTCTCCTCAGTCGCGACGGCGGGTGAGCGAGAGCATACCCGGCGGAGGAGGAAACGAGGCGGCCTCGGGCGCCGCTGCCGCGGGCGGCGAGCGATACGCACGACGCGACGACGACGATGCCCGTCGCGGCCTCCGCTCCGCCTCGCGGCGTCGGCGCACCCGGATGAGCGGTGCCCCTGCCACGGCACCGGCGAGCGGGGCCACGATCAGGGCGAGGAAGAGTGGATCGGTGAACGTCGCCGGCCAGGTCACCGCACAACGGACGACCCGCAAGGGTGAAAGCGACGAGGAGGAAGGCGTAGCCGGAGGCGGCGGCACGGGCGCTGGGCGGCTTCGTCGCGAGGGCGCCAGCGGTCACGAGGCCCCACGCGGGGACGCCCACGAGGAGCAGTAGAGCGAACGCGACGGAGGCGATGGAGCCCAAGGCCGGGTATTCGAGGCGACGTCCGTGTGTCCTCGGGGAACCTGATCAGCCCGAAACCCTCACGCAGGACTTGAGAGTGCCAACGGCCTACGAATGTCGTCATGCCGTCGTCGGGGGGTAGACTGCCGTCACCTCCCGAACGCGATGGTCCGCCAGACCGAACGAGAGGCATCCGGATGGGAAGTCCGGAAGAGCGGTCGGCCGACAGGTCTGGCCGCTCTTTACTTCGCGGCTCGAGAGCTAGGGCGGACGCCGGCCGTTCTCTCCTCGACCCCTACGCCGTGTCGTCGTCCTCGTCCACAGGCCAAGCGGGCCACGCCTCGACGCGGCGCAGCAGGGGCCAGCGGCCGAAGGCCAGCCAGGCTATCAGCACCGTCTGGCCGACGAAGGGCACGAAGACCAGCAGGGCGGCCCACGGCGTGTAACCGACCCGCAGGAGGATGCGGTAGAAGCAGTACGCGACGAAGCCGTAGAAGAGGAGCGCGCCCAGGATGAGGGGGTTCATGCGACCACCTTTCGCGGCATGCAGGCGTTCAGCTGGTATGTACCCCGCCGTCGCCGCCCTGCGCCCCGCCGCGGCTCTGGGCTCCGCCGTCGCCTTCGGGCCCGCCACCACCCGCGGCGGTGCGGACCCCGGCGTCGCGGAAGACCCCGCCGCCCTCGGTGAGGATCCGCGCCAGTTCCTCCGGGTCGCGCGCGACGGCGTCGGGCCCGGCGGCCCGCAGCCTCTCCTCCGGGTGCCAGCCCCAGGTCACGGCGACCGACGGGACCCCGGCCTCCCTCGCCTCGGCGATGTCGCCGACCGTGTCGCCCACGTAGCAGCAGCCGCCTGGGTGCGGGTGGCGCGCGCGAGCCCGCGCCATCTTCCGCACCTTGCTCTTGTGGTCGTCGGCGCCGGCGACCTCGGTGACGCCGCTCACCCCGAGGCGGCGGAAGACCCCGTCGACGAACCAGCTGAAGTTCGACGTGATGACGACGACGGTGTGCCGCAGGCTCAGGCGCTCGATGACCTGCGGCATCCCCGGGACGGGGTCGATCTCGTCGATGCGCTCCCTGAGGCCCTCCATCAGGGCGGCGTCGAGAGCTTCGGCGACGCCGGGCGGCAGGCCGGCGCGCGCCATCCCCTCGTACCAGTTGTGGTCGAGCATCGAGAGCATCGCGTCGGGTGAGGCCAGATGATCGAGGCCGTGCTCCTCCAGGTACTGCACGGCCCCGGCGTACGTCGCCTCGAGCGAGTCGACGATGACGCCGTCGAAGTCGAGCATGATGAGCCGTTGGGCCATGTCCTCCAGCCTTGCGGTGCGGGTGCCTTCTCAGCTCCCGGTCGTCCGGTCACTCTACACGGCTGGGTCGCGAGTCGCGCGCGGGCGGGCCGCGCACGTGCGGGCGCGGCCGGACACGAGCTCAGGGGGAGGGATGGGTGGTGTCCCCGTGCGCGAACGCCGCGCTGCCCTCAACGACGCCGACGGGGTCGCCTCGGATGCCGGCAAGGTCGAGGGCGCCGGACGACAGCGATGGCGCCGGACGGCAGCGAGGCGGACGACTGCCTATCGAGCGGGGCGACTCCCGTGCGTCACGAGGGCTTCGGCTTGGAACGCTGGCGCGAAGCGCCCGGTCTGGCGATGTCGAGCGTGACGGTCTGCTCGGGGAACGCGGCGCGGACCTCGAGTCGCCCGCCAAGCGCTTCGATGTATCGGCTGAGCGTCGACAGCCGGAGGTCGGTCGCCCCCCGCTCGATCTGCGAGACGTTCTCCTGCGTCACGGCGAGACGCTCGGCGACCGTCGCCTGCGTGAGGTCGAGCTCGCGACGAAGGTCTCCCAGCATGGCGGCCTTATGACTCTCGACCTTGGCGCGCCGCGCCGGGTCGGCATCGATCTGCCGACGGAGCTCGTCGAAGCTCCCGGCGTGTCGAGCGCGTTCAGTCATCATCGATCAGCCCTTCCTCGACGAGGCGTCTCAAGTGCTCGTCGTACAACCGGTCCGCCAGCGCGACGGCCTCCGGGTACCAGTCCCTCCAGCGTCCGGACTTGTCGCCGCCGACCAGCAGGACCGCCGTCCGCGTCGGGTCGAAAGCGAACAGCGCGCGGAGGTTTCCAATGCGAAGCTCCTTCAAGTTGGCGTGGCGCGAGCCCTCGAGATTGTCGACGAGCGGCCGGCCCACGGCCGGTCCACCCTGCTCGATGATCTCGACGGCCGCAGCCACACGCTCTTGCCGGTCGTCGTCGAGCTCGTGCCACCACACGCCGAACTCGCCTGTGTACTCCACCTCCCACATGTAGCCAGAATAAGTGAGCACTTCTATAAGTCAAAGATTGTATCCGTTGGGGTTGACGACGGCAAGCGATGATCGGGAGGGGGAAGGTGGTGCCCTCAACGGAAGTCGATTCACCCCCGTCTCGGATGTCCTCCGGACTGACCACATGGGTTCAACGAGTGGCCTCGGGGTCTGCGGCGTGACGAGGGGCGTGTTGGCGGATCTCTGGCAACAGCTCGCCTCAACGGGCCATGTAGAGCGGGTCGCCAGACACGGCGACTGTCGGCCAGAGACACGGTGACGATCGATCAGGTCCAGAGAGACGGAAACGGCCGGAAGCATCCGGCCGTCTCAAGTGTCCCCCGCGGGGGAGCACCGCGATTCTGACCTGAGTGTACCCGGTGCTGAACGCCGCCGTCGAGACTTCAGGCGGTTCGCAGCCAGCGCCCGAGACCATCGAGCTTGGTGCGGTTGTCGGTGTGAACGATCATGTCGAAGATGCCCAGCGGGACGCGAGAGCGAAGCTCCTCGGCGTGCGCCGAGTAGCGGCTTGTCAGCGCGCCGATCTCTCGCTTCGGCACGCCGAGGCAGCGCGCCAAGTACACCACCAAGAGCAGGTAGTCCGTGATCGTGTCGAACCGTACGGTCGCGGCCGACGGTAAGTTCATCTCGCGGATCAGCAGCGCGGCGACTCGATCGCGGATCTAGGCCGTCTTGAAGCGCGTATCGAACACCGTGCCGTTGTGGGCGACGCAGTTGCGGAGGTCCTTGAGCGCGAAGACCAGGTGAGGCAGAAGGTCCGCATCCCGCCTCTTCAGGCCCCAACTTGCCGCCACTGCGTTGATCACCGGGCTCGAGAGCTGCTCGAGGATGCGACTGAAGTGCTCCAGCGTGATGACCTCCATCAGCGCCCAGAGCGGGACGGACTCGCCGGGTGCGTCGTAGTAGTGCCGGATGATCGCGTTGTTGCGTTTGTACGCTCCGAGAAGCACTCCGCTGCCGGCATGGATGACCTCGAGCTTGCCGCGGCGTCCATCTCTCTTGTCTCCGAGCATCAAGCGGTCATAGACGTCGCTCAGCCGGCTCGAATCCGCAGCCCTCATGATCTCGACGAGGGCGAGGTTCTTCATGGTCATCTCGAGCTGCATGAGGATCGGATAGAGCATGGCCTTCAGCGCACTGTCGAACTCGAAGACCGCGCGCAATTCGTCGAAGTCGGAGTAGGGGATACGCCTGCCGGCGGACCCGGCGAACCGGTAGCCCTTGTAGCCGTGGAAGTAGCCCATGCGCGCGAGGGCGCGCTTGTGCGTGGAGCGGGCGATGCCCATGCCGGAGTTCCTTCTGATGTGGCGCATGAGCTGGTTGAGGGTCTTGTAGTCTGGGTCGGTCACTCTCGTCCGCGTAGAGTCCTTGGCGGCGGCCCGTCAGCGCCGCCAGCCCAGACGAGTATCCCAGAGGTACGTGTGGGTGGAGCTCGTGAGATGTCGGCGGAGGTGGACGATCTACGGAGCCGTCAGATGACGATCGGGAGGGAGAAGGTGGTGCCCGCAACGGAACTCGAATGCTGACTTGCCCCCTTCGGGCGCCCGTCGACGTGCTCATCTAGGCCGAAAGAGGTGGGTCCAGGTGCGCGGTGAGGCGATGCGGGTGTGAAGGCGAGACGAGGCTCCGGAGAGACGGACAAGGCCGGAGCATCCGGCCGTTTCGAGTAGATCTGCCAGACGGGCCGGCGCACCCGGCTCTCCTTCCCTGGCGCCAGACCGAGCTACTGAATGATGCCGGGGAGCGGTCTGTGGGCGACATCGAGGAAGGCGACCTCGTTCTCGTACAGTGCCGGCCGCCAGACCTCGGCTGCGCTGTTCGCCGGTACGCCGAACTGCTCGATGAGCAGCCGGATCGTGCTCTCGATCGTCGGCCGCCCCGTGAAGAAGTGGACACGCTCGAAGCCCCGAGGGGTGGTCACGCCCCTCACGCGAGGCTCGGCATTGACGTGCAGGTGGGCTGCGGGGTGGCGCTTCTCCTCAGGGTCACGGGCGTAGTCGTATCGGAACACCCAGTCCTTGCCCGCCGCATCCAGCTGATACTGAAACACCGAGAGCTTCGCGCGCAGGTAGACATCAGCCTGCTCCTCTACGTAGAGGGAGACGATGAACCGGAGGTAGTGGTCGTTCGTGAGCCTGATCAGCTCCTCACCCTTGTGGCCACCGGCGACCGTGCCGTGCCCCAGCCGCTCGCCTCGGTCGAGATGCACAGTGGCGTGCCGATGCCCGACGGTCAGGCAGAACAGGCGAGACGTGAGATCCGTGAACGCGACGAGGGCGTTCGGGCCACCAGCCCTACATTCGGCGTTGAGGCGACGAATGTCGGCTAGCGTCGACGTCCAGTCACGCGGTGAAGAGCGGGTCATCGTTCTCGAGCAGCTCTGCGAGGGCGAGGATGTCCGCGTAGTCAGCCCAGTCCTCCAGCTCCCCATGACGGTGAGCCGTAACGATGTGCTTCGGGTCGACGTGCAGGCGTGCAGCCTTGGCCTCGATGAGGGCGACGATCTCGTCGCGAGTCATCTCGTATGTCTGCACCGCCAGCATCAGTCTCCCTCCCCGCACGACTGTCTGCAGTCTAGCACTTGGTGTTCCGGGATCCCCGGTGTACATAGGGGCACAAAGGGTGACGGTCGCATGCTATTCCGGCACCACAGAACCCTGAGTTGTCCCACGGCGAGTCGACAATGTCCGCAGGCCTTGTCGTGTGCAGCTGCTGAAGACGAGCCTGCGTCATAAGAAGACAGGGAAGGTGGTGCCCCCAACGGAATTCGAATCCGTGCCGCCGGCTTGAAAGGCCGGTGTCCTAGGCCGCTAGACGATGGGGGCACGCGTGCAGCCGAAGGATTATACCTGTCTGCGCGCGTGCCCCACGCGCGGCCCGCGTGGGCCGCTCGACTTCGTCTCGTCAGGCCTACGGCGTCTCCGCCGCCTCGTCCTGCTGCGCCTCGCGCCAGTGGCGGCGGCAGGCCGGCGCGAGATACCACTGGCCGTCGGGGCCCTGGACCGGCACATGGATGACCTCGGGGTCGCCCTCCTCGGGCAGGGGCATGCCGCAGTCGTAGCAGTGCTGCTGCTCGTGTTCGTCGCCCTCGCTGAAGAACGGGAACAGCGGCTCCTCCATCCCTCCTCCTTCCCCCCTTCGTGTGACGCCGGCGAGACGCGCTCATCGAGAGCACACGTATAGGCCTACGGTGTACCCGCTGGGCAGAGCTCTACCCCTCGAAGGTGTCACGCGGGGGTGCGGCCGGTGGGTGCCGCCGCCGACCGGCACCTCGATCTCGGCCTGCGGTCAGCTCGCCTCCCGCTTCCGGTATAGGCTTGCCGCAGCCCGAAGGAGGTCACCCGTGAAGTACGTCCGCATGCCCATCGAGGTCGAGTCGCCCGAGGAGTTCGGCTACGACAAGATCAAGTACAACCTCTCCGAGAGCTCGGTGCGCGACCGCACGCTGAGCGACGTCGGCATCGAGCTCGACGACATGGTGCTCTACTACGGCGAGCACATGGGTCACAAGGGGCTCATGGAGCTGATCGCGCAGGCGAGCAGCGGGCCGGCGGGCGCAGCCGAGCCGGCCGACGTCCTCGTCACCGCCGGGGCGGCCCAGGCACTCTTCATCATCGCCACGACCCTGCTCGAGAAGGGCGACCACCTCGTCGTCGTGCGCCCCAACTACGCGACCAACATCTTCACCCCACGTGCCATCGAGGCCGACATCAGCTATCTCGAGCTGACCTTCGAGGGCGAGTGGCGCGTCGACGTCGACGCCCTCGTCGCGCTCATGACGCCGCGCACCCGCTACGTGAGCATCACCGTGCCGCACAACCCGACCGGGCAGATGATGAGCGAGGCTGACCTGCGCCGCCTGCTCGGCATCGTGGAGGAGCGCGGCTGCCGCCTGCTCGTCGACGAGACCTACCGCGAGATGACCTTCGGCGGGCCGCTGCCGGTGGCGGCGACGCTGAGCCCGCAGGCCATCAGCGTCTCCTCGCTCTCGAAGACCTACGGCATCCCCGGCATCCGCACCGGCTGGCTCGTCTGCAAGGACGCCGAGCTGATGCAGATCTTCCTCGGCGCCAAGGAGCAGATCGGCATCTGCGGCAGCGTGGTGGACGAGGAGATCGCCTACCAGGCGCTGCGCCAGAGGGGCGCCTGGCTGCCCGAGATCAACGGCCGCATCCAGGAGGCGCTCGCCGTCACCCGTGAGTGGATGGACGGCGAGGAGCTCATGGAGTGGGTCGAGCCGAAGGGCGGCGTCGTCAGCTTCCCGCGGATCAAGCTCGACGTGCCGGTCGACGTCGACGAGTTCTACCGGGTGCTCACCGAGGACTTCGGCACCTACGTCGGCCCCGGCCACTGGTTCGAGCAGTCGCGCCGCCACTTCCGCCTCGGCTTCGGCTGGCCGACGCTCGACGAGCTGCGCGGCGGTCTCGCCGGCATCTCGGGGGCGCTGCGGGCGTCGCTGACGGAGTAGCCGCGCCGGCGCGCTGCGCGCGTCGCTGACGAGCTGACGGAGCATCGCCTCTCGTGGGAGAAGCTACCGTTCGAGGGTCGATATATTACCTCATTATGAGGTAATATCTACCCCATCGGAGGTAATGGGTTCCCGATCGAGTCAGGAGGACGCGAGGTGACACCGGCACTGGAGGCCATCTTCGGCAGCCGGTCGGCGGCTCAGGTCTTGCTGTTCTTGCAAGCTTACGGCTCGGGCCACGCGCTGCGGATCGCTGATACCTACTCCGTCTCCGTCAGCCCGATCCAGCGCCAGTTGCAGCGGCTGGAGCGGGACGGCGTGCTGCTCAGCCGGATGGTCGGGAGGACGAGGCTCTTCGAGTTCAACACGCGCAATCCCACCGTGCGGAACCTGCGCGACTTCCTCGAGGCGGAGCTTGATCTCATCCCCGAAGAGGAAGCGAAGGCGTACTATCGCCAACGGCAGCGTCCGCGACGGTTGGGGAAGCAGGCGTAGCCGGATGAGCGGCATCAGCCGACAGACCTCTGCCGAGGGGATCGCGGCTCGTGTGAGCCAGGCGCTCGAACGCGCGGGAGTAGCGGCGACGTTGTCGGGCGCCGCCGCCGTCTCCATCTACAGTCACAACGAGTACGAGAGCTTCGATCTTGATTTCATCACCAATGCGAGGAACGAGGCGCTCGCGAAGGCGATGACCGAGCTTGGGTTCCGGCGTGTTCCTGGAGCCCGGGCGTTCGATCATCCCGAGAGCGACATCTACGTAGAGTTCCCGCCGGGCCCGCTCGCCTTCGGAGAGACTGTCTGAGCGAGCGCGAGGCGCCCTTGCTTCAGACGGACTTCGGCCCTCTGCGCGTGGTCACCCCCACGCAGAGCATCATGGACAGGCTGGCGGCGTACGTGCACTGGAGCGACAGGCAGGCGCTTGATCA